>Ga0307479_10002399_pt1 | contig 17034 bp, 15 predicted proteins | sample atmos_gasesECM4C_FD_203743 | JGI IMG/M metagenome (GOLD analysis project Ga0307479, IMG submission 203743) | Hardwood forest soil microbial communities from Morgan-Monroe State Forest, Indiana, United States - atmos_gasesECM4C_515 | ecosystem: Environmental > Terrestrial > Soil > Temperate... | reverse complement strand
CCGTACTCCAGCGTTACACTCTCGCCATCGAGAGCAGGCGTCCCGTCATGCCGGTGGGGCGTCTTACCATCCAACCAAGCTATGCGCCGATGTTCAGGCTCGAAAGGGCGCTATCGTCGTAGATTTCCGAATATCTGTCGGATCAACCAGGGGCGCCAGATTATTTTGGACGATGCTGCGTCGACGTTCATTTCGTGCCGCCCGCGGCCGTCGTCGGCTCCGCGGTCTTGGTTTGCGCGACAATGCCTTCGAGCCGCGCGATATTTTCCAGGAGACGCTGGCTCGTGAGCACGAGGAAGTAATAGCCGAATTGCGGATTCTGAAAGTAGATTTCGAGCAGCTTTTCGTAGGTGATGCCGAGCACGTGCCCGTCCTCGATGCATTCGATCGTTGCGGTCCGGCGGTTGTCGGGCGTGAGGAAACCGAGTTCGCCCATCAGGCGCCCCGGCGGAAGCTCGACACCGATTTCCTGCACCAGGAATTTTCCGGTGACGGTCAGGAGCATCTCGTCGGCGGGTTCGTCTTTCCTGAACAAAATGTCGCCCTTGCGATATTTGCGCTCGGTCATGAACGGCTTCAGCCATTCCATCGACATGTCGCCCTGCGTTGCGGTACGCGCCTTCTTGACCAGATTGAGCATTTGACGGAGGCGAACGGCATTGATGGGAAGCATCAGCAGATACAACAGAAGGGTCTTGACGTCGTGAGCGAGCGCGCCAAAGCCGACGAAAAATGCACAGCCGACCATGTTGGCGACGCGCAGCGGCACCATGGTCTGCGTCAGCAGAGTGGCGACAAAGAAGGCTGAGCCGACCAGCGCAAACATGTTGGCAAGCGTGATGTTGGCCAGCAGGATTTCCAACAGCCGGTTAAAGATCGCGTCGTAGGTGATGTTGTCGGGATCAAGGCCGAGTTGAATCAGGATTTTTGCTACGCGGAAGTTGTCGGCCGCCGCGTCGAGAATGCGATCCAGGATGGTCGACAGGTCCACATCGGCAGCTTTCATCGGATCCTCCAGACGCGTCGGCGGCGCAGGACGGTTCGCTCAGTCGAATCGTCGCTCAGGCCACCCGGAATCAAGGCCGATTCTGCACCCGGCGTGCGTCAATAATAATTATAGCGCCAAAAATAGACCATGGTCTTTAGCGCGATGATACCTGCGAGGGCACCCCCCGCCAGCAGAACCGTTAAGCCGATCCGGCAAAATTGTCTAATCATCGCTAGGTGCTGCCCGGCGTGCTGCCGGGTCTGCTGCTGGCAGGTCTGCTGCCACTGCATGGGTCTCAAAGGGGGTCGGTCTTGCCGTCGCGGAGGGCGTCCGTTGCAACGGGCCGCTGGTGTGGGTTGTCATGGTCATTTCAAAAATCCTTCGCTTTCAGCCGGGGCGCCGGGCCGAGCGACGGCTCTCCCGCCATTTTCGATGGCGACGGCTTCGGTTCATGGGGCGAGAAAGCCCGCGTCGGTCATTTTCCGATCAAGGCGGCGATTCGCTGCCACAGACGCATCAATGGTCCAAGCTGCGGGACCAGCGGATTGCCGCTGTTCTCCAGGTCGAGCTCGAACCGCTCGGAGGGAAAGATGGTTGCGCATGCCGCAGGCCCGCTCTGCCGTCTTGCGAACGACACGGCGGAGTCCTCGAGCAGGAAGATTCCGCCAATCCGCCCGTTGACGTCACGGGCAACCCAAAAGCCTTCGCGGTTACGGCCGATGAAAAACGCCGGAATCGCCTCATTGACGATGCCGGGATCGAGCGGCCGAAATTGCGCGGTGACGGTGGTGGGTTCACGCTCTGACAGTTGTGCGGCATTGAAAGCGATTGCGGCCATGGCGGCCTCCTTGCGAATCCAGCGGCCATGATGTGACGACGATGCCGTAGGAATGCGAGATGGCTCGACGTTGCGTCTTATAGGCGAGATATAAAGAAGCCCCCGGGGATTTGCGGGCGGCATGGTGGCCCTAGAGCAGCCTGTCGCCATCCGAAAAATGCCCTCGCCGCAAATCGCCGCCCGGCCAGCTTTCGCTTGGGCACGCCAGATCCTCGTCGCCGATCGCAACGATCGCGTTCGCGACTTCGGCTTTTGCAGAAGCGTCCAGTTCGACGATCGGCAGCCTTGTGCCCGGCGACATGAAGCCGAGCAGGGACAAGGCATATTTCAGGGCGGCCGGGCTTTCCCTGGTGAGCGCGGCGGTCGGCGGCCCCAGCCGGCTTTGCAGATATCGCGCGGTCTGCAACCGGCCCTGCCGGCAGCTTGAGAAGATAGTCTGGCACAGATCCGGCGCGACATTGAAGATCGTCGATATCGCGCCGTCCCCGCCATTGGCAATGAAGGCGAGTGCGGTTGCGTCGTCGCCCGACAACAGCCGAAATCCCGGCGCGAGCCGCGAGCGCAGGCGCATCGGGCGCGTGATGTCGCCGGTCGCGTCCCGCAAGCCGATGAATCGTTTCGATCGCGCCAGCCGCGCCAGCGTATCGTCTGTGAGTTCGCGCAACGTGCGGCAGGGAACGTCGTGCAGGATGATGGGCAGCGTGGCGGCTTCTGTGATCGCCCGAAAATGCGCGACAATGCCCGCCTGCATCGGCTTGTTGTAATAGGGCACGACCGAACGCACCGCATCGGCGCCGGCAGCCTCGGCGCGCCGGGTCAATTCGATCGCCTGGCTGGTCGAATTCGATCCCGCGCCGGCAATGACACAGGCGCGGCCGCGGGCGGTCGCGACGGCGGCGTGGACGATGCAGTCGTGCTCGGCCGGCGTCAGGGTCGCGGCCTCACCAGTGGTTTCGCCGACGACGATCGCGGAGACTCCGGCCGCGATCTGGCGTTCGCAAAGTCTTGCGAATGCCGCCAGATCCAGTCGATCCGCCTCGTCGAACGGGGTGGGAAGATCGGGGATGTAGCCCGCCAACCAGGTCGGGGGCTGCGCAGGGCCTGTCATTGAATTTCACGCGACGCGCCGCGTGCCGGCGGCGGAGAACGCAAGCTTGTCCATCTCGAGCTCGATTTCGCGGGTCAGCTCGACGATGGTTTCGGGATGGCCGCCATTCTCGAACAGTGCGTATTTGACGGCTTGGGCGCGGTTGACGAACAGGCCGCCATAGAGGCCGTTCTGTTGCTGGGCGATCCAGTTGCCGCGGCGATTCCTGCCGATGAAGACGATGGTAGACGGTGCGCTGCACGATGGCGGTTCGACGAGCTTCACGTTGGCAATCCCTCTGGTTAAGCGAGTGCTGCGGTCGCCCGAATATCAGCCCGGCCGGATATGAATTCGAGACAGGCCGATCTGCGATCTCATAGGAAGCGCATAGGATCGCCAGCGATGTCTCAGACTGGAACCGCGTGATCGAACACGCTGACCAGGGAAAACAACGCCGCGTAGGCGATCGCTTCGTCCCAGTGATTGAGCACCATGCCAAGCGGGGGCTCGCGCTTCACCGCGCCGAGGACGGCGCAGAGCACGATCGACATCCACAATAGCGCGGCAAGACTTCTGCCGAACCCGATGCTGGCGAATGCCGCAAAGATAACCAGAATGCCGACCCGCAGGCAAAAGCGGATGATCACCCGGGTCGGTCCCAGTTCTCGCGATAGATCTGGAAGCTGCGCCAAGCCTCAACACTCCCGCATCGGTTCGCGCCCGGCCCTCAAGCGAAATGATCGCAGCAGACGGGAGTGCAAACCATGTCCGTGCCGTGCGGGACGATGGGTACGCTGGTCCGCGTTGTTGGCGCCAGGGTGCATTGGACGTCGATGAATGCGCTCAGAATGGCGAGCGCCAGATCCGGGTGGCGGGCTTCGGTCGACTGGTCGAGCCAGTCGGGCAGTTCGCGCTCGCGCGACAGCGCGCAATACCATTCGCCGGTGTCATAGGCGATCCGGCGGATCTTCCACTGCGGCAATTCCAGGTCGATCAGCGCCAGCGCCGCGTCGGTCCAGGCTGCCGCCGCAATCAATTGTTCGATCCGTGCGGTTTTCGCGGTCGGAGATGAAGAGGGGAAACGCCGGCACGCGTGCGCAATGATTTCTTGCAGGAGCGTGTTAGTCACGACCGGAGCGTCGCGAAGCCGATTACTGGGCTCGCCGGAATTTGCTTGTTCGGAATCATCGACCATGGCGCCATCTCACATTCATACGCGGCGCGGCCGACGCCGGCAGCGCGGCTCCGCCAAGATGGGCCGGCTCGCCATTTAAAAACCAGATGAAGCGAAGCGGCGAAATATAGGAACGCCATAAACGTGGATGGAACCCTCAGATCCCGTCATTTGGTCGGCGTGCCGGCCTTCGTCTTTATGAGATTCCTATAACTTTGCCATTGCGGCCGTCTCGAAAAGCTATGCGCGCGGTGGCACCTCACAGCATGGAAATTGGTCAGGTCGGGTTCGCTCCGAGGTTGATTCCCCGCAGTTGGCCGACCCGCCGACCCCCGCAGATGTTTTGCGCCTGCACCCTGCGCAATAGGAGCACCCCATGCTGGATATCCTGATGCTGGCACTCGGCTTCGGCTTTTTCGCGGTTGCGATCGGCTATGCCTATGTCTGCGAACGGCTGTGAGGAGAACAACGATGATCTTCGATTATTCGCTCGCCGGTCTCGTCTCGCTCGGCCTGTTGTTCTACCTGACCTACGCCCTGCTGCGGCCCGAGCGCTTCTGATCCCATCGGCGCCTCTCGCGCTTCCTTCAAAGGCAATTCCCATGACCGTCATTGGCTGGATTCAAATCATTCTGTACTGCGCCGTCATCGTCGCGCTGGTCAAACCGCTCGGCTGGTACATGACGCGCGTCTTCAGCGGCGAACCTACCTTTCTCTCGCCGATGCTGCGCCCGATCGAGGCCTCCCTGTACTGGATCGGCGGCGTCGACGAGAAGCGCGAGCAGCACTGGCTGACCTATACGGTCGCGATGTTGCTGTTCCATGTCGGCGGCTTCCTCATCATCTACGGGGTGATGCGGCTGCAGGCCTTGCTGCCGTTCAATCCGGCCGGCCAATCCGCCGTCGCCGAGGATCTTTCCTTCAACACGGCGGTCTCTTTCATCACCAACACCAACTGGCAGAACTACGGCGGCGAAAGCACGCTGTCCTATCTGGTGCAGATGGTGGGCCTGACGCACCAGAATTTCCTGTCAGCCGCAACCGGCATCGTGCTTGCGGTGGCGCTGATCCGCGGTTTCGCGCGCGCCTCGATGCGCACCATCGGCAATTTCTGGGTCGATGTGACGCGCTGCACGCTATATATCCTGCTGCCGATCTGCATCGTCTACACGCTGTTCCTAATCTCGCAGGGCATGCCGCAGACGCTGGGCGACTATGTCGATGCCACCACGCTCGAAGGCGCCAAGCAGACCATTGCGGTCGGGCCGGTCGCTTCGCAAGTCGCGATCAAGATGCTGGGCACCAATGGCGGCGGTTTCTTCAACGCCAATGCCGCGCATCCCTTCGAAAATCCCACCGCGCTGTCGAACTTCGTGCAGATGATCTCGATCTTCGCGCTCGGCGCCGCTCTCACCAATGTGTTCGGCCGCATGGTCGGCAACCAGCGCCAGGGCTGGGCGATCCTCTCGGTGATGGGCGTGCTGTTCCTCACCGGCGTCGCGGTGACCTACTGGGCCGAGGCTAACGGCACCACCGCGCTCAACGCGCTGGGGCTGACCGGCGGCAACATGGAAGGCAAGGAAGTCCGCTTCGGAATCGTCGCCTCCTCGCTGTTTGCCGTCATCACGACGGACGCATCTTGCGGCGCGGTCAACGCGATGCATGACAGCTTTACGGCGCTTGGCGGCATGATTCCGCTGATCAACATCCAGCTCGGCGAGATCATCGTCGGCGGCGTCGGCTCCGGGCTGTACGGCATGCTGCTGTTCGTCGTGCTCGCGATCTTCGTGGCCGGGCTGATGGTCGGCCGCACCCCGGAATATGTCGGCAAGAAGATCGAGGCGCGCGAGGTCAAGATGGCGATGCTCGCGATCCTGGTGCTGCCGTTGATGTATCTCGGCTGGACCTCGGTCGGCGTGGTGCTGCCCTCGGCGGTGGCCTCGATGGCCAATGCCGGGCCCCATGGCTTCACCGAAGTGCTCTACGCCTACACCTCGTCGACCGGCAATAACGGTTCGGCCTTTGCGGGCCTCTCCGGCAACACCTTCTTCTACAACCTGACGCTTGCCAGCGCGATGTTCGTCGGCCGCTTCTTCATGATCGTGCCGGCGATGGCGATTGCGGGCTCGCTGGCCGGCAAGAAATCCATCCCGCCGTCGGCCGGCACGTTCCCGACCACCGGCGGCCTGTTCGTTGGCCTCGTGATCGGCGTGATCCTGATCATCGGCGGACTCACCTTCTTCCCGGCGCTGGCGCTCGGACCGATCGTCGAGCATCTCGCGATGACCGCCGGCACCTTGTACTGATCGAGCTCTTTCGGAGTGACCTCCATGGAATCCATGAAACTACAAAAGCGGACGCCGGCATCGGCGATGCTCGACGCCAAGATCGTGATACCCGCGATCACGGCGTCGTTCACCAAGCTCGATCCGCGGCTGATGATGAAGAATCCCGTGATGTTCGTGGTCGAGATCGTGGCCGCGCTGACCACGGTGATCTTCCTGCGCGACCTCGCGACCGGCGGCGAGCACCTCGGCTTCACCTTCCAGATCATCCTGTGGCTGTGGTTCACGGTGCTGTTCGCCAACTTCGCCGAAGCCGTCGCCGAAGGCCGCGGCAAGGCGCAGGCCGACTCGCTGCGCAAGACCCGCACCGAGAGCCAGGCCAAGCTCCTGACCGGCTCCGACAAGACCTATCGGCTGGTGCCCGGCACAAGCCTCAAGGTCGGCGATATCGTCCTGGTCGAGGCCGGCGACAACATTCCCTCCGACGGCGAGGTGATCGAGGGCGTCGCCTCCGTCAATGAGGCCGCGATCACAGGTGAATCCGCGCCCGTGATCCGCGAATCCGGCGGCGACCGTTCGGCGGTGACCGGCGGCACCCAGGTGCTGTCCGACTGGATCCGTGTCCGCATCACGGCGGCCCAGGGCTCGACCTTCATCGACCGCATGATCAAGCTGGTCGAAGGCGCCGAGCGGCAGAAGACGCCGAACGAGATCGCGCTCAACATCCTGCTCGCGGGGTTGACCATCATCTTCGTGTTCGCGACCGTGACGATTCCGAGCTACGCCTCCTATGCCGGCGGCTCGATTTCGGTGGTGATCCTCGTCGCGCTGTTCGTGACGCTGATTCCGACCACGATCGGCGCGCTGTTGTCCGCGATCGGCATCGCCGGCATGGACCGCCTGGTGCGCTTCAACGTGCTGGCGATGTCGGGCCGCGCGGTGGAAGCCGCTGGCGACGTCGATACGCTGCTGCTCGACAAGACCGGCACCATCACGCTCGGCAACCGCCAGGCGACCGCGTTCCGCCCGGTGCGTGGTATCACCGAGCAGGAGCTTGCAGACGCGGCACAGCTTGCCTCGCTCGCGGATGAAACGCCGGAGGGCCGCTCGATCGTGGTGCTGGCCAAGGAGAAATACGGTATCCGCGGCCGCGACATGGCGGAGCTGGCCGCGACCTTCATTCCGTTCACGGCGCAGACCCGCATGAGCGGCGTCGACGCCGGCGGATCGTCGGTGCGCAAGGGCGCGGTCGACGCGATCCTCAACTACGTCGGCGGCGGCGCGCCCCGGGCGCTCGCGTCCGGCAATGCCGCGCGGGCGATGCAGCCGATGCTGAACTCGGATGTCGCCCGCGAGATCCAGTCGATCTCGGACGAAATCTCCAAAGCCGGCGGCACGCCGCTGGCGGTGGCGAAAGACGGCCGCCTGCTCGGCGTCATCCAGCTCAAGGATATCGTCAAGGGCGGCATCCGCGAGCGCTTCGCCGAGCTTCGCCGCATGGGCATCCGCACCGTGATGATCACGGGCGACAACCCGATGACGGCGGCGGCGATCGCGGCAGAAGCCGGCGTCGACGATTTTCTGGCGCAGGCGACGCCCGAGGACAAGCTAAAACTGATCCGGGACGAGCAGGCCAAGGGCAAGCTGGTCGCGATGTGCGGCGACGGCACCAACGACGCGCCCGCGCTGGCGCAGGCCGACGTCGGGGTTGCCATGAACACCGGCACGCAGGCCGCTCGCGAGGCCGGCAACATGGTCGACCTCGATTCCAACCCGACCAAGCTGATCGAGGTGGTCGAGATCGGCAAGCAACTGCTGATGACCCGCGGCGCGCTGACGACGTTCTCGATCGCCAATGACGTCGCGAAATATTTCGCCATCATCCCCGCGATGTTCCTGGCGTTCTATCCGCAGCTCAACGTGCTCAACGTCATGCACCTGGCGAGCCCGCAGAGCGCGATCCTGTCGGCGATCATCTTCAACGCGCTGATCATCATCGCGCTGATTCCGCTGGCGCTGAAGGGCGTCGCCTATCGCGCGATCGGGGCCGGCGCGCTGCTCGGCCGCAACCTGATGATCTACGGCGTGGGCGGCATCATCATTCCCTTTATCGGCATCAAGGCGATCGATCTCGTCGTCGCCTTCTTGCACCTGGCTTAACCGCGTCATTGCGAGCGAAGCGAAGCAATCCATCTCGCCACGCAAAGAAGGAATGGATTGCTTCGTCGCTTCGCTCCTCGCAATGACGGGGAAAAATGTTGGAGACCTACCATGTTCAGAGAAATTCGCCCCGCCATCGTCCTCCTCGTCGCGCTGACCTTGATCACGGGACTGGCCTATCCGCTTGCCATGACGGGCGTCGCCGGCGCCATCTTTCCGAAACAGGCGGCAGGCAGCCTGATCGAGCGCGACGGCAAGGTGGTCGGCTCCGCCCTGATCGGGCAGGAGTTCAAGGACGACAAATATTTCCACGGCCGGCTGTCGGCGACCACCGCCCCGGACCCGGCTGATTCGACCAAGACCGTTTCGGCTCCGTACAACGCGGCCAATTCCGGCGGCTCCAATCTCGGCCCGACCAGCAAGGCGCTGGCCGACCGGGTCAAGGAAGACGTGGACAAGCTGAAGGCCGAAAACCCCTCGAGCGCGGTTCCGATCGACCTCGTCACCACCTCGGCCAGCGGCCTCGATCCCGACATTTCGCCGGAGGGCGCGCTATTCCAGGTGCCGCGCGTCGCCAAAGCGCGGAATATGGCCGAAGAGCGGGTTCGCGAACTGGTGACGCAGAACACGAAAGGCCGCCTGGTCGGAATCCTCGGCGAGCCGCGCGTCAACGTGCTGGCGCTCAACCTGGCGCTCGACGCTGCCGCATCCAAGTGACTGAAGCCGTGACGGCAGCTATGACAGCGCGGCCCCGCAGACTATAATCGGAGCATGGTCCAGCAGCGCCGCGATCCCGAACAACGTCCTTCGCCGGAAGCCTTGCTGGAAGCAGCACGGCGCGAAGAGGGCGGCGTCGGCCGGCTCAAGATCTTCGTCGGCGCCGCCCCCGGCGTCGGCAAGACCTATGAGATGCTGCAGAGCGCGCACGCCAAGCTGAAAGCCGGCGTCGACGTCGTGGTCGGCTTCGTCGAGACCCACGGACGGGTGGAGACCGAGGCGCTGCTGCGGGGGCTGGAGGTCGTTCCGCGCAAACGGCTCGAATACCGCGACCAGATTCTCGAAGAGATGGACCTCGATGCGGTGATCACGCGTCACCCGAAACTCGTTCTGGTCGACGAGTTGGCGCACACCAATGCGCCGGGCAGCCGTCATCCCAAGCGCTATCTCGACGTCGAGGAGCTGTTGTCGCACGGCATCGACGTCTACTCCGCCGTCAACATCCAGCACATCGAAAGCCTCAACGACGTCGTCGCCCAGATCACGCATGTGCGCGTGCGGGAGACCGTGCCCGATTCGGTGTTCGACCGGGCCGATGCGATCGAGCTGATCGACCTCACGCCGGACGATCTGATCCAGCGGCTGAAGGAGGGCAAGGTCTACGTTCCCAGGCAAGCCGAGCGTGCGCTGGAGCATTATTTCTCGCCGGGTAACCTGACCGCGTTGCGCGAGCTGGCGCTGCGCCGCACCGCCGAGCGGGTCGACGAGCAGTTGCTCTCCCACATGCAGGCCAACGCGATTGCGGGCCCCTGGGCCGCGGGCGAACGCATCCTGGTCTGCCTCAGCGAGGATCCCCGCTCGGCCGGCCTCGTGCGCTACACCAAGCGATTGGCGGACCGGCTGCATGCGCCCTGGACCGCGATCAGCATCGAAACAAGGCGCAGCCTGCAACTGACCGACGTGGAGCGCGACCGGCTGGCCGATACGTTGCGGCTGGCGGAGGCACTGGGCGCCGAGGCGCTCACCATTCCCGGCGTCGGACGCCGCATTGCCGACGATGTCCTCGCCTTCGCGCACGCCAACAACGTGACGCAGATCGTCATCGGGAAGTCGACGCGGTCGCGCTGGTTCGAAATCGTGCGCGGTTCGGTCGTGCATGACCTGGTGCGGCGTGGCGGCAATATCAGTGTGCATGTGATCGCCGGCGAGGAGCTCGCGGCGGATCCGGTCGCCAGGAAGACCGTGCGCGCGGCGGAACGAACGGAGCCGTTTGATGCGGTTCCCTACGCAATGGCGTGGCTGTTCGTCGCCGGCGCTCTTGGCGTCGGCGAATTGGTCGATCGCTGGTTAGGTATCGAAAACGTCGATCTGGTATTCATCACCGCCGTGGTCGGGGTCGCCGTCCGTTACGGCCTGTGGCCTTCGCTGCTGGCCAGCGTCGTGGCTTCGCTCTGTTACAATTTCTTCTTCCTGCCGCCGATCTATACCTTCACGATCACCGATCCGATCAATGTCGCGGCGTTCTTCTTCTTCATGCTGGTTGCGATCCTGGTTTCCAACGTCGCCGCGCGCGTGCGCGTCCAGGCCGTCTCTGCGATGGGCAGGGTGAGGACCACCGAGTCGCTTTATGCCTTCAGCCGCAAGCTCGCGGGCACCGCGACGCTGGACGACGTATTGTGGGCGACCGCCTATCAGACCGCGTTGATGCTGAAGGTGCGCGTGGTGCTGCTGTTGCCGGAAGACGGCGTGCTGACGGTGAAGGCCGGCTATCCGCCGGAGGATCAGCTCGACAAGGCCGACCTGGCCGCGGCGAACTGGGCCTGGAGCAACGACCGTTCGGCCGGGCGCGGCTCGGACACGCTGCCCGGTGCGAGGCGCCTGTTCCTGCCGATGCGAACCGGACGCGGCTCCATCGGCGTCATCGGCATCGACAACGACAAGACCGGTCCGCTGCTCACCCCGGATCAACGCCGGTTGCTGGATGCGCTGATGGACCAGGGTGCGCTCGCGATCGAACGGGTGCTGCTGGTCGAGGACATGGATCGCGTCAAGCGCACCGTGGAGTCGGATCGTTTGCGCTCGGCGCTGCTGACCTCGATCTCGCACGATCTGAAGACGCCGCTCGCTTCCGTGCTCGGCGCCGCCTCCACCATGCGCGATCTCGCGAGCGGCCTCACGGACCAGGAAAAGCACGATCTGCTGGCGACCGTGATCGATGAGTCTGAACGGCTCAATCGCTTCATCGCCAATCTGCTCGACATGACCAAGCTGGAATCCGGCGCCATCGTGCCGAATACGGCGTTGCACGATATCGGCGAGATTGTCGGCAGCGCGCTGCGGCGTGCCGGCAAGATCCTGGCGCGCCACAAGGTATCGCTCGAGCTCGCGGCCGATCTGCCGATGCTGGAGCTGGATGCGGTCCTGTTCGAGCAGGTGCTGTTCAACCTGTTGGACAACGCCGCGAAATATGCGCCCGCTGAGACCACGGTCTCGATCAGGAGCCTGCGGGACAGGGATTCCGTGTGCCTGCAGATCATCGATGAAGGCGAGGGGATTCCGCACGGCGAGCTGGAAAGCATCTTCGACAAGTTCTATCGCGCGCAAAAAGGCGACCATGTCCGCCCCGGCACCGGCCTCGGGCTCGCGATTTCGCGCGGCTTTGTCGAGGCGATGCATGGCAGGATTTCGGCCGCGAACCGGACCGACCGCAGCGGCGCCGTGCTGACCATCCGATTGCCGATACCGGCGGCGTCAGCTGCGCTGGACACCGCCGCATGACCGCAACCCCCATAAAAGTCCTGGTCATCGACGACGAGCCGCCGATCCGCAAATTGTTGCGGATGGGGCTTATGACGCAGGGCTACGAGATTCTGGAGGCGCCCAATGGCAAGGTGGCGCTGGAGCTGATGTCGCAAAATCCCGCGCTGATCATTCTCGATCTCGGCCTGCCGGACATCCAGGGCCACGAATTGCTGCGCATGATCCGCGGCCGCGACGACAGCGTGCCGATCGTGGTGCTGTCGAGCCGCGGCGACGAGACCGGCAAGGTGCAGGCACTCGATCTCGGTGCGGATGATTACCTGACCAAGCCGTTCGGGATGGACGAATTGCTCGCCCGCCTGCGCGCCGCGCTGCGGCATCAGTTGCAGGTTCATGGCGAGCGGCCGGTGTTTCGCTCCGGCGATCTCTCCGTCGATCTGGTGCGCCGCATCGTCAAGGTCGGCGACCGGGAAGTGAGGCTGTCGCCGAAGGAGTACGATCTGTTGCGCGTGCTGGTGCAGCACGCCGGCAAGGTCTTGACCCACCGCTTTCTCTTGAAAGAACTGTGGGATGAACTGACCGACGCGCAATATCTGCGCGTCTATGTGCGCCAGCTCCGGCAGAAGATTGAAGCCGACCCGGAGCGCCCGCGATTTGTGCTGACCGAAACCGGCATCGGCTACCGCCTGCGCGCGCCGGATTAGGGCGCGACGAATTTTGATTAAGTCGGTCCGCTCTACATGAAACCGAGCGCCTGGCTCCGTACGCCTTCGACCGCGGGGCTTGACAAATTATGAGTTTATACTCATAGTCACAAAAGGATGGAAAAACTACCCGCTCCAGCGCGCCCGTTGTTTTGGGTCGGGTCAAGCCGGAAGGACTACTGGGATTTCCCGCCTGCCGTGCAGGATTCATTCGGCTTTGAGTTGTTTCTGGCACAGCTCGGACAGCATCCTCCATCCGCGAAGCTGCCGAAAGGCCTTGGCAGCGGTACGGTTGAACTCGTTGAGGATTTCGACGGGGACACCTACCGCGCCGTTTACACCGTTCGCTTTGGTACGGCTGTCTATGTGCTGCACGCGTTCAAAAAGAAATCGAAACGCGGCATCAGAACACCCCAAAGCGACATTGATCTCATCAAGCAGCGGCTGAAGGCAGCCGAGGCCGACCACGCTTCGCGAACCAACCGGGAGCCAAACAAATGACCACGAAGGATACCCGCATTCACGAAAGTGGCGCCAACGTCTTTGCCGACCTTGGGCTACCCGACGCCGACAATCATTTCCTCAAGGCCCAGATTGTCGCGGAGCTGTATCGCCTCACCAGCCAACGCAAGCTCACGCAGCAAAAGGCCGGGGCGCTGATGGGCATTTCCCAGCCCGAAGTATCGCGGCTGTTCAAGGGTCACTTCCGCGAATACTCGGTTGACCGTTTGATTGCCTTTCTGACCGCGTTCGACCGCGATGTTGAGATTGTCGCCCGGCCGCGCGACAAGCGCGCCAAGAAGACCCACCGCGGCCATATCACCTTCAGACCTGTCGCAGCGTAAATGAAAGCGGGCCACGGCCCGCCTTTTTTACGCGCAGCCGACTTCTGAATTTCCGAATTTTACTTGACTCCGAGGTAGAAACAGGAGTAGATCGAATCATCCCGCCTCGTCAGAGGGGCGTTTCGCGATCGTCACGGACGTGAGGCGGGATGCGGTGGACGCGGATGGCGCGTGAGACGAATGCGCTGGATGCGGACGGCAAAATCGTGTGGTCCTGACGTCCCGACGCTGGCGTTAAGGTCGCAGGATTATCCTGCGAACGACGGGGGCAAGAGAGCCCGGTCCCCGGGGAGAGCTCGATATAAGCCGTAAACCATTGCGCGGGGAATGCCGGGTACCTCCGGTGTGACCGTGGTGACTAACGCGCGTGCTTTCTACACACCACGCGCGGCTGCGGGCGCATCGGGCGCCCGGCATTCCCTGCGCCCTCTCATCTTTCGAGGGCCGAACGATCAGGGTAAACCTCGCGCAAACATGCGGCGAGATCGCGAAGCTGTGTCTGCACATGGCGTCACTGTTTGAAAATTGAATCTGTCTCATACCCCGGCTGTCATCGTCCGCCACCCGGTCCGGCCTCCGGCCGGCCGGATGACAGGCTCCGGCGGACGATCTAGGTATTCCGAGGCGTCAGCGATGGAATCGAGAGGCCACGGCGTACTGGATGCCTCGCATTCGCGGGGCATGACGAGCTACTGTGGAGCACGCAGCGTCGCCACGCCCCGACTGTCATCGTCCGCGAAGGCGGACGATCCAGTATCCAGAGGCGTCAGCGATGGAATCGAAAGGCCTCGGCGTACTGGATGCCCCGCATTCGCGGGGCATGACGGGTTCGTTTGAGATGTGTTGTGACTTTGCCTGCCGCTTATGGATTGCCTGGCGGCGTGCTTGCTCTTACGTTGGATGAGTTCGGGAACTTCGACCGCTATCAGGTGTTTTGGTTGCGGGCCGCCGCGTGGTGGATAACCACACCGATACTGGCGTGGGATTGGATCGTGTCGCTACGGGACCTCTCCATCTATCGAAAGAAGCGGGACTTCGAGAAGACCTCGGAGCCGTCGGGCGAAGCCAAGGTGGCGCCGTCGAAGCGGCGTCGCTTCGTGATTCAGAAGCATGCCGCGACCCGGCTGCACTACGATCTCCGGCTCGAATTCGACGGCGTGTTCAAGTCCTGGGCGGTTACCCGCGGGCCCTCGCTCGATCCGCACGACAAGCGGCTTGCCGTGGAAGTGGAAGACCACCCGCTCGATTACGGCGATTTCGAAGGCACCATCCCTAAGGATCAATATGGCGGCGGCACGGTGCAGCTCTGGGACCGCGGCTACTGGGAATCCGACGATCCCGAGCGTGGCTTCAAGAAGGGCGACCTGAAGTTCACGCTTGATGGCGAGAAGCTGCATGGCAGCTGGGTGCTGGTACGCATGCGCAGCGACCGCACCGGCGGCAAGCGCACCAACTGGCTCTTGATCAAGCACCGCGACGAGTTCGCCAGGGAAGGCGAGGCCAACGATATCCTCGACGAGGATCGCTCCGTCGCCTCGGGCCGCGCGATGGAAGAGATCGCCGCGGGCAAGGGCCGCGCGCCAAAACCGTTCATGACGGCGAAGGGCGGGCGCGGCAAGGCCGATGCGGTCTGGCATTCCAACCGGGGCGAAGCCGCGGAAGCGCGAGCGCAAGGCAAAGCGGTGCTGGCCAAGACCGAGAATAAGGCCAAAAAGGTCAGCGCGATGCCCGACTTCGTCGCGCCGCAACTCTGCACCCCCGTTGAGCGCCCGCCCGGCGGCGAGGGCTGGTGCCACGAAATCAAGTTCGACGGCTACCGCGTGCAATTGCGCGTCGAGGATGGCAAGGCCACGCTGAAGACGCGCAAGGGGCTGGACTGGACCGACAAATTCAAGGCGATCGCCAGGGAAGGCAGCGCGCTGCCGGATGTGCTGATCGACGGCGAGATCGTCGCGCTCGATTCCAAAGATGCGCCGGATTTTTCAACCCTGCAGGCGGCGATTGCCGACGGCAAGACCGACAAGCTCGTCTTCTTCGCCTTCGACCTTCTGTTCGCAGGCGGCATGGACCTTCGCCGCCTGCCGCTCGGCGAGCGCAAGGCGCAATTGAAGCAGGTGCTCGAAGCGCGGAAAGGCAAGGCGCAAGGCAAGACGAAAGCCATCCGCTATGTCGAGCATTTCGAGGCCGACGGCGATGAGGTGATGGATTCGGCGCGCAAGCTGTCGCTTGAAGGCATCGTCTCGAAAAAGCTGAGTGCCCCCTATCATTCCGGCCGTTCGGAAAGCTGGACCAAGGCGAAAACCCGTGACGGGCAGGAGGTCGTGGTCGGCGGCTGGAAGACCACCAACGGAAAATTCCGTTCGCTGATGGCGGGCGTTAATCGCGGCGATCACCTCGCTTATGTCGGCATTGTCGGCACCGGCTTCGGGCAGGACACCGTGCGGCGCATCATGCCGGCGCTGAAGGCGGCAGCGTCGGACGAAAACCCGTTCGGCGGCAAGAATGCGCCGCGCAAGACCCGCGACGTGCACTGGCTGAAGCCCGAGCTTGTCGCCGAGATCGAATTTGCCGGCTGGACCGCCGACGGCAATATCCGGCAGGCTGCATTCAAGGGGCTGCGCCAGGACAAGCCGGCCGACGAAGTGAAGGCGGAAGAACCCGTGATGACAGAGGTCGCCAAATCCACCAAGGGCGCCGCAAAATCTGCCAGGACCGGCGCGGCGCGGTCGATGCCGACGGCACGGTCCGCCGAGGTGATGGGCGTCGTGATTTCAAAACCGGACAAGGAGCTGTGGCCGGACGCCGGCGACGGCGAGGGCGTCACCAAGCTCGATCTCGCCGGCTATTTCGCTGCCGTCGGCGAATGGATGATCGGCCACATCAAGGGCCGGCCGTGCTCCATCGTCCGCGCGCCCGACGGCATCAAGGGCCAGCAGTTTTTCCAGCGCCACGGCATGCAGGGCACCTCAAAACTCCTGAAGCTCGTCAAGGTGTCAGGCGACCGCAAGCCCTATTTGCAGATCGACCGCATCGAGGGGCTCGCCGCGGTCGCGCAGGCCGGCGGGCTCGAGCTGCATCCGTGGAACTGCGCGCCGGATCAATACGACACGCCGGGCCGGCTGGTGTTCGATCTCGATCCCGCGCCCGATGTCGAATTTTTAGACGTGATCGAAGCGGCGAAAGCGATGCGGCAGCACCTTTCCGATCTCGGCATGGAAAGCTTTTGCAAGACCACCGGCGGCAAGGGACTGCATGTGGTGGTGCCGCTGCTCTCAGGCGCCAAGGACAAGGTGACATGGAAGGAGGCGAAAGCCTTTGCGCAAGGCGTCTGCCAATGGATGGCCAATGACGATCCCGAGCGCTATCTGCTCAACATGTCGAAGAAGCTGCGCGGGGGAAAGATCTTCCTGGATTATCTCCGCAATGACCGCATGGCGACCGCGGTTGCGGTGCTCTCGCCGCGGGCCCGCGCCGGC
>Ga0307479_10002398_pt1 | contig 17035 bp, 21 predicted proteins | sample atmos_gasesECM4C_FD_203743 | JGI IMG/M metagenome (GOLD analysis project Ga0307479, IMG submission 203743) | Hardwood forest soil microbial communities from Morgan-Monroe State Forest, Indiana, United States - atmos_gasesECM4C_515 | ecosystem: Environmental > Terrestrial > Soil > Temperate... | reverse complement strand
ACAAAGTTTAATTACGGCGGTCATTACCCGGACGGCTTGAAGCGAGCTATCAGCGCGGTGCTCTGGTATTTGATTCACCAGGGACCGCGTGAGATGCCCTAGCACTGAAGTTTTGACGGACTTTAGTTTAGTTTTTCGACAGAATCCTTGCGGCTCCACCTACCTCAAATTGAGGCGTTCAAGAGGCTTACGCTGGTTTTACCTCGACCGACCACGAGTGCTATCTTGAGTTCATGGCACAGGACTTTGATTGGAAGAGGTTTTGGTGCCCTCGCGACAAGTCCAGAAAATCGCGATCTGCGGCAGCTGCTGTGGCACCGACATCGGCTGGTGCAGATGCGGACGCGGATCATGAATCAACATTCGCAAAAACCACGCTGACAAGATCGCGTGAGGCGACTCTCATTTCTTAGAAAGGTGGAGATGGATTTTGAGAGCGATTTGCGTGCAGCGGTTCTGAGATATCTCCCCCACAATGAGACTGACGAAAGCTCGCTGTCCCACACGCGTATAAGCGATCTACTTTATTACGTTCCTAAACTGGCTTTGTCGGTGTGTCCATCCACATCCGCGTGAAGTTCTCTCGTCTCGGGAAGTACGTAGCAACCCCTTATGGACAAACAATCAAACTGACGTGGATGCTATCATTCGCAAGCTGAAAGAAGGTGCTGATATCTCTGCTCATTTGAGTAAGGGTATATTGAGCGGCTATGCTCCGACAAAAACAAACACGAAGAACTTGCACAATCGAAAAGACCTCGATCTGCTCTTGAATGACTGGGGCATCCATCATCTACACCTTTCAAACGTAATCGAACCTAATCGCTTCGTAACGAGAGGGGATTTGCTCTTATTTGTCATCTTTTCCCATGCTCGCGCTTATATGTTGGACATCGCTCCGCATGGTTGTTGGACGGAACAACGCCTAGTGGAAGTCGCGGTCAACAATTGGCCTGAAGACGAGTTATTTGTCGATTTGAAAGGCATCATGCCAGAACCAGCGATCAGCGCGAAAGATCGGACCAATTTCCGACGCGTTGGCGTGGCGACGAGTGTGAACGTCAACGGCAAAGCTTACATGTCCAGAACAGGAGGTCTTACACTAGCTGGAACATCGGGGACAGTGACGGTACAAGCGACAAGACTCCATAAACGCATCAAGGAGCTTCCAGACCAATGTCGAAACAATCCGGACGATCTTCGACCGCATTTTCAAGAGGCGCACGGGCAGTGGCCCGCGAACCCGGAATTTCATCTGGAATTTATATCCAGCCAAGTTGGATTCCACTTCGCCATTCGCGAGCAAAGATCGGGCGCTTTGCTTCTTGTGTGGCCATGAAGGATTCGCTAGCGTCCGGGGGCAGACAGGAGCGCAGCAGTCAGGAATCCTCGGATGATCCGGCGGTTCGCATTCCAGTGGTTCACCGGCGGCAGAAAGCCATCCGGTCGTGAGTGGGCTCGACAACTCGGAATCAGCCACACGTGGCTTCAGAAGCTGGTTCGGGAATTTACGGCAGACCCGAGCAAAATGTGGAGGCTACAGGCAGTGAAGGGTGACCCCCAATTCAAGGACCTCATCCGCGCGCGGGAGTACAGTCGACAGATGGGAGAGCGTGGAGAGTTGCGTGGAGGGTTGTATCTATCGCGCCGGGCAAGATTTGCGAAGCTCTTTGAGCGCTACTGAAACTGAAGTGGTCTACTCTAACGTTAGAGTAAATCAATGAATTACGTTCCGTCCCGAATCGACCTCGCGCTGCTCCTGGTCATGAGCGTTCTCATGGCCATCGAGGTAGTTGTCTTCGGAGCCCTCTTCCGGGCCGCAGCGCGTGGGACGCCACGCGGTTCGCGCTTGCCGTCCTACATCTATCTCATCGTCTATCAATGGGCCATGGCTGCCTCGATCGCCGCGCTGTGGATCGCAACCAGCCGGCCATGGAGCGCGCTGCTGCTGGGAGTCCCGAACCGCTGGGGATTCGGAGCCAGCCTGGCACTCAGCGTGACGTTCCTGGTTCTCGCGACGTTGCAGCGCCGAACCCTCTTCAAGCGTCCGGAGATCTCGGAAACCACTCGTCGCCAGATCGCGGATATCGAACCGATGGCGCCACACACGCGGCAGGAGCGCCGCGTGTGGACGTTCGTGGCCATTACCGCCGGCTGTTGCGAGGAAGTGATGTTCCGCGGATTTCTACTCGCCCTCTTCGCGAGTTGGGTCGGCCTCATAGCGGCCGTGGCCATCAATGTCGCCGCGTTCGCGATTTTCCACGCGTATTACGGTTGGAAAGGGATTCTCAAGACGGGCGCGTTCGGATTGGTTATGGCGCTGCTCGCGCTCTGGTCAGCCTCGCTCATTCCCGTCATCATTCTCCATGCCGGCATCGACCTGAACAGCGGGGACGTGGCTTATCGCGTGCTTTCGAAATAGGCTAATTCATAAGGCTGCCCGCTTACCGAATCGTTGCCTCGCCCTTCGCGGGCGCCCCAGGGACGAACGTGTTGTACTCCGCCGTTGTGGGCGTTAGCGCACGAAGAGCAGAAACTTTTCACAAGACAGAGAGGCTACGACATAAGACGGGGCGTCCAAAGAGGAAGGTATTTTCAAGGAGGCTTTGTGACTATTCGCAAAGTTTTGCCGCTGCCTGTCCTGTTATTGATCCCTATCATGATTAGAGCCGGTGGCGGCAGCAGCCTGTCAGCAAAAGACATCGCAAAGATAAAGCGAGTGCACACCCTGTACGAAGAAGCTTGGCTCAAGGGAGATGTGGACGGAGTGCGGGCTCTCTTCACTGAGGACTGTGTGTTGCTGCCGCCACACGGAGACACACCGCGTATCGGGCAAAAGGGATTGAACGAGTTCTGGTTTCCCCCGAACGCTCCCCCTTCACAGATCACGAAATTGGTCGTGACACTGCAAAGTATTGGCGGAGACGGAGAGATCGCGTACGTGTGGGGGACGCACGAAGTCGCGTGGACAACGATGCAAGACGGCAAGACAACTCGCGTGTCGCACAAAGGCGTGTTCTTAAATGTGCTCCGTAAGCAGGCTGACGGTGAGTGGAAGATGTCGCACCACATGTGGGATGAACCGTTAGAGCGGCGTTGAGTTGAGCTAGTGGCGCTCGCTGCAAGATCAATCGCTCACTGCCCACGAAGGCAAGGCTAGACCAAGCTTTGTTCTGTAAGTCCTGTTTAACGCATTATAAAAGGGCGCCCGTTCGAAGTAGGTTTTGATCGTAGGCATCTCTACCTAAGACCGCTTAGGAGGCGACTCATCTCACAACTCCCGATTAACGCCGCAAGAATCAATATCTGCACTTCAACGGGAGGTCTCATTTATTTTGACGTGGCGGATGTTACTGTTGATTACGAAGATCCGCAGATTGTTGCTGTTCTTATCGAGTGGGAACATGAAGAACCCTTGTTTCGAACGGCTATGCGGCTATGTCCTGCTCGCATTTTATGGCGTAGATGTTGGGATGGTAGTCACATTTTTCCCCCGCGGCTTCCACGCTGGAATCCTTCTGATTTTGGTGGCAGTGAACGTGGGATTTCTTGCAACGATTCTTGCCTTTCGCCGGTTGACTCCCTCCAAAACCAATTAACAAAGCGGATCGCCGCTCTCGGTTTGAGTCACACTCCTGATTAATGCGATTACCGTGTGTATCGCCAACTGATTCCCGCGTGTACACTTAGGATGCCCGCCTTCAGTACTGGAAAGGGTTTGTACGAGGTGTTGATGACTTACCGTAACTGGGCGATGTTTCTCGCCACACTCTTGTGCCCTGGAGCGGGGTATGGGCAGCTTGCGCAGATTGATCCTGCGAAGCTGCCACAGGATGAGCTCGTCAAGGCCGCATACTCAAAGGTATTGCCTGTGGAGTCTCTGGCTCGCAACTGGAGCCCCAATTGGACTTCTGACACACCAAAAGAACAGGTAGTCTCGATCATTACATCTAGCCTCCAAGATTTGCGTTCGGCTGAAACCCGCTCGCCAGAAAACACGGAACTCCTTCTATTAACCGGCCTTGTCGCTCACCTTGCCTACAATGTGGACGTCGAGGAGGCCTATGAAACCGGCGCTCGATTGCTTGACCGCGCTCACAAGCTTGCACCTGGCGATTACCGGTCTGAGTGGTTCCTTGGCATGCTTCGTTGCCAGTCAGATGAAATTAAAGTAGGCATGGAGCAATTGCTCGGGGTAGAGAATCAAATTCCTTGGCAAAAACTCCCTGTCGATTTCTGGGACGACTACATAACTTGTTCCACAATCTCCCTTATGCCAGCACATACGCTCCGGGCGGTGGACCACGCAGAGCATCTTGGAGCCTCACCCTCCTTGTATAGTTCACCCGTTGACACTGCAAACAAGCGCTACAAATCGCCTAATATAGATACTACCTACTTCGCGCACGATGCATGGCAGGCTACTGAGGAGGGAGGAGCCGTCCAATTCACTAGTCAGCTTTGCGGCCTTGGCTTCTCCGCGCTCACCGACTGGCATATGAATATTCGAGATGTTGCCAAAGGCACTTGCCTAGCCACGATCGAAACCGGACCTTATCCCAGCAAAACTGGCCAAGGTACACCCACCCTCCTTCTGCTGACGCGGACTGCTAAACCTCAAGAGACGCTTGACCAATTTGTTCACAGTTTCGTGAACAAGTATCCTTCGGCTCGGCAAGTTACATCTCCTTCCTGCTCCACAGAGAAATGCGTAGGTTTCGAAATAGTTACAAACGCAATCTACCAAGCTGAGGGTGGAGGACATTTCCTGGTGACAGCGTTTGCAAGCCTACCCACAGATTTTCCTGGACTACTATTTGAAAGGCCAGATGCGCCTCCAAAATCTGAGTCGGGAGACAAGGTCAAGTTCTACCGTCCGACTGAAACACTGCATCGGTTCCCCGGTATCCTCTACACAGTCGTAGAACTGGATTCGGATGACTCCATATTTGAAAAGGCTGCGATAGACTTTAAGTATTTGCTGAAATCAATTCGGCTTGATTGAGTAATTTACATTGATTGCTATCCGACTTATCGGGACCTAACCTCAATTTCGCAGATTTCCCTCTAGGCTCCCGTTCTTGTAGTGCAAGGAAATGGCATCCAACCGTTCAAATTTAAGGGAACAGGTGCAGAATGTGGCTGTCGTTCGCTGCACGAGGGCGGATGAAATGAAGCGACGAATGACGAGTGCAACCGCGGTCATAGCTTTCGTTTTGACTCTGGGAGTTTCAAGGGTACTCGCCTGCAGTTGGGGCATTGGCTATTTCCATCAGGTAACAAATTTGAGAGGGACAGTAGTTGGAAGCAGGTTCCCGGTCCTGCATTCATTCCGTTGGTTTAGGCAATCCGCAGTGCGCCCGCAAGCTAAGCTGATGCTTTATGACTACTGTTGGCCGTGTGACATACGGAGTCTTGCTCCCGTCAAAACCGTTCTCACTGGCACTGAGGGTAAATTTGATTTCGGCATTTTAAAACCGAGTCATTACTATCTCGGAATCGATGACGAAAAAGGTGCTCTTTGGGACTGGTTTGAAGTCGAAGTAAAGGGACCGCCAAACCCGAAAGAATCGGAAACCATCGACATCTCTCCCGTGTACCCCGACTGCACCGGGGGACACGAGTTCATCGTAAGAGCGAATTGAGTCTTTCCCTTTGCTAAGTCCCGATTAACGCTTACCAGACAAATAAAGTGCTACTTCAGATGATATTATTTACGATCGCAGAGGTACGCTAAGCGCGAAAATGCCATTTGGCCCTGAACCGATTGGATTTGCATATTTTGCAGCCGTGAAGTTTGCGGGGTATTGCGGATACGCTGCATTACTTAATCGAAGCAGAGCAGTTGCTCGCTCAGCTTGCAAGACTCCAGCGATATGGAAATCTGGGTTAGTGCGCACTGGAATCGGTATCGTCGTAGGCATCGTCGTGGGGTTAGGGTTTTGGATGGTTGTCCCGCATAGCCAAATCCTGAAAAATCATGCCGAGACGCTGTTTTTTGTGAGTCTGATACCTGTGCGCATGCTGGAGTGGTATTTCTTCCTGTGGCTGCTATACAGGCATTGTGATCTTGGCCGGACGAGGAAGGCGATGTTCATATTCATCGGGATCGTTGTCTCTTTTTTTCTCGATGCCCTTGGATTCTATGCAATGCTGATACTTCCCGGAGGCGCATGGATCTGCTAAACACGTCTTTTCCCTTTTCTTAGCTCCCATTCATCGCCAAACGTCTAGTGGCACCATCAGGAATCCGACTGACCCAGACTTACACCGCATTTAGCAGACTCTCGATATAATCACCCTGTGCCTAGGTGCTCCGAGGGACTCTCTTGTCATTGAAACAAACACTTGAGCAGATACGTGAACACTCCATTGAAGCGTGGATGCTCACCACAGTCCGAGATGGCGGCGTGGTCAGGATGGACGACCTTCACATCGACCGGATCGATGAAACCTGGAAATCACGTGAATGCTGGATTCAAGGTGGATTGAAAGCATTCCGATTGGCCTTGATGCTGCGGGATCGTCACCAATTTCCCTTCACAGTTGCGCTCGGATTTTCTCTTGAATCTGGGGAGCACTTTACTGACGTCAACTTCAAGAACACCAAGGAGCTTGGGGAGAAACTTAATTGGACACCTCCCTCACTGTATCTTTTTGAACCTGGAAGGACACCTCGAAACGATACAGTTCGAGAAGATGGCGCGGCTGAAGCTGATGTTGTCGTTCGGGAGCTGAAACGCGACTTTTTTGGGGGCTCCGTACAGCCAGCAAACTGCTACTACATTGAATTTCGTCAGCTTCAATCAACCGAATACAGCCGCAGCGTTTTCCTGGAAGGCTAGGCCGGGAGTCAGCCTGGACTTCAAATTGATTAGAGGATCGCCAACTCCCGATTAACGCCGAAACCGGACAAGTACCTCAATGTCTGGTAATCCGACTAACAGCTTGTTGAATAATTCAGTTTTTCGAGCTTTTCGTTCTGAAGTTTTGAGGTTTTGCTGATTTGTGAAGGAGTGCTTTGGGTTGTTCTATCTACTCAGCGGATCCGAATCGAAACTCCCTTCATGCTCTGGCCAGCAGGTTTCGCAATCGGCACAAGTTGTAGGCGGCTCCAGTGAAGATAAACAGCCACCCTACCTTCTCGATTCCTCGCAACTTCACTTTTCTTAGCATCCCCACCATCTTCATCCACCCGAACGATTGCTCCACTCGTTTTCTCTTCCGCTGACTCACCTCATACCCCGCATGCCGCGTGGTCCGCTCATCCACCGCGCTCCTCCGATTGGTCGTGTTCTGCGCCAGGTGCGGCGTGATGTTCAGCCCGCGGAGTTCCCGTACGAATTCCTGTGTGTCGTAGGCCTTGTCCCCTCCCATGGTCACTCGCTTTCCCGGCGGCAGGGCTTCGGCCATCAGCAGCGCAGCATCCCGCTCCGCTCTGCCGTTCGCCTCCGTCAGAAACGTTTGCAGTAAGAGTCCGTTGCGGTTTTCCATCAATACATGCCCCATATAACTCAGCTTCGCCTGGCTTCCTCGGGACTTCGTCCACAATCGGGCATCGGGATCCGTAGTCGATTCATGGGTCTCGTTCTTTCGCTTTTCCCCTTTGAAGTCGACGTCTCCTCCCGGTCCAGGGGGCTGGCCCGTTCCGTCCTTGGGCCGGAAACTCTTGTGACTGGCCCAGGCCTCTATCAGCGTCCCATCCACCGTGAAATGTTCATCGGACATAAACGGCCTGGCTCGTTCCAGCACCCGCTGGAAAAACGTCTCGGCGACCTCTTCATTCAGCAACCGCTCACGATTCTTGCTGTACACCGCGTGATTCCACACCGCCTCGTCCATCTCCATTCCTACAAACCAGCGGAACAGCAGGTTGTACTGCAGTTGCTCGATCAGCATGCGTTCGCTGCGTACCGAATAGAAGATCTGCAACAGCAGGGACCGAAACAGCCGCTCGGGTGCTATCGATGGTCTCCCCACGTCCGAGTACAACTTCGCAAACTGCGGAGACATCTCCTTCAGAATCTCATCCACCATCTTGCGGATCGGCCGCAACGGATGATCCGCCGGGACTCGCTTCTCTGGAGAAACGTAGCTGAACATTCCTTCTTGCTGGTTATCGTCTCCGCGCATTCGCTCGCCTCCTTGACCTTCTTTACTTCAGACGAGTTTTTTCAATTAAAGTTGCGGAGGAAACGGGTTTTTCAACAAGCTGCTAACCAGGAGTTGATCCTACTCAATTGCCTCCAATCATGGTGGGTTATGGGTTAGTCTGGACGAGGTTTTTGTCCACCAGTAAAGGGGCAAGCCCTAGCTCGGCAAGATGTGCGACCCGCCATCCATCAGTTCAGCGGAACCCAAACAAATCTCTGCCACTCTTCATGCATCGAGTACGTACATGTCTTCCAATCGATAATCCTTGAGGTCATCGGCGGACCCAATATTCGTCCTTCGATTCGAGTTGCAGTGACCGAAGTCAGCTCGACCGCAAAGCTTTCCGGACAGGCAGTACGGCCGTCACGGCTTACCACACGCAGGTTGGCCGTACCTGCGTACTTACTGCCATTTTTCTTGAGTGTGATTCGGGTGAATCCGTCTGTCTTGACTCCAGCGTCGGGATAAAAATTATCTTCATAAATGGAATCGCCCTCGAATCGCAGAGTACGAATAACCCCGGTGGTCAGGGATTTCCAGCGAGTCGGAAATCCGGAATTCGCAGCAGGGTTTTCTGATTGTGGCGATGCGGTTGAACCCGATGGCGACTGTCCGGAGGAAGCTTGAGGCTGTTCTTCGCCATCCGCGGATTGCGGAATCCACACAAATGAATTCCACTGATTGGGAATCGAATGGGTGCATGTCGACCAATCAAATTTCGAACCCGTGGCTGGTCCCAATGCCTGCCCTTCGATACGCGTCGGTGTGACAGAAGTCAATTCGATCCGATCACTCTCCGAACAGGTGGCGCCGCCCTCATACTTTACTAAACGCGTGTCGACCGTGCCCGTGTACTGGTCACCCGCCTTCTTGAGCTTTATTTCAACAGCTCCACCCAACCTGGCCAAAGCTTCGGGGACAACTACTTCTCCATAAATGTAATCACCTTCAAATCGAAGAATGCGAACAGACCCGGTGCTCATGGACTTCCACCGAGTCGGAAACCCGGAATTCGCGGCCGGCTTCTCTGGTTCTGGCAATGCGGCGACCGACCCCGGCACTTCCTGGCCGGCGGATTTCGGCGGTGCCCATAGGAGCAGTGCTAGTAGGAAAGGAATCATTTCTTTCATAGTTAGGTACCCCTCCCCATATTTGCGCCGATACTACATCTTCACCGCAAGTATGTCATGCCCGTCCCGGGACGTAGAAAGGACATGTCCGGTAATCCGACTAATCAGGCAAGTACAGGCATTCAGGGCTGGCGCAAATCAAATACGAATCACTTCGAAATCATTCCGATCGTCCCCAGCCACGTCTCCACCAACTGAGGCCATCCCGTTATCGGAAGCTCCGTGCGCCGCAGGCCAAATGCGTGCCCGCCCTGCGCATACAAATGCATCTCCACGGGAACCCCGGCCTTCTTCAGCGCAATGTAGTAAGCCAGCGAGTCGTTTACGTTGTCCACGTGGTCATCCTCAGCCTGCAGCAAAAACGTGGGCGGCGTCTGGCTGGTAACAGGAATTTCGGGATTCAATCCAAGATCTTTATCGGCATTCGCCGGATGACGGACCACAAACTTTCTGGCGCCCTGGTTAGCATCCCATTCCGCCGCGGAAAGCGACAGATGTCCCGGATAGATGGACACCGCAAAATCCGGGCGGCAGCTTTCCTTGTCGGCGGCATCTACAGGCGGATACAAACGCTTCGCGAAATGCGTGCTGATCGCTGCCGAGAGATGCCCGCCGGACGAAAACCCGAGCACCCCAATTTTGTGCGGATCGATGTGCCACTCCGCAGCGTGAAAGCGCAACAGACCCAACGTCCTCTGCGCATCTTCCAACGCCATCGGTGATTCCGGATACGGCCCCGATTTCGGATATGGTGCCGATTTCGGATATCCTCCCTCACCGGGCACGCGGTACTTCAACAGCACACACGTGATCCCCTTGGACGTCAGCCAGTCGCAGACCTCGGTGCCTTCCAGATCGATGGCCAGGTCCTCATAGCCGCCGCCGGGGAAGACGATGACCGCAGCGCCCGTATTCTTTCCATTTGGCGAATAGAGCGTCATCGTAGGCCGCGACACGTTGCTCACTCCCACCGCTGGCCTGCCGGCAACCAGGAACTCCTTCCCCGTCGTCTTAGCGACCTCTGGCCCCGCGGCAGGCTGCGCATCAGGCGCCGCCCCCGGCCATATCGGCACTTGCGTATGTCCCGGCGATGGCTGCCAGGCAGTCTGCTGCGCGCTCAGACCGCCAAACGCAAACAAAACACAAAGAGCTAAGATCAAAGGCTTCATCACAATCCCCACTACTTAATATAACGCGTCACTGGCGGAAGGCGCTGATCGGAAACTGTGAAGAGTAACCAAAAGCCTAGGTCCCGATAAGCCGAGTAATCGGGACCTATCGAAACGCGTCATAGCCGCGCGGAATTCCAGGTGATCAATCGGCATCGTCAAATCCAGAAGTTTTGCACTGGGCTGAAATGCATACGTACCATGACCTGAGGTTTCATGATGCCAAAGATGACGACGCCAACAGTGTCAAAGACCCAGATGTGGCTGGGATTGATGCGGCTGGGATTGATGGTCCTGGTTGTCCTTTTAGGGTTGTGCACGATCTTCGCGTTGGTGGTGACGGCGGCAGAAGCTTGGCAGGAGCACGTCCAGGCGCGATGGCCGGAGGTGACGGCGCGAGTTGACACATGCGGCTTAAGTCGGTCGAGCACCGGCCGGCGGGGAAGGTTCCACATTCGTTGCCGCTTGAGCTACGCGGTAGGCGCTGAGCAGAATGCGGCGAACCTCTATTCGAGATATGTTCCTTCGCCTGAAGTTTGGCAATACCCGCCCAACCAGATTGCGCCGCTCGAAGAGTGGGTGGATGAGCACCCCTCAGGAACGCCGATCGTCCTGCGCTATGATCCCGCCAACCACACGAAAGTAATGTTGGTGGCGGACTACATGCCGGGCGGCGGACCGCGAACGACGAACAATGTGAAGCTACTGGAATTCTTTGCGGGAGGTTTCCTGGTCCTGCTGCTGTTTGCGCGAATCACACGGCCGCGATCCCTTTTGCAAAACGGATATTCTTCAATGCCGCTGAACCGATAGGCTGTCCTGTTTTTGTCAAGTCCTTCTATGAGAAGGCCGATCGATGTCAAGGCACACTTTTGGGTGTTCTGTTCGTGTCATGATTTTCTTTCTATTCAGCCAAGCCGCCCCTGTCGCCATCCTTCTATCCGCACTCTTTAGTGAGCGATATTCGCTCGGTGCTGGGTGGGTGTTCTCGTTTCAGTAGGTGCTGCTACCTGATTAGCGTCCTCTCTTCTCACCTTTTCGGTGGGAGTTGGGCTCCAGGACTTAGTCGCAGTCACCTGGACTCGGCGGCTGAGCTCGGCTGTTCGGATCAAAACTTTTTAGGCCACGGCACGCATCGTCTTCTGACTATTGCGCAGTGGTTCGTATACCTCGCCGCCCACCCACAACCGATGGAGCAGTACCGCCAACTTTCGCGCCACGGCCACTACCGCTCGCTTCTTGGCATTTTTTCCTCCTCGTTCCGCAAGCTTTTGTCCCCATCTCCGTAAATCACTGTCTTCTCCAAAAGGTCCCAGAATGTAGTGCGCACCCTGCACCATCATCGTTCGCAGATACCGGTCTCCTTCTTTGCTGATTTTGTTCTGTGGTTCGCTCTCCCCGGAGTTCCTACGTCCAGGTTTTAACCCCAGAAAACAGCCCACCTCGCGACTCTTCGCAAACCGATAGGGATCTTCGATCGTCAGCACATACGTTAAGGCGATCTGTGTTCCCACACCCTTCACCTGCTGGAGCAAGGACACTTCCGGGTACACTTCCTGGGCGATTTTCTCCATCCGCTGGTCGTATTCCTGGATGTGCTCGTTCAGTGATTCGATTTCTTTGAACAACGGCTCCAGAACCTCGCGTAACTCTGTGCTTAATCCCGCGGCTAGCTCCCGGCTCACCTGTTGCGTGCCACACTTGGGCAATCGTTCGCCATAAGATCCGACCTACAGGGAGTCAGGACGTCGGGGGCGGCAACCCATCAAAGTAGGAGTCGGCGGAAAACGTTCCAAAAACCTCTTGGAATCGCCCACCGCAAGTTGTTGAATCCCCTTGACCGTAAATCGCTCTACCCGATGTTCCGAAAACAGATGTTTCTGGAAGGGCCATCGCTTGAGGGGTAGCGCGAGAGGTTGATCCGAACGCTTTTTCGAAGAAGCTGGAGAATATGAAAGCGGCCTTGGCTTTGCATTTCGCTTGGTATAACTTCTGCCGCGTGCATTCGACGCTGCGCGTGACTCCCGCGATGGCCGCGAATGTTTCAGATCATGTTTGGGACTTTGCAGAGCTGATGGCGTAAAGGAGCCTTCTACATGGTCAATGTAAAGGGACAAACATTTAAACCCGGCGATGTTGTCCCATTGGACGGGAGAGGTTTTGCTGACTGTAGGTTCGAAGGATGTCAATTCGTTTACGAAGGACGCGCCGTAACGTTTATGAATTGCACGTTCGCCGAATGCAAACTTCGACTTGGGCCGCCTCTCGCCATGAGTATCGAGGCTCTTAGGTGGATTGGCTTTGACTTTGTTGCAAGGAAGCCCACTGAAATCAAGATGATTAACTGAGGCGAGGTGTTCTCGTGTTTTGGGACGTATTCTGGGCGGTGCTGGCAGCTCTATTCGTCTACGACATGGCGCGCAGGGTTTGGACCACCGACGAATTTTGGCAGGGAATGGGCGCATGGCACAAACTTAAAGTAATCGGCGCGTCGTTCGCTTTTGCAGCCGTTGCCGTGCTCTTAATCGGCTCGATTGTTTCGCTGTTCTCTCCCCGATTTCACGCATGGTTCGTACCACTCTTAAATAAATTAACGGTCAAATGACACCACTACCGAATCGCGGCGCGAATTGACAAAGCGTGCCGACTGCTCGCAGCTTCGGGAGTAAGTAGGAGATCCTTTTGGATATACTCGCGATGTTGCGGGACAAGCTCAATTTTATTCATCGCTTTTATGAGGCAGCGGGGCAACCGTTCACCGAGGCAATCCGCAAAATCGAGAATCACGAAGAGCCCTATGTCGCCCACGGGGAACCATTGAATGATGAACCGCCGTTTCTCACCGAATGGCAGGAAGCGAAGGAATCGCTCAATATTCTGGGTCAGTCGTGTCTTTGCCTTGCGCAGACTTCCCTTAAGGATTTCCTAGTGGCGTTTGTCGAGAGAAGCGGAAAGAACTTTCCAGCCAAAGAGAGAGGCGAAAGTTGGTTCGACGCCTTTCAACGCTTTTTCCTGAAGGAATATGGAATTGACTGGACAAAGACGGGCGTTGATCTCGGCGTCCTGGAGCAAATAAATCTCGCGCGAAATGACATCCAGCACGAGGGCAGACCATACGATCTAGCGCGCGTTCAGGACAAGCGCCACACTCAAAGGTTTCCGAATTCAATTTTCGCGAGTGAGCTTGACAAAGCCATTTTCCGGGAGTTTTCTACCCACCAGCCGTGCCGAATAGATCTAACGCCCGAAGGTCTTGCACAAGGCTTGGAGATCATCGAGCAATTTTGTTTAAGAATCGAAGAGCACGGAAAGCAGGCTCCTGCGTAGGAAAATAAGGCGGCTCTGACCCTTGGCGCAAAGTCTGCGAAGCCGAATTGGGACGAGATAAAATCTCGCAAAGGGGAGAAGCCTTTCGTATGGAAATTCTCAGGCGGTTGTTCGTTGTGCCATTGGCGGACAACGATCATGGCAAGAGTCACTTAGTCAGAGGCCTACTCGCACAGGGTAGCGGTAGGCCGATTCCAATCAACAGGCCCAGAGGTCCTGTTGTTTTGCAAAGTCCGTGGGGGCGCTCAATTAATGCTCTCGTTTATGGCCGCTCCTTCCAAGAGTCCGAAGTCAACGCCCATGGAACCGTGGAACGCAGCCTGACCGCAGTTGATCCCGAGTGGAGAACACGAGACCTTATTATTCTCCCCAGTCATTTGGTCAGGGCAGATGTGCGCCAGATGGTGAGACTAGCGCATCACAACGGATTCGATGCCATTTCCGTTGCGATCCTTCTGAATAATCAGGAGCGGCAAGATTATGAAGACTGTTGGCGCGTTTCGTGGGATGAAAGATGGAACCTTCCAAATCCCGAGGTCGAAGATAGATGGGAAGAGCAAGTTCGGGCTCTAGCATCAGACCTGTGGACTCGAATATGTGAGGCTTTGGGGAGCTAAACAGCTTGCATTCGAAACGAATGCAACCAAAAACTCGGCGCGAAGTTGCCAGCGGTATCAGAGTTGGATACGGAGATGGTTCGGTCTGGGTGATGGACGAGTACGGACGGACCCCTGTCCGTCCTGATTTTGGGCGAAGAGACGCAAGGGCTGCTAGTCGCACACGTCGAAAAGTTCACTGGTGATGATGAAGTCGCCGACCGAATGATGCAGGCAGATCTAAATAGGATGTGAGGATGGGAATTTCATCAACTCATAGGATCGACGGCATGGAACAGGCAGGCAACACATCGGCATCCGAACCGGACAAGGCGGCAATCGACGCCTCAGAACCTGGCTCGCTAACGATTAGCGCGGATTCCTCCGCGCGTATAGCTCCGTCGTTTGTCAGTGAAGCATTCTTGCAGCTACAACAACGTATCGAGAAAAAGAACGGACTTGTGCTCAGCCCTTTGCGACTGGTATTGCTCACGGCTGAACTTCCGAATGCGGTGAGGCGTTGGCAGCGCTCGCTCAGCTTGCCTGAATCAAGCGTCTCGCAACAGCCGGAGGGCAGTGCCGTAGCCAAAACGTTTTCGTGGGGCAGGGATGTAGAATCGGCGAGATCGCTAATAATCCTGGCTGATTACATAGCTGCCGCCCTGGTAGCGAATAACTGCTTTGCGATTGCGGCGGTCGCGCATGAGTTTGGTCATGTGCATGATAATCTCTCGCGCGGCGTCGTTCTGGGCTTTCGTGAATCCGATTTCAATCCGGCTGTGAACGATTGGCCCGGTATCCGTGAACAACTGGCGGAAATCGTTTGGAGCGAGTACATGGCGGAATCAATCGCCGCAGGGTATCTGACCGGCGAGGATTTACTCGCTTTCCTGCTGAACGATCCTCTTCACCTTGCTGGCATTGATAAGCGGCTTCGGCAAGCAGTTTGGAGCTACAAATCTGGCCAACGTACGCTGGATTCGCTCTGGCAAGAATCCGTTACCGGATTGTCCGATATTCTGGCTAATCTCGGACGCACAATTGCACGGCTCGAATTTGTAGATAATTACGAGGAGGGTCTTTCCCGTCTCGTTCAACCCAATAGTGAAAAGACGCGCTGGCGGCCAGTCATCGAGCACTTCGTGCGAGAACTCAAAGTCTTAGGAAACACGGCGTACAATAAATGGGGAAGCGCTCCATTCAACGGGATCCGAGAGATCGTCGGGGAAGCCTTCAACTCTGTTGGGCTATTTCCATCGTATGATGGGAGGAAGCTCCTCGTGAGGGTCGTGTGAACGTAGTCGCGTGAACTCCCGAACTCGGTCTCGATTCTTTACACGCGGCGCAAAGGGTGCCGGTCGGGTCGGTTTGGACTCCGCGGGTGTTGCGATGGCAAGGTCTTCGGAAGCCTGCAGGTGACTGGATCAATCTGGGTCGAATAGTTTCTGAATTCTGTCCTGTAGATCAACAAGCACGCGATGTCGTTCGTAGATTTCCTCTGGGAGATCGAAGCGCTCGAAAGCCTCAATACACTTGCCGATGTACTTGCCGGGATAATCCGTGATGTAGTCGTCCCATACAACTGAGATTACGGGATAGCTACCGAGTTCGTGATCTTCCCAAGCAACTTGGACATCGACTCCGCGGGGCGGTCTGCACGTCCGTTTGATGTACTGAATCGTCAGTTCCGCCTCATAATCGTCGAACTCGGCGTCTTCGCCCGAGTACGGGCATTCTCCGATAAACTCGCGTCCCATCGTCAGCCGTCTCCGTTCACTAACTAAGGATTCCCTTTTTCACCCACTTCCTGAGCCCACCTGTGCATCTCGGCTCGGAGCTTCATTTCTTTACGCGCGCGTGCCTCATCCATGGCGGCGAAGCTGTGTTGCAAGTCCAGTTTTGCCACTGCATTGAGTGGATCGGCCTGGACCCACTCCTGCCGGTTTTCAACCGACTGAAGGAGAGCTTTACGTGCTTTCGCTTCCCCCTCAACCGGCAAACTGGCTCGGCCGATCTGGTAGTAGGCCCATCCAAGGTAAAGTGGACGTTCCTTGGCCCCACCTGGAGAATCGGCCGCCTCGGTATAAGCACGCACAGCCTCGTTGGCATACTTCAAAGCATCCGCAGGGTCGCCAAGTTGCAAGTAGTAGTCGACCAGCTTCGTCGCACTCACCCCTAAAGCCATCTTGCGACGGAATGGTGGCGGTGCTGGCTGGTGAATATCCTGTGCAAGTTGCTCGCGGATTTTGAGGGACTGCTGGAAGTAATCCAGCGCTGCAGCGGGTTCAGGGTCTTGTTGCTTTGCAATATCGCCCAGCTTGTCCAGGGATACCGCAATATTCCATGGAATCCATTGCTCGCTGGGTTGTTCCTTCATCAGGCGACGAAAAATCGTGAGAGCTTGGTTCTCAACCTGAATCTCCTCGTTCTGCATGCCCATTTGCGCGTAGAAGTCACCCATGCGTTGGAGCGCGACTCCCATGGTACGGTCGGCCCAGTTGGCGGTAGCAGCGCTTCGGGAGATCTGGTCGAGGTTCTTCATGGCGCCTTGCATTAGTTCCTTGCGTAACTCGCCTGTACCTGCAACATCGCGCAATCTGTTGTCAGCCGAGGTAACAACTTGGTAGATCGTATCGAGCGCCAGTTGAGCCTGTTTGGT
>Ga0307479_10002397_pt1 | contig 17037 bp, 17 predicted proteins | sample atmos_gasesECM4C_FD_203743 | JGI IMG/M metagenome (GOLD analysis project Ga0307479, IMG submission 203743) | Hardwood forest soil microbial communities from Morgan-Monroe State Forest, Indiana, United States - atmos_gasesECM4C_515 | ecosystem: Environmental > Terrestrial > Soil > Temperate... | reverse complement strand
AAGGTCACCGCGACTACGGCGACCGCGGCCACTTCGAGCGCGGCAGCATTTGCCCGCCCGAAGACCACCCACAGCCCGACCCATCCCGCAATGAATCCAACGTACATCGGGTTTCGCACATAACGGTAGAAACCCACCACCACCAACCTCTTTGGCGGGAGCACAGGCGCCGGCGTTCCGTGCCCGGTGCGGCCAAAGTCCCACACGCATCGCAGCGCCACCGCGAATCCGAGCACCGAGGGAATGACCGCTAACCATCGCCATCGCGCCGCGCCGGACGTGTCCACGTGAAAGCCCAGCCAGCCTGGCAGCAGCCAGAACCACAGCGCGAAGAATCCCGAGCCAACCACGAGCGCTAGCACCGTTGTTGCCCAGCTCTCGTCATTCCCTGTGGGTCCTGTTGTCTCCAGGTTTGCGCTTGTCATACGCACCTCCACCACGCGCGGAATTTGTTGCCTTTTGCGGAATGCCCAGCCGCAGCCACGGTCCTCTTCTGCGCGAAGCCTGAGCCTGAGGATTCCTCACTCATTAGAGTTACGGCCTGTGGCCGCCATTGGTTACAAAGGTTCAGGGCTTGCCTGGCGCATCTGCGAGGTCTTCAGGTAGGCGGATCACCTTGGCGGTGCCGCCGGCCCAATGCAGCTTGATTCCCGGCGCTTCGGCCTCTTTGCGGACATAGCCCATGCTGATGACGCGTGTGGGGTTCCAAATCCGTGCCGCCCGCGTAACATAGCCGGCTTCCTTGCCGCCGGAGGCGGCGTCGTCCATCGTTAGCGGCGCGCCCGGCTCGGGGATGACGTCGCCGGCGAACAGCAGCGAAACGCGTCGCCGGTTGACATGACCGCGAGAACGCACGCGTTCGACAATTTCCTGACCCGTGTAGCAGCCCTTCGTGTAACTGATGTGGCTGTTCTCCAGCCCCGCTTCGTGAGGAATTTGCTTTTCGCCGAAGTCGTAGCCGAACCAGGGAACGCCCTGCGCCAGCCGCTGGCCGCTCAACGCCGCGTAGCCGACGGGCCCGCCGCCGTACTTGCGCGATACTGACAACAGAATTTCCCAGAGCGCTGCCAGCTTTTCGCGTTCTACAACGAATTCGGCGCCAGCCACACCTCCCGGCGAGCGTTTCACAACGCGGCAAGGAATGGCACCGACCGCGCCATGTATGGAAGTGAGGTCGCTGAGCGGCGTAACGTCCACGCCGGATACTTCCCGCACGACCTCGGCGGCCTTCGGCCCTTCGAACGCCAGCGTCCCCCATTGCGCAGTTTCGTCCGCCAGCGTCACGTCGTCCATGATGATGTATTTCTCCGTCCAGGCGATCAGTTGCCCGCGAATCATGGCGTAAGAGACGCAAAAAAGGCGGTCGGCAAGGGCAAACGTCTCGAGCTCCGCAAGAATGTGCCCCTGGGGATTCAGCAGAAGCGAAATTGCGCCTTCGCCCGGGGACAAATCCTTGACGTTGTTGGTGAGGATGGCGTTTAGGTAGCGCACGCGGTCCGGTCCGGTGAACGCAAGATAGGCGCGATAATTCTTGTCGACCAGCGCCACGCTCCGGTTGGCAAAGCGGTACTCCGCGGCCGCGTCGCCAAAATCGTCGGGCAGCACGCAAGAAAACCACACGCCCATCTTCGCGCCCGCACCCGCATGAAGAGAGGCGAGCGGCGTGTCCAGCGTCTTAGGTGCGAAGGATGTTCCGCCTGTGGCTGCCGTTTCCATTGCTGTTATCCGTCCCCGTGGCTTCAGTCTATCAGAGAGCAGTTCCTCCACGGTCCGCTGGCCCGAGTGCATCGGTCATGAGTTCCAATGCTATAATTGGAGCATGAGCGAACCTATGCCCGCTCTTACGGCCAGCCATAAGGATTTCATTCACATCACGATTCCCGTGGGCTTGCTGCAATGCAATTGCTCGATCATCGGTGATCCAGTCACGCGCGAAGCGCTGGTGGTGGACCCGGGCGACGAGGTCACGCGCATTCTGGAACTGCTTGGCCGCCGCGGCCTTACCGTCAAGGCCATCGTCAGCACCCACGCGCACATCGATCACGTCGGCGGATTGAGCAAACTCCACCAATACACCGGCGCGCCCGTGCTCATGCACCGCGACGATTTGCCTTTGTACCAAGCGATGGATATGCAGGCCGCGTTTCTCGGGGTTGCCACTCCGGACTTGACCGAGATCGATCAATTGTTAAAGGAGGGCGACGTTCTCCGTTGGGGCTCGCTCGAAGCGCAGGTGATTCACACGCCCGGGCACACGCCCGGCAGCGTGTCGCTGTACCTTCCGCACCGGGCCGGCAAGGTCTCGACAGCCGATGAGAACGCCAAGACAGGCAGCGACGAGCGAGACGAATCCCCAGAAGCTGAGGATTCTGAATCATCCGGCGAGGCAGAGGAATCCGGCGAATCCGGTGAGCCCGATAAACTCGAGGAACCAGAGCCGAAGCTAATTCGGGTGCCGCAACTGTTTGCCGGCGACACGCTCTTTGCCGGCAGCATCGGCCGCACGGACCTGTGGGGCGGCTCGCTCGAAGAAATCATGGACTCGCTGCGCAGCAAACTGATGCATCTGCCGGATGAAACCATCGTCCATCCCGGGCACGGACCGGTGACCAGCATCGGCCGCGAGCGCGAGCTGAATCCGTTCTTGCAGCACGACACGATGTAAGGCACAAACCGTAGAACTTGATATTTACAACTCAGGACTTCCTCGGCGGCTCTTTCGTCTTGCGCAATTCTTCCATCACCGATTGCACCAGTTCTTTCGCATGAACCAATTCCTGATTGATCATGCGCAAATCCATGGCTGGCACTGTAGGATTTCGCTGGCTGGTACAGTACACGCCGTGCTGTCCCGCCAGCACCAGCGCGTTGGTGATGCGGTCAAGAGATACCGCCAGGCGGCCGCGCTCCCGGCCCAACATTTGCTCGTAGTGTTCCAGCTCTTCTTTGTGCTCCTGAAATGCCGACATCATTCTCCCCACGAACGGACTCGAGAGCAGCAGGCGTGCCGGAAAGCACGAAGCGCAAAGCCGCTGCCTTTGCACCTCGCCAGAAACCACAGTGGCACTTCGGGCACACAGGCTTCCCCTAAACTTTACCCCATCCTCAACGGGGAACATAATTTCGCTCAGCCACAATCGAACAGGGATTTCTGTGTGGCGAGACCTGAATGTTCATGGAGACCAAGGATTCCTCAACAAGCCTTGAGGGACCGGTGTGGAGCAATCCAATCATGCGACGTTCCGACTTGGTGCAGCATAAGGAGAAGGAGATAGGCGCGGTCACCCGCACCTCCCAAATTGTCTTTGGCGAGCGCCAGCACCTTCTGCGGGTCCTCGACTCGCTGGAAGGCACGGATCTCCCCATCGCTCGCCGCCAGCAGGAACGCCGCACCCTCGAGGAATTGATTCACGCGCGCACGCGAGAATTGAATCAGATCAACGTGGCCTGGGACGAAAAGATTGGGCTGGTGCTGAGCGCGGACGCCAAGCCGGAAATGCTGGAAAAACTGGCCAAGCAGGCGCCACGGGAAGACTTTTACCTGTTGCGGCTGATTAGCGAGCACCCGCGCGCGAATGCCAAGACTCTAGGCAAGCTGGCGAAGCATCCTTACGGCGCCATCCGCGAAAACGTGGCGCGGCATCCCAACGCCGATGCACCCACGCTGGCGTGGTTGAGCCGCGACCGGAGCCAGCCGTTGTGGTACCTGGTGGCCTTTAATCCCAATACACCGCTGACCCTGCAGCGCCGCCTCCGCGACCGCCTGAAGCGCCTGGGCGAAGCTCAAGCCTCGGGGTAATCGGGACTTCGCCGTCCCATTTCAATTCGCAGGAACCTCAAGCTGCCACATTAGGTAGCTGAGAATGTCGGTGTATTCCTCGATGATCTTGTTCACCGGGCGCCCGCCGGAGTGCCCGGACTTGGTATCGTAGAGAAGCAGGATCGGGTGGTTCGAGGCGTTGGCCGCTTGCAAGCGAGCCGACATTTTCCGAGCATGCAAAGGTGCGACGCGCGTATCGCCGTCTCCCGTGACGAACAGGGTTGATGGATACTTCGCGCCGTCTGCAACATTGTGGTAGGGCGAATATTTGTAGAGATAAGAGAGCTGCTCGAGATTGTCCGCGCTTCCATACTCAGGAACCCAATAGGGGCCCATCAGGAATTTCTGGTAACGCAACATGTCCAGTAGCGGGTACATGCAGACGACAGCCTGAAACAGCTCTGGACGCTGCGTCAGTGCTGCTCCGACAAGCAATCCGCCGTTGCTCGCGCCGATGATGGCAAGTTTCGCCTTGCTGGTGTATTTGTTGGCAATTAGGTACTCGGCAGCAGAGGTGAAATCGTCGAAGACAGTTTGTTTCTTCCCGAACATCCCTGCTCGGTGCCATTCTTCGCCGAATTCACCGCCGCCGCGCAGGTTGGCGTTGGCGAAGATTCCGCCGTGCTCGACCCAGGTGAGCGCGAAGGGCCGGTAGTAAGGCGTTTCGCTAAGATCGAAGCCACCGTAGCCGGTTAAAACGACAGGATTAGAACCGTCCAGTTTCAGCCCTCTTTTGTGGAAGAGAAACATCGGGATGCGCGTTTTGTCTTTCGACGCGTACCAGATCTGCTCAATTTCGAAAGCAGAAGCATCGAGGGGAACTTTATCGCGCGCCCACACTTCCGATTTCGCCTGCTTAACGTCGTAACGAAAAATCTCCGGTACTGCGTTGTAGGATTCGAAGGAGTAAAACAATTCCGGGCTCTCCCAACGGCCCGACACCGCGCCCACGGTGCCCAGCGAAGGGAGGGCAATCGAAGATTCCAGCTTGCCGTTGTCGTCGAAGACTTTCAGCTCCGAGGACGCGTTGTGCGTGTACTGGGCGATTAGCTTTCCGCCAGAGGCCGCGATTGTTTCCAGGTGAGTGACGCCCTCTGGCACAAGTTCGCGCCAGTGTTCCCGCTGTGGTGCTGCCAAGTCCGTGGAGAAGACACGCCATTGCGGTGCTTTCCAGTTCGAATGGATGAGAAGCCGGCTTCCAGCGAAGGTTGGGAAAAAAACCGCCTTCTCATTCTTGACGGCGGTCATCACCCCGCCTTTTTCTTTTACGTTCTGCACGTAAACTTCATTTTTTTCGGGGGCCGAACCGTAAGCGACCACGTAGACGGCGTAACTGCCATCCTCTGACAGCTGCGTTAATAGAATTATTTCTTTCCCCAGGTCCTGGCCAAAGATAATCAAATCCTTCACGGGATCGTCGCCCATGCGGTGATAGAAAGCGCGCGGGCCGTCGGGCGTCACGCGTACATAGTAAAGAGCCTTGTTATCCGGGGTAAGCTCCAAGGAGAAATAAACTCCCGAAGGGAAGGCGTCGGGCAATGTCTTTTGCGTTTCGACTTCGAGAACATGCGGCGTGATTTCATCTTTGCCCCCTTCGCGCCGCCCGTAGATGATGTAGCGGCCGTCGCGACTGACATTTTCCAGGGTGGCGCTGGCGGAATGATCAGCAGTCCAGGGCAAAGGATCGATCAGCACTTCGTCCGGGGCGGTTAGCCCGCGGCGCATATAAATGAGAAAAAGGTCTTGATCGGCGAGGCGTTTGCGAAAGAAATAGCGTCCCCCGCGCTCCGTGGGAATATCAAACGTATCCGTATGCAGCAGCTCCCCGAGCCGTTTCGTTATCTCGGTGCGACCCGGCAGCTTCCCAAGCGCCGCTTCCGTGCACTTTTGCTCGGCATTAATCCATGCGCGCGTTTCCGGGCTCTGCTGATCTTCGAGCCAGCGATAGGGGTCGGCCACCACGGTGGTGCCATAGGTATCTTTGGCCGAATCAATACGCGCGACGGGCGGACACTTTGCGGGAGGGGCCGTGGCCTGCCCCCAGGCCGTGCCGGCACAGAGCACGGTGGCAACAAAAAAGAGCACAGCGCGAAAAGCGCGCCTTACTCTTGATTCGCCGACCGCGCGGGCGAATGAATTAACGCCGGTGATCGTCGTCATGACGTCTCCTTGCAAACAGAAAACAGATAATATCACCGAATTCCGTGTGAGAATGGCCGCTTGCTTGTCGAGCAGGAAAAGCATGCGCAGGGAGCGAAATGGGACCGCTGCAAGACATCCTAGAGACGTGGGCGCGTTTCCTGAACGAAGAAAATGTGACGCTCGCGTTCCTGCGTGGCATGCGCTGGCTGATTCTTGCCGTAAGTGCCGCAGTGCTGATTCCGTGCTTCTGGCACCGCCGCATCGAAGCCGGCGACCTGGGCAGCCACGCGTACAATGCCTGGCTCGCGCAATTGATCGGAAAGGGACAAGCGCCCGGACTCTACATCGCCAGGCAGTGGAACAACATCTTGTTTGACGTGATGCTGCTAAAGCTCGCGAAGTTCGCGGGCCTAGCGGCCGCGGAGAGAATCGCCGTTTCCGTCTGCGTGCTGATTTTCTTCTGGGGAGTCTTCGCGTTTCTCACCGCGGTGACCGAGCGCCCTCCGTGGTTTCTCACTCCCTGCATCGCCATGCTGGCGTACGGCTATTCGTTCAGCATGGGCTTTATAAACTATTGCCTGTCGATTGGCCTGGCCTGCTATGCGCTGGCCATTGTGTGGCGCGCGCGAAAAGCGGACTGGGTTGGCGGCGGCATGTTCGCGGCGCTGGCTTGGCTGGCGCATCCTATGGGATTCTTGTGGCTCGTCGGCACGCTGGCGTACGTGAAGATCAAGGCCAAATTGCCGGGATGGTGGAAGCTGGCGTTGCCGCTGACCGTAGCGGCGGGGGTTCTTGCCGTCTACTGGTACGCGTCCCGCCATCCCGCGCTCTCTCCGGACTGGGATCGCGGGCCTTTTTATCTGTATAACGGCGCCGACCAACTCGTATTGTACGGGAAGCGTTATATCGCACTGGCCGTAGCGGCATTTTGCTTCGGGGTCGTCTGCGTTGGCGCGGATTTTTTCGCAGGCAAGAGAGAACCAGGCTCGTGGATGCGATTCGTATTGCCAGGCGAATGGTATGCCTTGGCATTTTGCGCCACCTCGCTGCTGCCGGAGAATTTGCGCCCTTCGCTTGACGGAGGTTGGATCGGGCTGCTCGGTGCGCGGCTGACTACGCTCTCGGCCATTTTCGGCTTTTGCGTTTTGGGGCTCCTCAAGCCTCGCAGATGGCATCTCGCTGGTTTCAGCGCCTGCGCGCTCGTTTTCTTTGCCTTCCTGTATCAGGACACGGGCTGGATGAATCGGCTGGAAGCCAACGCGGAAGTTCTTGTGCACGGTCTGCCGCGCGGGACACGCGTGCTCGCAACCGTTTCCGCGCAACCGGGTTCGCGCTTGCCGTTCGTTCATCACGCGGTCGAGCGCGCGTGCATCGGCCATTGTTTCAGCTACGAAAATTATGAGCCTGCATCACGAGAATTCCGCGTGCGTGTGGAAAAAGGAAGTCCGGTAGCAACGTCATCGACCGACGATGCGGAAGACATGGCGTCAGGAGAATATGATGTGGACGAGAGCGATCTTCCTCTGAAACAGATTTATCAATGCGATGCGAGCGATCTGACCACACTTTGCATCCGCGATCTCGCCGAGGGCGAGCTCAACGGCCGCCTTGGCTACAAGCCGCAAACTCGGTGAGACGCTTGCGGGCTCCTGGCTTCCACTCTTTCCGGCCCAAATTGGCAGGAGACAATTTGGCTCTTGTGGCAGGCCAATCTCTGCTAGAATTGGCTGAAGGTGAAAGACAATGCTTCCACTTCATCTGCAGCCGCAAAGCCACGTTCCCCTGTACGTTCAGCTGCGCGATCAACTTCGCGCCCTGGTTCATGCGGGCGATTTGCGCCCCGGCGACCGCATCCCAGCGAGCCGCGAACTGGCCACCATGCTCGGCGTACACCGTACCACAGTGGCCAATGCTTACGCCGAATTGGAATCGGAAGGGCTTATCCAGGGGCATGTGGGCCGCGGCACCTTTATCCGCGCCAATGGCAACGGATTGAAAATTACCCCGCCTGCCCCGCCGGTCTTGAATAGCAACGGCGGAATTCGCTGGGAACTGCTGTTTGCCGACGAACGCGGCGAAGAGGCGCTGAGCCGCCTGACCGCCGCCGCCGGAGAAAATGTGCTGTCCTTTGTGATGGCCTGTCCCGCGGACGAGTTTTTTCCTGTCGATGAGCTGCAACTCTGCGTCAACAACGTTCTTCGCCGTGAAGGTGCGGAAGTGCTGAACCTAGGGTGCTCGGATGGCTACCCGCCCCTCAAAGCCGCTTTGCTGGAACTGCTGCATCGCGATGGCATTCCGGCCAGAGACGAAAACCTGCTCATCACCGACGGCTGCCAGCAATCCTTCGATCTGATCAGCAAAGCGTTCGTGCGTCCCGGCGACTCCGTGATCATGGAAAACCCCACGTACCCGGGCGCCGTGGCCATTTTTCATGGCGCGCGTGCCCGATGCCTGGCTGTTCCGGTGCGCACGCATGCCGAGCCGGGCTCGGCATTGGGACTTGACCTGGAGGCCCTCGAGGCGACTCTGGCCGCCAACCGCGTCAAACTGATCCTGCTCACGCCGGACTTTCAGAACCCCACGGGCACTTCCATGCCGCTGGCCTCACGGCGCAAATTGCTCGAGCTCGCCGGGCGCTATCAAGTGCCCATCGTCGAGGATCATATCTACGCGCGGCTCCATGCCCGCGAGGAGCGCATTCCCTCGCTCAAGGAACTGGACCGCTCGAATCTGGTGATTCATATCGACAGCTTCGCCAAAGTGGCCTTTCCCGGATTGCGCGTCGGATGGATTGTCGCGCCGGCCCAGGCCATCGAGCGGCTGCGCCTGGTGAAGCAGACCACCGATCTGCATACCGATCAACTCGCGCAAGCCACGCTCGCGGAGTTCCTGCGCCGCGGCCTTTTCGCAAAACATCTCGCGAAAATGCGCAAGGTGTATACTGCGCGGCTGGCCGCGGTGGATGAAGCTCTCCGCAAGCACATGCCGGAGGGAGCGCGCTGGCTGCGGCCCGAAGGCGGCATGTGCGTGTGGCTGGAGCTGCCGGCGGGATTCGACGCCAGCGAGTTGCTGATTCACGTAAAAGAGCGCGGCGTGCTCTTCGCGCCGGGGCGCTATTTCTACGCGCAAAGCCCGTTGCCGAACACGCTGCGGCTGAGCTTCGCTAACCTGGATGAGAAACAAATCGCCCGCGGCGTGGCTATTTTGGCGGAAATGTTGAAGATCGAGATGCGCAAGCGCCAGCGCGGCGTCCGCCGCGCGGAGCGCAGCCGCGTCGCATTAGTGTGAGGACGCAAAAACTTGGCTGACACTATCAGGCTGGATCCCAATCCGGCGAACAAATGCTTCGGCTGCGGCGGCGACAATGCCACCGGAATGAAGCTGGCGTTTGAACAGGACAACGTGAACCGCAGGATCGTCGGAAGGTTCGTGCTGGGAGAGCGGTATCAAGGCGGTGCAGGGTTTGCGCACGGCGGCATCATTGCCGTGCTGCTGGATGAGGCCATGGGAAAGGCTTGCAGGTTTCGCGAAGTTCGCGCCGTTACCGCGGAGCTGAACGTGGAATTCCTGAAACCGGTGCACGTGGCGAACGAAATCATTGTCGAAGGGCACGAAACGGAGATGCGGGGCAGAAATCTGTTTATGGCCGGGGAGATTCGCAACGGCAATGGCGATGTATTGGCTCGCGCCAAAGCCCGCTTCGTCGTGATTTCGACGAGGTAGACAGCACTACTGAAAACTGCGAGCTGAAGATTGAACTGAAAACTATTCCGGGACGAAGGGAGAACAACGATGCAAGTGAAAAAGCCCAATGGCAGCGGCAACGGCAGCAAAGGCTCCAGCGAGTGGCGTGTCAAAGTCGGCCTCGCCGAGATGCTCAAGGGCGGCGTCATCATGGACGTTACCAACGCAGAGCAGGCCAAGATCGCCGAGAAGGCCGGAGCGTGCGCGGTGATGGCCCTCGAACGCGTGCCATCGGACATCCGCAAGGAGGGCGGCGTGGCGCGCATGGCCTCTATCAAAATCATCCGTGAAATCATGGCCACGGTGACGATTCCGGTGATGGCCAAGGTGCGCATCGGCCATTTTGCCGAGGCGGAGGTGTTGCAGGCCCTGGAAGTTGATTTCATCGACGAGAGCGAAGTGCTGACCCCCGCCGACGAAGAAAATCACATCTGGAAGCACGACTTCCGCGTGCCGTTCGTTTGCGGCGCGCGCAATCTCGGCGAAGCCCTGCGGCGCATCGCCGAAGGCGCCGCCATGATTCGCACGAAAGGCGAAGCGGGCTCGGGCAACGTCGTCGAGGCCGTGCGCCATATGCGCGCCATCGTCAGCCAGATGAAAAAGCTCACCACCATGCGCGACGACGAATTGATGCGCGAAGCGAAAGAACTCGGCGCGCCCCTGGATCTTGTACGGCAAATCGCCAAAACCGGGAAACTGCCCGTGCCAAATTTCTCGGCCGGAGGCATCGCCACTCCCGCGGACGCTGCCCTGGTGCGCCGGCTTGGCGCCGAGGCGGTTTTCGTCGGCTCCGGAATTTTCAAGTCCAGCGATCCCGAGACGCGCGCGAAAGCTGTGGTCAAGGCCACCACGCATTTCGAAGACCCGAAAGCCGTCCTGGAAGCGCACGAAGGGTTGGGCGAAGCCATGCGGGGCCTCGACGTCCGCCAGCTCGAGGAAAAAGACCTGCTGCAAACACGCGGGTGGTGAGCGGCAAGTTGTAAGTCGTAAGTCTGGAGTGCTAAGTCAGGGCAAAAAGCGATAGCGCGGTCTTGGCTGTGAGGCAAGTGAAGTGAAGATAGGAATCTTAGCGGTCCAAGGTGATTTTGCAGCGCACGCGGCTATGCTCCAGCAACTTGGAGCAGGAACAGTCGAAGTGCGCACGCCCGCTGATCTCGAAGGCTGCAATGGCCTAGTTCTGCCGGGCGGCGAAAGCACCACGCAGCTAAAATTCCTGCAGGAAGAAGGGTTAGCCGGCCGGATTGTAAAATTCGCGGAGCAAGGCGGAGCGATTTTTGGAACTTGCGCCGGCGCCATCCTTCTCGCCAAAGATGTGCGGCACCCCAAACAGGAGTCGCTGAACTTAATGGACATGACCGTGGTGCGCAATGGCTATGGCCGGCAGATCGCCAGCGACGTGGTGAGCGGGCCCACGACGCTTAAGAAAGAGCCGCTGGAGATGGTTTTTATTCGCGGGCCGGTCATCGAGCGCGCCGGGCCCGGCGTAAAAGTTCTCGCGGAATACGCGGGAAAACCCGCGCTGGTGCAGCGCGAAAACATCCTGGCCGCAACGTTTCATCCCGAACTGACCGAGGACACGACGGTTCACCAATATTTTCTGCGCCTTGCCGGAACCGCGGGCAAACAACCCTCCAACGGCCACAAACCGGCATCAGCAAGAAAGAACGGCCGGGAGAAGAAGCGGCTGACCGAACGAACGGCAAAGTAGGAGCGGATTTGCGGCGCGAAAAAACCAGCGTATCGCAAGAAGATTACCTGAAGGCCATCTGGGAGATGCTGGAAGAAAACCAGACGCCCATCAGCGCGCGCCTCGCAGAAGAATTGCAGGTAACTCCGCCGGCGGTGACTGCCGCGCTCAAACGCATGACTCGCGACGGCCACGTGCGCGTGGACCGCGCGGGCCGGATAGCTCTCACGCAGAAAGGCAGAAAATTCTCGGAGCATCTGGCGCTCCGCCACCAGCTTGCAGAAATGCTCTTGACCGACGTGATCGGGCTCTCCTGGGCCAAAGCGCATGATGAAGCCGAGCGGATGGAGCATGCGATCTCTCCGGAAGTGGAAGCGCTGCTGATCAAAAAATTTGGAGATAAAAGAAGCTGCCCGCACGGCGTGCCTCTAAGGGGCGGCTTTGCGACGCTGCGCAAGCAGGGCGCGGTGCTCCTAGCCGATTTGCGCGCCAAAGAATCCGGCGAAATTCTCTGCGTCTACGAGAAAGACGCGCAGTTTCTGGAGTTCGTGGAAGGTTTACACCTGCGCCCCGCGGCCCGCGTCGACGTGCTGAAGCGCGAATACGACGAAACCATGACCCTGCGCGCCGGCGGCAAGACCATGCACCTCGGCAAACCCGCCACCACCCGCATCTGGGTCAGGAAGCTCAGCGCCTAGCCCGAATTGCGCTGCGGTGAGCGAACCGCTGCGGTGGGCGACTGATCACCAGCAAACTTTCTGCTCGAATCATCCTGGGCGAAGCGAAGGGCCCGCCGAACTACTGTAGCAAGCTACTTTGTGGTACGGCCTATGACGCGCGCGCAAAGACGGATGTGGAAATCCGCCGACGGGCTGCGTCCTGCAGAAGCAATTCGCCGGCAGTGATCGCCATATTGGACCTTTTCAGCATCTCTCTCAGGTAAGAACGCAATTCCTGGGCTTCTCCTGCGCTTCGGCCGCGCGTCAGCACCGTGGAGTAGACATTGAGCAAGACAAATAGCGGCGAACCGCTCAGGATTTTTCCGCACGCCCTCAGCAATTCCGGCAGCGATTCTTCCAACTTCCAAATCTCGCCGTCCGGCCCTCGCCCGAACTTTGGCGGGTCGAGCATCATCGCATCATACTGAATCCCGCGCCGCACTTCGCGCCGGACAAAAGTCAGTGCATCCTCCACAATCCAGCGGACGGGGCAGTTGCCGAGTCCGGACAAGTTCTGGTTTTCGCGCGCCCAGGCCACCGCTTTCCGCGAGGCATCCACATGCGTCACTTCCGCTCCGGCGGAGGCTACTGCTAGCGTTGCCAAACCAGTGTGCCCGAACAAGCTCAGCACTTTCAGCGGCCCCGCCTCGCGCTTCGTGACTTCCGCGATCCAATCCCAATGGCACGCCTGGTCCGGAAACACACCGACGTGACCAGAGGGCGCCGGCTGCACCCAGAACTTCAATTCTTTCCGCCGCATCGCCCATCGCTCCGGAAGCGGCTTACGGAATTTCCATCGGCCCTGTCGCCCACCTCTTGCTCTTGCAAACTCGCCCTCTGCCGCCTCCCAACGAGGTACCGGCAGTATCGGGGCCCACTTCGCCTGAGGCTCGGGCCGGACCAGTGTAAATTCCCCGAAGCGCTCGAGTTTCTTGCCGTTTCCGCTGTCCAACAATTCGTACTCTGACCACTCCGGTGTCAAAGTCTCCATGTTGGGAGTCACTTGCGTTCGTCGAGGAGCGCTTGCAAGCGGCCGTAGCCGGCGCGGCTCACAGGCAAGCGCGTGCCGTCGGCAAGAATGGCCAGGCGGCTGTCCTTCCCGTACGGCTCGATGCGCGCCACGCGCTCGAGATTCACAATGTAAGACCGGTGGATGCGCACAAAACAGCCGGGGTCGAGGCAAGCTTCCATGCTCGCAATGGTTTGCTGCTTCAGATGCTTTTTGCCCTGGCTGGCCAAGGCGACGTAATCGTCCTGAGCCTCGACGTAATCCAGCTTGCCGGCGGGAATGAGAATGACGCGCGTGCCATCCTTGACCACAATGCGTTCAAGGAATTGCTGCGCCTCACGGGCAGACTCCGCAAGCTTTTGCGGCGAAGGCATTTTCCCGCCGAGCCTGCTTTTCGCGTGGTCCAGGGCCTCCTCAAACCGCTCTTTGCCGATGGGCTTGAGCAAGTAATCGACCGCATGCACCTCGAAGGCGCGCATAGCGTACTGGTCGTATGCTGTAGTGAAAATGACGCAAACATCTTCGCCAATCAGCTCGAGCACGTCGAAGCCGGTGAGCTTGGGCATCTGCACATCGAGAAAGAGCAAGGCCGGCTTGTGCTCGGCAAAGGCTTTGACCGCCTCGAAGCCGTTGGCGCATTCGGCGAGGATCTCAATCTCCGGATGACAGGCAAGGAGTTCGCGGACGACGTGACGTGCCAGCTCTTCATCGTCGACGATGAGGGCGCCGATTTTCTTCTGCGGGCTGCTCACTTGCGGGCATCTCCGGATTCTGCGGGCAGCGACATTTCCACACGAAAACGATTCGTTTGCGTGTCCACGCGCAAGACGGCCTCGGCAGCGTAGCGCCCTTCGAGGCGCCGGCGCACATTGGCCAAGCCCATGCCGTTGCGGCGTGTCGTGGTGGCTTCCGGGTCAAAAGTGTTCTCAATGGTGAGGAAGAGCCGGCCATCCTGCGTCTGCGAAGCCAGGCGAATATCGCCACCATCGGGAAGATTGGCAATGCCGTGTACCACGGCGTTTTCCACCAGTGGCTGAAGAACCAGCGGAGGAACGAGCAACGGCTTTGATTCTTCCTGAATACTTTCTTCCACCCGCAAGCGCGCGCCGAAACGCACTTTCTCAATAGCCAGGAAACGATGCAAGAGAGCCAGTTCTTCCGAAAGGGGAATGACGTTTTTTTCTCCCAGACCAAGAGTCGTGCGCAGAAACTCGGATAGAAGGATGCACATTTCGCGGGCTTTTGCCGGATCGACGCTGGTCAACGCGCTGATGGAATTCAGGCTGTTGAAGAGAAAGTGCGGATTCACCTGCGCCTTGAGGGCTTTCAGTTCGGCTTCACGCGCCAGAATCTTGACTTGCATCACTCGGGCCTCTGCTTCGCGAGAAGCTTCGAGGGAGAGAAGGACATAGTAACGAGCGATAGCCAGGCCATAGAGGAAGATACCGGCGCCGAACAACAAGCGCAGATGAGGAGCGAAGCGCTGATCCAAGTGGGGAAAGGCGGGAGACTTGGAAAGCGCCGATATCCAGGCCCAAGCCAGCCCCATCCACAACAAGGTAGCAACGACCGCAGCTGCAGCGTTGCGGACTGCGATGCGAACGAGCGGTCCTCGAAGCGCTATGTCTATGTCCTGACGGATGGGTGAAGCTTTGGCCACATACCAGGCTGACAGGCACATGAAGGCATAGACCGCACAAAGTGGGAGGATAACGATCGAAGATTCCCTCCAGCTGAGCGTGGTGCCCGGAGCAGTCAAAAAGATAAGGATGCCGGCGATGGGAATCCACGCCAGCAAGTAAAGGCCGAGGCGGTTGCGGGAGAGGAGTGGATGCATCGGGCCAACTCAGTTCTTGATTTCCAAGCCGCCGAAAATGACGGAACCGGTCAGGATCAGAGTCTTGCGCGCGGGGTCTGCGGGATCCTCGGAGCGGCGGAGGCGGGTTTTGTCCTCCACGCCGCCAAAAATGGGCGCACCCTGGTAGGAAACCAGCCAGGTATCGGGAACGCGGATCTCCGCGCCGCCAAAGACAGCATTGATTTCCAGGGTGGCTTCATTGCCTTGCATGTTGGCTTCGGTGAGGTCCAATTCGATTCCGCCGAAGACGGCACTGAGGTTGCCGCCTTGAAAATCCTGAGTGGTTACCCTGCGCTCGAGGCCACTGAATAGGGCCACACCGCTAACGGTGGTGCGCGGATCAGAAGCAGCCCCCGGCGTGGGCGCGGGCAGCTTTCTAGCTTCGATGGCATTCCACATTAAGAGCAGGCCGGCGGAAATGAAGACCAGCGGCCAGAATTGTACCCAGCCGAAATAGGGAAGGCCCAGTTCCCTGCCCTGGAGAAAGGCTCCGCCAAGGATCAAAAGCAGGCCCCAGAAACGGTGCTCGCGGCAGCGCAAATTAAATATGCCTGCGATAACCAGAAGCAGGGGCCAAAACTGCCACAGGCGGTCGATGGAGATGATTCCCATGTGGTCCAAAAGCAAACCCAGACCGACCACGGTCAGGATCACTCCCCAGAACATTCCGCCAAAGTAAGATCGCCTTCCCAGACGAATGCCAATGACGACAGGACGTCGCGGCGTTCCACGGTTTTCGTTCTTCCAGTTCAGGCTCTCCTCAAAGGTCTGATGAATCTGATCGCGAAGGTTCTCCTTGAACTTATGGACGGAATCGCGGAGATCGTCCCTGGGCTTCTTGGGATCGAAATTGGATTCGTCACTCACAAAATGCTCCTAAGACTTGGCGCCGAAGTAGGCGTTGTTGGCGACTCATTGTATTCCCGAGGACGCACAGTCAGCGCGCTCCCCGCGGCCGACCAGACGCCGGTTGACCGCGCTTTGCAAAAGTACTGCCCCGATGATAACCAGAATCAGTGGCCAGAAGGATACCAAGATCAGATGAAGACCGGTCCGAAATGTGGGCTGGTCGAAGAAATAAGTTTGGACGGCATGTAAGCCGGTCAGGCCGAGTTCGATCACGGTGTTGAGAGAGCTCCTGGTGGAAGCAAGAGAAGGGCTGGCATTACGGGCAACTTGATCCAGGTTCGCGAACAGCATGAAAAGCCCGAGCGCGAGGAGAAATGCACCGATCATTGCGTTGAAGTTTCTTGAGGATGTCTGCCGCTCTGCCATGATGACCTCTCGTGGGCCGTTTTCCCGGCCACGCGGTGAGAATAGAGGCACCTCCCCGGCGATGCACACGAGATTCGGCCAGAAGAAGGGTTTCACCGGCGAACGGAGCGGCTAAGTCGGGGAACGGAGGTCGAGAGCATCGACAGTTGAACCAAGGGGGGTACACACCCCCGCCATTTTGTATGGTTATAAAAACAAAAGGGTTACAAAAACTTGATGGAAATAAGTCCTTTAGGATGAGAGACAGGCAAAAGTAGAGATTGAATTGAAGTGGCGCGACCAATCTGGCGGATATTTTAGGATTCGCTAGCGACTATTCAATGCTGTCCAGGCAGCCAGAGAGTCCATGTAGTCTCTCCAACGGACGATCTTTCTGTTCTCAATCGTGATGACCGAAATGAACCTGTTGTCGTAGGGCGCACCGCTCGAGAGGATTTTGCCGTGCACTTCGTATTCGAGGATCACGACGCGACTTTCCTGAGACCGATGCACAACAAGCGCGTCGCCGGAGTGAAGCTTGATCGTCTTGCCGTATCCCGAGAAGCTAGCCATCAGATTGGCTCGTCCTCGAATTGTCAGCGGCCAACCCGGAAAACGATATCGGAACTCGAAGAGCGCGTCTTCAGCGATCGTGTCGAAATAGTGGTCGCCATCAACAAGTCCGCCTAAACCCTCCATGAGGACTTTGAAGAAAGGATTGAGCGCTTCAAAAAGCTCGTATTCGCCTTTCGGCATCACCCTCTCCTTTCTGTTCACGGACATCGCCGGGAAATGCCTCACGCA
>Ga0307479_10002396_pt1 | contig 17038 bp, 15 predicted proteins | sample atmos_gasesECM4C_FD_203743 | JGI IMG/M metagenome (GOLD analysis project Ga0307479, IMG submission 203743) | Hardwood forest soil microbial communities from Morgan-Monroe State Forest, Indiana, United States - atmos_gasesECM4C_515 | ecosystem: Environmental > Terrestrial > Soil > Temperate... | reverse complement strand
CGGTTCGATCGAGGGCCTTTTTCACCTGAGTATTTCCATTCCGTGCACATTCCTGAGGCTGGGGGATTGACGGGCATCCCCTGTTTGAAAAAAATAAAAACATGCCAAGTTTAGCGATTGAGACGGAAAATCTGACCAAGGAATATCCCTTCGGGTTTCTCCACCTGAAGAAAAAGACTTCGCTCGAAGGGTTGAACATGCAGGTGGAAATGGGCGAAGTGTTCGGCTTCATCGGGCCGAACGGGGCGGGCAAATCAACGACCATCAAGCTGCTGATGGGACTGATTTTTCCAACGGCGGGCAGCGCGCGAATCCTGGACAAACCGATCAGCGACGTGGAAATGCACATGGACATCGGCTACTTGCCAGAGCAGCCGTATTTTTACGATTACCTGACGGCGGCGGAGGTGCTTGATTACTTTGCCCGATTCCACAACCTGACCGCAGCGGACCGGAAAGAACGCGTACAAAAGATGCTGAAGAAGGTTGGGCTGGAGACGGCGGGGAAAATCCAGCTTCGCAAGTATTCAAAAGGGATGTTGCAGCGGGTGGGGCTGGCCCAGGCGATTTTGCACGATCCAAAGCTGGTGATCCTGGATGAACCGATGTCGGGGTTGGACCCGCTGGGGAGGCGCGAGGTTCGCGACATTATCCTGGAATTGAAAGCCAATGGAACGACGGTGATGTTTTCGACGCACATTCTTTCGGACGCAGAGATGCTGTGCGACCGCGTGGGCGTGATTGTCGGGGGAAAACTGCGAGGAGTCGGCGCCCCCGGACAGATCGTGGATATGAAAACGCAGGGAATGGAGATTTTGTTTGAGTTGAAGGGGACGAGTCAGGCGCCCTTGCTGGCGAAGGCTACGCGCACGGGCGACCGTTACCGGTTGCAAGTAGCCGAGAACGAACTCTACGGCGCGATTGAGCAACTGCGCGGAGCGGGCGCGCAGATTATTTCGGTGGCGCAAGTGAGGGCCACGCTGGAAGAGTTTTTCATGAACCTGGTGGGAGCGGACCGCGCGCAGGCTTCGGCGATTGAGGTGAGCGGGAAATGAGGCGCGTCGGCGTAGTGGCGTTGAATACGTTTCGCGAAGCGGTGCGCGACCGCGTGCTGTACAACCTGGTGTTTTTTGCGCTGTTGATGATGGCCGCGGCGGTCATCGTAGGACAGATTTCCATCGGCATCGAGCAGACGGTGATCGTGAGCCTTGGATTGAGCGCGATTTCCGTTATTGGTTTGCTGATTTCCGTGTTTATCGGCGTGGGGCTGGTATCCAAGGAAATGGACAAGCGCACGTTGTATGCGCTGCTGGCGAAGCCGGTGCGGCGCTGGGAATTTTTGCTGGGAAAATTCGGTGGGCTAGTATTGACGCTGGCGGTAAACACGGCGGCGATGGGATTCGGATTATTCCTGGTCATGATTTACGTGAAGCATTCGTTGGAGCGGAGCGATGCGACCGTTTTCGTGGCGGTGTATTTCATCCTGCTGAAGCTGGCGCTGGTAGTTGCGCTGGCGATGTTGTTCTCCTGTTTCACGACGCCGCTGCTGGCGATTCTGTTTACGGCAGGCATGTACATCGTCGGACTGTACGTGCAAGAGCTGAGAGATCTGCCTGTCGAAGTAATGAGTCCGGGAATGGCGCTGCTCACGAAATGGCTGTCGTATCTGCTGCCGAATTTCGAGAATTTCAATGTGATGGCGATGGCGGCGCACGGGAGGGCGGTGCCCGGAACGCTGATTCTGCAAAATACGGTGTATACGGTTGTTTATTGCGGGATTCTGCTGGCGGCCGCGGCGGTGGTCTTCTCGCGGAAGAACCTGAAATGAAATCACAGAAAGCCATGGCGCTGCTGTTGCTGCTGGCCCTGACGGGCGGGTTCGCGGGAATCTGGAAGCTGCAGCACAGTATCGATAAAGAACGCGCGGCGTTGAGCGAGGAGCGCGATGACGTGCTGCTGCGCTCCGGCAAGCTGATGAAGCTGATGAGCCTGGAATACGCGCCACTGATGGCAGACTTTTATTGGACGCGCGTGGTGCAGTTTTACGGCAATAAGCATGTGCGCGGCAATGCGAACATGGAGCTGCTGTGGCCCCTGCTGGACATCACCACCACATTGGACCCGAATCTGCTGATCGCTTACCGGTTCGGCGGCATGTTTCTCAGCCAGCGCGCGCCGAGCGGAGCAGGCCGGCCGGACCTGGCCGTGCAACTGATCCAGCGAGGCATCCAGGCGAATCCGGATTACTGGCGATTCTATGAAGACCTGGGATTCGTGTATTACTTCGACCTGAAGGATTACCAGAAGGCTTCGGAAGCGTACCTGGAGGGAAGCAAGAAACCTGGCGCGCAGATGTGGATGAAAGTGATGGCCGCGAAGATCGCGGCGGAAGGGGAGTCCTTCTCGACTTCTGTTTTTTTGTGGAAGGATATCTACGAAACCACGACGGACCCCACCATCAAGAAGAACGCGGAACTGCACCTGCAATTGTTGAAAGCAAAAGAAGATTGCAGGCAGCTCGATGCGCTGGCGGACGAGTACGAAAAGCGGTTTGGCCGGCGCCCGACGCGCATGAGCGAAATGGTGCAAGCCGGGCTGTTGCGGGCGATCCCCGGGGATCCCCTGGGCTTCGCTTACATTTTCGGCGAGAATGGCAAGGCCGAGCTGAATCTGGACAGCCCGCTCCTTGAGCAGCAATTAATACTAGAACATTTCAAGTAGAGCGCCTCTGCAATTCCATTGGGAATGAATTCCATTATTCCAAGGTGCAGAGCAGGGTCATCTGAGGATCGATGATGATCTTGTGAGGCTGAGTGGGCGCGACGAAATGAAACGCGGTTTCTTCGCCCGCTGCCACCACCGTTCCCAAAAGAATATTGTGCCCACTCCCGCCGCTGATGTAGAGCGGAACGCTGGCGATGAAGGAGTGAGGCACTCCGGTTTGGAAGATCTTGCCGCGGACCACGAATCCCTTTTCCGACTGGTGAGCCGTAAACTCCACGCGATAGTGCGGAATTCCCGCGCCGTGAACCCATTCTTCGAAAAACCACTCCATGGAGTGCCCGCCTTCGAGAGCCATGGCGGGGGTCATTACGGCTTCCACTTCCCGTTGCAAGTCGGCAGTGGAAAGGGCGCGATAGGCATACTTGCTCACGAGCGTCTGAAGGAGAGCTGCGAAGCGGGCATCTGGGTTTTTGCTGCCGGGCTGACGGAGCATTTCGCGCAGCATGTGAAAGATCCACGCGCCTTTACTGTAAATGACCTGTTCATAAGCGGACGGGGATTTCGAGGAACTGAGGCGTACGCCAAGAGTGAGAGCTCCGATTTCACCCACGGATTCCCCAGTGCCGGCTGATTTTTCGGTGAGCTGTTTGCGGTAGCGCGCAAGCCAGACATGAAGGGTGTGCTCCGGATTCTTCTTGGTGTCGGCGAAGAGCAGCGCGAGATAGTTGGCGATGGCTTCGTCAATCCATTGGTCGCGGTAGCTCGACCATCCCACAACGTTGCCCCACCATTGATGAGCGACCTCGTGATAAGGAACCAGTTCGGTGAAGTGCTCCTGGCCGGTGGTGTTCAGCCCGGCACGCTGCTGGGCTTGTGACGGCAGGAACGAATAGGTGGAAACGTAGAGCAGTCCAGGCCATCCCTGGCCGAAGGTTCCGGGAATCTGCGAAACGCTCAGATTATGGAAAGGGAAAGGGCCTGATAGTGTTTCGTAAAAGCGGATTGAGGAATCGATCTCTTTCCCCAGTTGTTTGAGGGCATCGGCCGGGCTGGGAGCGGGCATCGGCGAGGCGGCGCGTTCCGCAGAAGGAATGCCGAAACTTCCGGAAGGGATGGAAATCACGTCGGAGGTCGATGAGTCGAGGCGGCTGCGCAAGTTTTCTTCGAGCTGGCGATTAGCGTAAACATCGATGGTATGGCCACCAGAGGCAATCGAAGCCGAAGCGTAGTTGCCGAGGTTAAAGCCCGCGACGGACATGGGATTTTCGGATTTCCAATGGCCGACGCGAAAGTCGCCTTCCTCATGCTCTTCAAGCTTGGCGCCGGTGACGATCAGGCGCAGTTTGCGGGGCCAGCGCATCAGGAAATCGTAGAAAGCGAATTCCGAGGCATCGCCGAGATGGGGATACCAGCTTTCCCGTGCCCCGACATAAAGCACGCCGTTTCCCGCGTCCTCGATCACGTTGCCGCGATAATGAAAATGAAGCGTGAATTCCTGCGGACGCGCGGGAGCTTCGGGGAGAACAACATATAAGTAGTCGTTGCCGCGTGCGCTGCGCTCCTGCAAGCTCATGCCCTCGTTTTGAAAGAAGTCGAGGGATTCACCGTGTTCTGCGGTGATTTTGTCAATGGCGAGAGCCCGAAGAAGCTGAAAAACGAGGACGCGTTCCGTACCGGTTTCCGCGCGGAGCCGGATGGTGGCGTTGGCATCCAGGGAGTTGTTGGGGAAGATGGATGTCTCAAGGGAGTAGTTCAAAGCGCGGAAAGCCGCGGGACGAGGCATAGAGTCCGGAAGGCGGTGAGACGTCCAGACATCGTAATAAGCGCTGTTCCCGCTCTTATGGATCTGGCCAAGAAGGAACTGTTCTTCCCGTTGCGCGTCCAGCACCACGTCAAAGGGGCCGGTGGCGGCGCCGTCGAGCCCGGCGTAGAAGCTGGGCTTTGGATCGGGCGACAGCCGGTCAAAAAGGATGCGCAGCGTGTGGCGCGGATTGAGCTGCGCTAAGGTCGATTCCCATTCGGACAGAATGGAGACTTGCGTTTGCGGTGCGAGGTTGGCGGCACGGAATTGGCGCAGGAGATCATCTGCCGTGGCATCGGTAAAGCGCATGTACGCGTTGACGAACAACTGATCGAGGACCGGGGCCCCGAGAAAACGCCCCATCTGTTGTTTTTCAACGAGGTCGCGCGGAACCGCCAGGATATGGCCGCGTCCGGAAAAAACCGCGCCGGTAATTTGCCCATCCAGCGGAAGGAAAAAGGCGATGGTCCCCTCTTCGAAAGAAAGTACGGCATCGCCGCGGCGGAGCTCGATGCGGTTCGCGGGAGAGATCTGAAAGACATTCGCGGGATCCACACGCAGAGCGTTGATCGCATCATACAGTTCATGGGGTGACCTGTCTGTGGCAGGGAATGCCATGGGAGCCAGGAGACACCACAACGCCGCGATTCTTACCCCAACCCGCATAGAAGAAGTGTAGTCACTTTCGGCATGGGGGAACAAGGCAGGCAGGATGGAGAAGCGGCTGGGATTAGAATGAGAAGATAAACCAGTGAACCGACGTGACCGAATTCGCGCCGTAGTGTTGTGTGCCGGACTGCTCTCACTGAGTTCAGTGGCAGCGGCGGACACCATTGTGCTTAAGAACGGGCGGCGCATCTCGGCCATGAGCGTTGTCGAAGAAGGTGACAAGGTAAAGTACCTGACCTCCGCCGGAGAATTGAGCCTGCCGAAGTCCATCGTGGATCACATCGAAAAGGGCGGCGCGGTGGCCGGTGCCCCGGGCTCTGACGCCGCAAACCTGGCGATCGCTCCGCCGGAGACGCAACCGTCAGGCGGCGGGGCCAGCGGAGAAATCGAGCGTGCCGCGGTGCACGACGGGTCCATCGATCGCGAATACATTGCCCGGCTGGAAAGCGAAGCGCGGTCGGGAACGGAACAAGCCACCTTTCGCGCGGCGATCGGCCGCCACGCCGCTTCGCTGTTCGAATTTTCAAAAGGCGATCTGGATCATGCGCTTTCCGACGAGCGCACGGCGCTGATCTATGCCCCAAGCGAACCGGCGCTGCTTATGGGTGTAGCGTACATCTACCTGAAACGCAGCGAATACAAGCAGGCGCTGGATTACCTGGAGCGGGCGAAGCGCTTCGCGCCGGACAATCCGGATATTCCGAAACTGGCAGGCTGGGCTTACTACGGTTTGAGCAAAATGGACCAGGCGGTCGCGGAGTGGAAACGAGCGTTGGCGCTGAAGCCCGACCGGGAGCTGCAGGCGGCACTGGAGAAGGCGCAGCGCGACAAGAGCGAAGAAGAAAACTACAAGGAAAACGAGAGCAGCCACTTTACGCTGAAATACAGCGGCGCGGCCGAGCCGGCACTGGCGCGGGACGTCTTGCGCAGCCTGGAAATGCATTTTTCTACCATCGAATCCGCGCTGAACTATTCGCCACCGGATTCCATCGGCGTGATCCTGTATACGCAAGATGCGTTTGCGGACATCACGAGGGCTCCCGGATGGGCGGGCGCTCTAAATGACGGACGCATCCGCGTGCCGGTTCAAGGACTTGCCAGCGTGGACCAGGAATTGTCCCGCGTGCTGAAGCACGAACTCACGCACAGTTTCATCCAGCAGAAGACGCACGGCCATGCGCCCACCTGGGTGCAGGAAGGACTGGCGCAATGGATGGAAGGACAGCGGAGCGGCGAAAATGCCGCGGCGCTGGCGCAGATCTACACCGATGGGCATGCGGTTTCGCTGAGCCGTCTGGAAAGCTCGTGGATGGGATTGAGCGGCGACGGGGCGCGGTATGCGTACGCTTGGGCGCTCGCCAACATTGAATACATCGTGGAGACGGATGGCATGGGTGATATTGAGCGCATCTTGGACCGCATCGGGGCTGGAATGGCCACCGAGGCGGCGGTGAAGGAAGTGCTGCACAGCGATTACAACGATTTGATGCAGTCGACGGCGGAGTATCTGCGGAAGACCTACGGACGCTAGACGGTTTCACGCCTAATTTTGTTTCTTGAATCCGACAAAGTTCTTTGAGTCTAGGCTACGAAGTTGCGAGAAGAGCCGCCAGAAGCGCGGCGCGGGCGGGCATGGTGTTGATGAGGACGTGTTCGTGAGAGGAATGAGCGCCATCGCCGACGGCGCCGAGGCCGTCGAGGGTGGGAACGCCCAGCGCGGCGGTGAAATTTCCATCGGAACCCCCGCCGACGGTGCATTCACCGAGAGAAAGCGGCATTTGTTTCGCGAGTGATTGGGCGCGCGCGAAGAGCGTGGCGCTCATTTTGCGTTCGAGCGGAGGGCGGTCGAAACCGCCGGAGATCTCCAGCCGAGCGCCTTTTTGCAGGGGGCGAAGGCCGTGGAGGCGGGCTTCCAGGCTGCGCATATCAGAAATTTTCAGGGCACGTAGATCAAGAACGGCGCGAGCACGTTCCGGAATGACATTGGTACGCGTACCGCCTTCGACGATGCCGGCGTTAATGGTGACGCCGCGGCGAGGATCATTCCATTTCGCGATGCGCGCGAGCTGGTGTGCCAATTCGTGAATCGCGTTGATTCCTTGTTCTGGCGCAAGGCCCGCATGCGAAGCGCGGCCATGCACGATCAACTCAGCTTGACCGACACCCTTGCGCGCAGTCTTGAGCAATCCGCGCGGGCCGAAGGATGGTTCCAGCACGAAGACGGCATCGCTGCGGCGCGCTTCGGTTTCAAGAAGTTTGCGGGAAGACTCGCTGCCGATCTCTTCGTCGGAAGTCCAAAGGAAGACGAGGTGTTTGTGGAGGAGAGTTTTCGTTACCTGAAGCGCCCACAACGCGAAAAGCGCTTGAACGATTCCCGCCTTCATGTCGAAGGTTCCTGGGCCATAGGCTTTGTCGGCGGAAACATGGAAGGGCATTTTTCGAAGAGTCCCGGTGGAATAGACCGTGTCGTAATGACCGAGGACGAGGAGCTGGCCCGAAGAACGAGATTTGCCCGACGCGTAGGTGATGCGGAGAATATCTCCGCGATGTTTCTGCGCGATTCGCTCCACACGGGCGCCGTGCTTTCTCCATTCGCCAGCGATGATGCCGCAGCAGCGATCCGCGGCGTTTTTTTCCAGGCTCGGTGATTCAGCGGCAACGAATCGTCGCAGCGTCGCGAGCATCTGTGGCAGCCGCGGCTGCAAGCGCCGCAAGAATTCTTTCAAGAGATCGGGTTCCGGCATAGTGCCGACATGCTAGCAACGCGAAGGAGACAGAGCAACCCGGCAAAATCCAGCGACGAAGGTGAAAAAAGCATCGTGTTGCCCACTCTGCGCACGGGGCCGGCCTCGCGAGCGGAAGTGCGCGTATCGCAGAGGGCGGAGGTTCGCATATAATTAGAAGTTTCCCGGGGAGTGACAAGCGCCGCTGACCGGGTGTGCGGCGAGATGGAGAGTTCGGATGTTAATGGATGTCGTGGAAATTCAAAAACTGCTGCCGCACCGCTATCCCTTTCTCATGGTCGACGGCATCCTCGAGTTGGAACGGCTTAAGCACATCGTCGGCATCAAAAACGTCACGATCAACGAGGCGCACTTTCAAGGGCACTTTCCCGGCGCTCCGGTCATGCCGGGCGTGCTGATCATCGAGTCCATGGCGCAAACCGGCGGATTGCTGCTGCTTCTGGAAATTCCTGAGCGCGACAAAAAACTACTCTACTTCGTGGCTGTGGACGGCGCGAGATTCCGGCGGCCGGTAGTGCCCGGCGATCAGCTGAGAGTGGAGATGAAGGTACTCCAGTGGCGCGGTGATTTTTGCAAACTGGAAGGAAAAGCGACCGTCGAGGGGAAATTGGCCGCGGAGGCGATACTGATGTGCAAGATGATCGATCGTCCGGGTGCCAAGGCGGAAGAACCCGCGAAATGACGAGCCGCGAAATTCATCCGCAGGCCATCGTGGCGCAGGGCGCGAAGCTGGGCGAAGCCGTCAAGATCGGCGCCTATGCGATGGTCGGCGAGGACGTGGAATTGGGAGACGGCTGCGTGGTTCACGCGCACGCGATCGTTCAAGGACCGGCGAAGTTTGGCAAGAACAATGCGTTTCATGCGTTCAGCGTAATCGGCGGGGATCCGCAGGATTACACCTATCGCGGCGAACGCACGGAGCTGGTCGTAGGACACGACAACATTTTTCGCGAATACGTGACCGTTAATCGCGGAACGCAGAAGGGTGGCGGCAGGACGAAATTGGGCAACGGGAATTTTCTGCTGGCATATTCGCATATCGGGCACGACTGCCAGGTGGGCAGCCACACCCTGTTTGTGAACGGCGCGACGCTCGCAGGGCATGTGACAGTGGAAGATTTCGTGACGGTGGGGGCGTTCTGTCCGGTACATCAATTTTGCCGGATCGGGCGATACGCTTACGTTGGGGCCGCGACGGTGATCACGCAGGATGTGCCACCCTTTTCGAAAATCGTCACCGAGCGAGAGACGAAGAGCTTTGGCATCAACGCCACCGGCCTGGAACGCAAGGGGTTTTCGCCGGAGCGCTTGCAAGCGCTGAAGCGCGCCTATCGTTTGCTGTTGCGTTCGAAACTGAACACGTCCCAGGCCCTTGCCGAAATGCGGAAATCGCTGGCAGATTCGGCCGAAGTGCGAGAATTGATCGATTTCATCGAAAGCGCCGAGCGCGGCATCGTGAAGTAACACGCCTGATTGCGGATTCCATGCCCGAAGCGGACAACAACACGACAGGCTGGGGACTCATCGCCGGAAACGGCCGGTTTCCTTTTTTGGTGCTGGAAGGCGCGCACAATCAGGGGATCGACATGGCGGTGATTGCGATCAAAGAGGAAGCCTCGCCGGAGATTGAAAATATTTCCAGGCGCGTGCATTGGGTGAGTCTCGGTGAGCTGAGCAAGACCATTGACTTGATGCACCAGGAAGGCGTGACACAAGCGGTGATGGCCGGGCAGGTGAAACACAATAAAATATTCAGCGCCATCCGTCCGGACTGGAAGCTGGCGAAGCTGCTGTTTTCACTGCCGCGAAAAAACACGGATTCTCTTATTGGCGCGGTGGCCCGAGTGCTGGAAGACGAAGGGATCCGTTTGGTGGATTCGACAATGTTTCTGAAACCCCTGGTGCCCGAAGCCGGCGTGCTGACGCGCCGCGCGCCCACCGAACACGAAGCGGAGGACATGGCATACGGACTCGGAGTCGCGAGACAAATGGCGGCGATGGATATCGGGCAGACAGTCGTAATTGCAGATCGTGCGTGCGTCGCGGTCGAAGCCATGGAAGGAACCGATGAGACCATCGCACGGGCCGCACGCATCACCGGCAGCAAGCCGCTCGTGGTCGTGAAGGTCAGCAAGCCGGGCCAGGACATGCGTTTTGATGTACCCGTGGTCGGTTTGCCGACCGTCGAACAGATGGGCAGTGCAGGTGCGACGGCTCTGGCCCTGGATGCGGGCCGGACCCTGCTTTTTGACCGGGCAAAACTCATCGAATTGGCGGATAAAACGGGCATCGCGATCGAGGCGTTCCCTCCACTCCAAGTTCCGGAACCAAAAGACGCTTCCAGGGGAATTAACAAAGAATGAGCGCGGCTGCGGAAGAATTGAAAAAAGTCCGCGTTGCCGTGGTGGGCACCGGCGAGTTCGGGCGCAATCACGTTCGAGTGTACAGGGAGCTCGAGGGCGCGGAACTGGTTGGCGTGTACGATGAGAATCCTGAACGCGCGGCTGCAGTCGCAGCGGAGTTTCACACCCAGGTTTTAAAGGGCCTTGATGAATTGCGCGGGCGTGCGGAGGCCGTGAGCGTTGCGGTTCCGACCAAAGCGCACGCGGAGGTGGGCTGCCAGCTGATGGAAATGGGACTCGATGTTTTGGTCGAGAAACCCATGGCCGTGAACCTTGGCGAGGCCGACGCACTGCTCGGTGCCGCGAAGAAAAACGGGCGGATCCTGCAGGTGGGCCATGTCGAGCGCTTTAATCCAGCAGTGATAGTGGTTGAGCCGATACTGAACCGTCCGCTGTTTTTCGAGGTGCACCGTTTGGGCATCTTCACACCGCGCAGCCTCGATGTGGACGTAATCTATGACTTGATGATTCACGATCTGGATATTTTGCTGGCGCTGGTCAACGAGCCGGTGATGGAAGTGAAGGCCGTGGGAATCCCGGTCCTGACGGACAAAGTGGATATCGCGCACGCCCGCCTGGAATTTGCGGGCGGGGCCGTGGCCAATATTACGGCCAGCCGTGTTTCGACCGAGCGCGTACGCAAGATGCGTTTTTTCCAGCAACACGAGTACATTTCGCTCGACTATGCGCGGCGCGACGCCCTGCGCATCGGCGTAAAAACGCCCGGTCCTCAGCCCGAATTTGCGTTTGAAAAGTTGAACGCCCCGGCCGCCGAGCCTCTGCACGCCGAACTTGAGGCGTTCGTCGAAGCCGTGCGAACCCGCAAAGAGCCACGAACGAACGGGGCCGCAGGACGCGCCGCGCTTGAACTGGCCAGCCGCGTGATGGCAAGCATCCAAGAACACGCCGCGCGCGTCCAAATAGGTTCATTCGCCATACAAGACAAAACAAGATGATTTCACGGATCCTGGTTCCGATCGATGCACGTCCCAGCGCGCCGTTGGATGCGACGACGCAGCGCCGCCGTCCCACCACGATGGATGCGCGCACGCTGGTACCGGCGATGCTGCCTGTTGTGGCCTTGAACGGGCATTCGACAATCCCCACGAACCTGCCGCTTGAATCCATCGCCGCGCGCGTAGTCGTGCCGCGGGATCTAAGCGATGAAGCTTATGGCGTGAAGGAAGACGCCGCGACGCCGCTGCAACCGACCGACTTGGACGAGCGCATTACGGTGCCGCAAGGTTCTGCGCCGCTCGAAATGACCGAACCTTCACTGAGCGTGCCGACCGACCTGGTGGATCCCGATATTTTTATGACCGGCGAGGTCAATCTGGCGCCTCCCGAAGCGAGGGAAGACAAGACCAAGTGGCAAGTCATCACTCGTTTTTCATCCGTGGCGTTTCACGTTCTCCTGTTAAGCGCTATCCTCTTGCAGTCCAAGCTCTTTCCACCTCATGAGCCAACGCAGCAAGATATTGATCTTGCCCGCCGGATGTTGACCTGGATTCCGCCGGAAAGCAGCTATAGCGTCCAACCGAGGGTCCAGCAGCCACGACCGGCGCAACCTTCCCCCAATGTTCACCTGGATCCCCGGGTCCTGCGGCAAGTTGCGCCGACTTACGAGCCGGCGCCGGCCGCTCCGCCGGAACGCCCGGTCAAAGAATTGCCTAGTGCGCCAGTGCCGAAGCTAAATGATGCCCCACCGGATCCACAGCCTTCCGCGCCGGCCTCCAAAATAGACGCGCCGAAGCCCGCGCTAAAGCTTGAAACGCCGGACAGTCCGGTGCCACAACCTCAATTGGTCTTGCCGAAAAATTCGACGCGCCGTTCCCTGCAGGACACGATTCGCGACGCGGCGAGGAACCCGAACGCCGGGGGGCGTTCCGGCGCGGTGATTGGGCCGATGCCGCGTCCACGCGGAACACCCGGCGGCGGTGGGGGTGGCTCGCAAGGCGCTACGGGGAGCTACGGAAACGGCTATGACATCCTGACACCAACTGAAGGGGTTGATTTCAGTGATTACATGGCGCGCGTCGTTTCGGCCGTGAGGGCAAATTGGTATGCGGTGATGCCGGAGTCGGCAATGCTCGGGGACCGCGGGCGCGTGATCTTGCAATTCAAAATCATGAAGAATGGAACTGTTCCGGAAGGCGAACCGGTGCGGACGGGCAGTTCCGGCAAAGAACCCCTCGACCGCGCGGCCGTGTCCGCCATCCGTTCGTCGAACCCGTTCGAACCGCTGCCGCCGGCTTTCAGCGGACCTTATATCGAATTGCGATTTTATTTCCTGTACAATTTGCCGATCGAAGCCGCCTATCAGTGAAACTCGAGCGTAAACAGATCTTGGGCAGCCTTCTCCTAGCACTCTTTGTGCTCATCTTTATTTTCGTGCGCGCGCGACATCTGCTCTTTCGATGACCGACACCAAACCGCTCCTGCCTCTGGTTGCCATCGTGGGGCCGACGGCATCGGGAAAGTCGGCGCTCGGTGTCTTGCTCGCCGAACGGTTTGCCGGGGAAGTAGTGGCGTGCGATTCCACGCAACTCTATCGCGGATTTGATATTGGCACGGCGAAACCGAGTCCCAGCGAGCGTCGAAACATTCCACATCATTTGATCGATGTTCTCGACCCTACCGAAGAAGCAACCGCGGGCGGCTATCGCAAGCTGGCATTACAGATTTTGGAAGACTTGCGCAAACGAAAAATTCTGCCAGTATTCACCGTCGGCACAGGGTTGTATTTGCACGCCCTCCTCTATGGTCTTGCGGACGTTCCGCCACGCTCGGAGGAGTTGCGCGCGCGTTTGCGCGCCAGCGCTGAAGAGCATCCGCCGGGCTATATGCACCGCATGTTGAAGCGACTCGACCCGGAAGCAGCTCGCGTAATAGCACCTACTGACGGACAGAAGCTCATCCGCGCTGTCGAAATCTGTATTCTGGCGCGCAAACCGGTGTCTCAACTGCATCGAGCGGGTCGAATTCCATTGCAAGGGTGGCAGGCGTTGAGGGTGGGGTTGATGCCACCGCGCGAGAAGCTTAATGACCGGATTCACGCGAGAACAGACGCAATGCTAGAACGGGGCTGGATGCGTGAGGTGCAAGCCTTGCTGGAGAGCGGCCTGAGCGAAGACGCAAAGCCATTTGATTTCATTGGCTACCGCGAACTGCGCGACTTCTTAAGAAAAGAAATTACGCTCGAAGAGGCGCGCGAAGCGATTCAGCAGGCCACGCGGCGATACGCCAAACGCCAGCTTACCTGGTTTCGCAAAGAAACGAACGTGCGCTGGTTTGCGGGTTTTGGTGACGAGGCAGAATTGCAAGCCGAAGTCCTTCGATGGCTCCAATCGCAGGGTTTGCAGACAGGTCGCCGGGCGGGGGAGACAAGCGTATAATCCTTTTCAGGGACGATTCCCGCCAAAAATGAGCAATCCCGCACGATGACTCCCGGCCGGTTTCAGTGACGAAAACGCAACACCAAGTTTCGACAGCAGAGCGCGCCTTGCTCGTAGGCGTTGGTTGGAAGCGTGCCCCGCGTTTCCCCGGCATGCCCGCGGGAGAAATGGGCAGGGAATCGCTTTTGGAATTAATCGAGCTGGCACGCAGCGCGGGCGCCGAGGTTGCCGGAACCGTGTTCCAGGTGCGGGAAAGCGCTGATCCGGCAACGCTGGTGGGGCGCGGCAAACTGGATGAGATTCGCGCGGAAGCCACCGCGCACAAAGCGCCGCTAATTATTTTCGACAGCAATCTATCGCCGGTCCAACAGAGGAACATCGAGGAAGCCACGGAGCGCCGCGTCATTGACCGCACGCAGCTCATACTCGATATTTTCGCCCGTCATGCGCGCAGCCGCGAAGGCCAGTTGCAGGTGGAGTTGGCGCAGTTGAATTACATGTTGCCGCGCCTGACCGGAAAGGGTACCGCCATGTCACGGTTGGGCGGAAAAAGCGGCGGAGGTGGCGCGGGCGGAGCAGGTGGCGGAGCAGGACGCATCGGCGTGCGCGGCCCGGGTGAAAAGAAACTGGAAACTGACCGTCGGCGGATCCGCGACCGAGTCGGGAAGATTCAAGCCAGCATTGACGAAGTCCGTAAACAACGGGCGCTGAGACGCGAAGCACGCAATGCCGTTCCCCTAGGCACAATCGCTTTGGTGGGCTACACGAACGCGGGCAAGTCCACCCTTTTCAACGCGCTGAGCCGCGCCGAAGTTCTGGTTTCCTCGAGGATGTTCGCGACGCTCGATCCGACCATCCGCGCGCTGCGCCTTCCCTCAAACCGCCGCGTTCTCGTCTCGGATACAGTCGGCTTTATCCGCGATTTGCCGAAAGGGTTGCTGACGGCGTTTCGCGCCACTCTGGAAGAAGTGCAGGAAGCCGCATTGATTCTGCACGTGAGCGACGTCTCGAATCCTCATCACGACGAACTCGACGAGGAAGTGGATAAGATTCTGCGCGAACTTGGCGTCGAGGGCCGCCCGCGGTTGCATGTTCTGAATAAAATCGATAGGCTCACTCCCGAAGAGCGGAAAGCCATCTCCAACGGCGCTGGCTCTGCGGGAGGGCCGGCGCTGGTGTCTGCTCAGACCGGCGAAGGGATTGACGAATTGTTGCGGCGCATGGACAAGGAGATGCCTACGGACCCGGTTGTATCGCTCTCCATTCGGTTGCCGCTGGCGGAAGGCCGCACCTTGGCCATGATCTATGCGCTGGGCCGCGTGCTGCACACGGAATTGGACGATTCGCATATGCGGCTGCAAGCGGAGATTCCGGCATCGATCGCCAAACTCCTGCGCCTTCAGAACTATGCGGTGGAGGAAACTTTCCGGCGTTCGGTGTCGTAACTTACGGTGGGAGTAGTTTCTGCCGGTTCCTAAGAGGGGGTTGCCATGGCTGCATTTTTTCTGTGGTGCATTCTGTTCATCCTCTGCTGGCCGCTTGCACTGCTGGCGCTGGTGCTCTATCCAATCGTTTGGCTATTAACGCTGCCCTTTCGCATCGTGGGAATCGCAGTGGATGGGGTTCTGGGACTCGTCAGCGCGCTCTTCATGCTGCCCGTCCGGCTGCTGCGCGGGCCACGCGCGATCTGACAATCTCGTTGCTGCGCTGACGTGCTAACTCAAAGGTAAGCGTCCGGAAAACCTGTGTTTTTACGCACTTGCAAGCCCCCGGAAGACCTATTCCAGGTGGGCGGATGGCTCCTCACTTTCTGTGGAAACATTGTGGAAACTGCGGGACCCTGTTTGCGCCCAACTTATTCATTCCGTTGAAGCTGGGAAATCATTCGTCTGATTTATCCCTATAAATTACAGAAAGGAAAGGTTTTATTCTACTCTCTTGTAAGCAAGCCGAATCACCCTGCCCGTGTATCGCTGACCTCCCCGCTTTGCACATTTGCACAGCTTTGCAGCAACCGAGTTACGAAAGAGTATCGCTTCGATTCCTTGTGGCTTCCTCAAGATGATAACGCCGGAGTATCCACGAAGAGTCTCCATTTCCATCATTTTATTGCCGTTTAGGGCGGTCCCGGCAAGCTCCAGATAGGTTGACGCGTCCGGACACGAAGTCTATAGTGAAATCGCGGTGGCCACAGCCATAGGGGCGGCACCCCTCCGTCATGCGCCCATGAATCTTCCGAACTCACTCACGCTCCTGCGAATCTTTTTCGTCCCCGTGCTGATCGTGATTCTCCTCACGCGCAGTCCGAACGTGGTGCTTTGGGGCGTTTCCATGCATTTCGAGGTCTGGGGTGTGATGATCCTGCTGTTGGCCGCGGCCACGGATTGGGCGGATGGGTATCTGGCGCGGCGGCGCCTGCAAGTCACGACTCTCGGGATTCTGCTCGATCCCATCGCTGACAAATTATTGATCTCGGCAGCCTTTATCGCACTGGTGGACATGCACTTGGTTAAAGCGTGGATGGTGGTGATCATCATCGGGCGCGAATTCACGGTTCTCGGTTTGCGCAACATTGCTTCTGCCGAAGGCTTCACCATCGAGGCGTCTGCGCTCGGCAAAACCAAGATGGTACTGCAAGTCTGTGCCGTCGCCGTGGTGATCTACGGTGCACGGCACCCCTCTGTGAAACCGCTGGGATTGATGTTGCTCTGGCTGGTGGTCGTCAGCGCTCTGGTGTCCGCCGCACAGTATTTTCTGCGCTTCTGGAGCCACGTCGACGATAGCATCAAACAGCGCCGCCGCCTCCGGATGCTCGAAGCACGCAAGAAACCTCAGGATGCTGTCCCTCTCTGAAGCCGATCGGCGCTCCGCACTGGAATTAGCCCGCAACGCGGTGATCTCCGCCGTCTCCCATCGGAAACTCCCGGACCTTATTCCTGATAAAGGAGTTTTCACGGAGCGCCGCGGTGTATTCGTGACTCTTCATGTACGCAGCCGATTGCAAGGCTGCATTGGCGTGCCGGAAGCGAAAGAGCGTCTTGGAGAAGCTATTGCACGTTGTGCCGCCAGCGCGGCACTCGAGGACCCGCGATTCGCCCCGATGACGCCGGACCAGCTTGCGGGGCTTAGCATCGAAATCTCCCTGCTCTCAAGTTTGGAGCCGATCTCCCCGGAGACGATCGAAATTGGACGTCACGGCCTCTTCATTCAACTGCATGCGCAACGCGGGCTTCTCCTCCCGCAAGTGGCTATCGAACACCATCTCACGCGCGAGCAATTTCTCGAGGAAACCTGCCGAAAGGC
>Ga0307479_10002395_pt1 | contig 17048 bp, 15 predicted proteins | sample atmos_gasesECM4C_FD_203743 | JGI IMG/M metagenome (GOLD analysis project Ga0307479, IMG submission 203743) | Hardwood forest soil microbial communities from Morgan-Monroe State Forest, Indiana, United States - atmos_gasesECM4C_515 | ecosystem: Environmental > Terrestrial > Soil > Temperate... | reverse complement strand
GTGGAAATATTCGGAATCAGCCGCTACATCGCCGTACCGCTTGCGGCGCTGGTCGTGTGGGTGCTGGTGCTGCGAGGAACCTACCGGCAGGTGGAGAAGATCTTTTTGGCGCTGTGCTCGTTTTATCTAACGTACGTTTTCTCGGCCTTTCTGGCGAAGCCGGACTGGCTCGATGCAGCGCGGCACACGGTCATTCCATCGGTGCAGTTCAATACGAGCTATCTGCTGATGGTCACGGCGCTGGTGGGTACGACAATCGCGCCCTGGCAATTCTTTTACATGCAGGCAAGTTTCGTGGAGAAGCGCATTGGCCCCAGGCAATATCCGCAGGCGCGGGCTGACGTGATTGCGGGCAGCGTGACCTGCATGCTCATCGTGTTCTTCATCATCGTCTGCACCGCCGCTACCCTGTACACTTCAGGCCATCGCAATATCGCAGACGCGGCGGATGCGGCGAAGGCCCTGGTACCCTTGGCGGGGCGCTGGGCGGCCCTGCTTTTTGCGTTTGGCTTGCTGAACGCGTCGCTATTCGCCGCCTCCATTTTGCCGCTTTCCACCGCGCACGTAATTTGCGAAGGCTTGGGATTCGAGGCGGGGATCGATCGCAAATTCAAAGAAGCGCCGATTTTCTACTGGCTTTATACGATTCTGATCGTGGTCGGCGCCGGGCTGATTTTGATACCGCGGGCGCCGCTCTGGCGCATCCTGGTACTCTCGCAGGTGGCTAACGGCGTCTGGCTGCCTGTCGTGTTGATCTTTATGATTCTGCTCATCAACCGGCGTGACTTGATGGGGGATCAGGTAAATAGCCGCACGTTCAACGTCATCGCCTGGGTCACCAGCGTCGCCATGATCGCATTGACGCTCGTTCTTATTTATTTCGCGGTCTTTCATCCTTCGGCGGCGACGGGGGGATTGTAGGCTTGAACCCAGTGGCCCAGCGGCTCTTAGACTGGGTTGTGGCAATCCGGATTCGTCCCTCATCGGATCGACCTCAATGCGGGTGCTCTGACAGCTCGAGGTGAACTTCCAGGCATTCCCCACCAGATTTGCCAATACGGATCGAATCAAGACCCAGGTCCAATTGGCGTAAAAGCACAATGCTGCGAAATCAGCGTCACACCAGTTGTGGCGTGGTTGCGCGGGCTAGAGCAGTGTGTTAGCTTTGCGTTGCAAAGGAGCCGGCGCCCGATCCCGGCATGTACTTGCCGGAGATTCCGCAGCAGACATCGGAAATAAGAGTGCAGCCACCGAAGTTACTTGAACCGGCCAGCCGCGATGAGGTGCGCCTGCTCGAACGGCTCGATGCGGAACGCCTGCCCCGGCATATCGCCGTAATCATGGATGGCAACGGCCGCTGGGCGCAGCGCCGGCATCTGCCACGCGTGGCCGGGCACCGCGCCGGAGTGGAATCTGCGCGGACCATCATCGACACCTGTGCTCGTCTGCATATTCCCGCACTCACGCTTTACGCGTTTTCCATGGAAAACTGGCGCCGGCCCAAGGCCGAAATTGATTTCCTGATGCGGCTTCTGCGGCAATATCTGCGCAAGGAGCTGCCGGTTATTCACCGCAATAACATCCGGCTGCAAATTATCGGCCGCACCGAGCAGTTGCCGGAGGAAGTTCAAGCCGATGTCGCGAAAGGCGTGGCGCTGACCGCGCAAAACTCGGGCATGGTTTTGACTGTAGCTCTGAACTACGGCGGGCGCGCCGAATTGGTGGACGCCTTCAATGCGATCCTCGACCATTTCCGCAAAAAAGCCAGTAACGGTAATGGCGCGCTCGCGAACTTTCGCGTAGACGAAGAGACCATCGCCGAGAACCTCTATACCGCCGGCTTGCCCGATCCCGATCTGCTCATCCGCACGAGCGGCGAGCTGCGCATCAGCAATTTCCTGCTGTGGCAGATCGCGTACGCGGAAATCTACGTCACCGAGACGCTGTGGCCCGATTTTCGGCGTGCGGAACTCTATGCCGCGCTGGCAGACTATCAGAAGCGCGAACGGCGCTATGGCGGTTTGGCTGCGGAGCGTCCGGAAGTTCCGGCAATGCAGCCGGAATGAACTTCCCAACAAACAGGCCTGGACCAGAGTGAATTCGGGCGCGAGCTCCGGCACGTTAACTCGCATTTTGACCGCGGCGATCTTGATTCCCGCCGTGATTGCCCTGGTTTGGTGGGGCCCGACGTGGCTAGTGGCGGCGGCCGGTGGTTCGGTCGCACTGCTGGCGTTGCTTGAATTTTTCTCGCTGGGAGCGCGGCTGAATCTGCAGGCGTATCGCTTCTGGACGGCCCTTTGCGCGCTGGGCATATTCTTCCAGCAGTGGGCAGCGAGCGCGGCGGAAACATCGGTCATTCGCCGCGGCGTTTTCCTCACGGACGTTTTCATCACCGAGCGCACGTCCGCGATCTACCATCTGCCGCTCGATCTGGTGCTTTTTATTTTCGTGCTCGGCTGCGCGGCGACGGTGTTTGGATCGCGGCGGCCTTTGGTGGATGCCCTTGGAGACATTGGGATCAGCACTGCCGGTCTGGTGTTTATCGCTTTGCCATTGAGTGCAGTGGTGCGGATTCACGGAGTCGGCATACTGGGCCCGAAGCTTCTGCTGTTTACGCTGGTGCTGGTTTGGGTGGGCGACACGGCGGCGTATTTTGTGGGGCGTTCGTTTGGTCGGGTGCCGATGGCCGCGCGGTTGAGTCCTAAGAAGACGTGGGAGGGCGCGGCGGCAAATCTGCTGGGCTCGGCGCTGGTCGGAGTCGCGCTGTTTCGCTGGTTGGAGATCGACGCGTTCCAGGCAGTCGTCATGGCTTGCCTAGCGAACGTCGCGGGACAAGCGGGCGACTTGCTGAAGTCTGCCTACAAACGCGGCGCCGGGGTAAAGGATTCGGGTACCCTGCTGCCGGGTCACGGTGGCGTACTCGATCGGATCGACGCTTTAATTCTGGCCGCGCCCGTCGTCTGGTACTATTTTCGATTCGTGCTGGCTTCGCGATTCTAGGCGTGTGAAAAGTATGTAAATCTGAGCGAAGCGAAGAATCTCTCTTGCAACGCATCGCTCCAAGAGAGATTCTTCGTCGCTTCGCTGCTCAGAATGACACGCCGACTGAATTCGTCGCACATTGACGTGGGGCGTGAGCGCATAGCAGCTACTACTTTATGCAGGGACTGGCCATACTCGGTTCTACCGGCTCCATCGGGCGCCAGACGCTTCAGGTGGTGGAGTCTCTGCCGGAACGCTTCCGTGTGGTCGCGCTCGCTGCGGGCCGGAATCTCGAAGAACTTACCGGGCAAATTGCGCGGCATCGGCCGGAGCTAGTTTCCGTCAGCGATGCTGCAAAAGCGGCTGAACTGTGGGAGCGGCTGGGGCAATCGGCGAATGGGCAGCCCAGTTTGCCCGAGATTCAACACGGCCGCGAAGGTTTGCTGAGCGTCGCGACGCATCCAGACGCTGGCGTGGTCGTTTCGGCCGCCGTCGGGGTGGTAGGGCTCGAAGCCACCTATGCCGCCGTTCAGGCAGGCAAGCGGGTGGCGCTTTCGAATAAGGAAGTGCTGGTCGCGGCGGGCGAGTTGGTGATGGCCGCAGTTAGAGCAAAAGGCGTCGAACTATTGCCAGTGGATAGCGAGCACAACGCCATCCACCAATGTCTACGCGGCGGAAGGCCATCCGAGGTGCGCCGGCTGATCCTGACTGCGTCCGGCGGGCCCTTCCGGCGGACGCCCATCGCGCAGATGGCCCAGGCGACTCCCGAGCAGGCCCTGGCGCACCCCAATTGGCGCATGGGAAAGCGCATCACCATCGATTCCGCCACGCTGGTCAACAAAGGCTTCGAAGTGATCGAGGCGCACTGGCTTTTTGGCATCGATTCGAAGCGCATCGACGTGATCATTCATCCGCAATCGACGATTCACTCCATGGTCGAATACGTGGACGGTTCGATTTTGGCACAACTCGGACCTACCGATATGCGTATGCCCATCCGTTATGCGCTAACCTATCCCGATAGGGAAGGGGCTAACGGAGTGGAGCTTAAGTGGGAAGCTTTGCGCCGGCTGGATTTCGAAAAAGTACCGCCGCGGAAGTTCCCCTGCCTACGCCTGGCGCGTCGGGCGCTGGACGAAGGCGGGGCGCAACCCTGTGCCCTGAACGCAGCCGATGAAATCGGCGTGGAAGCGTTCTTGGACCGCCGCTTGCCTTTTTACGGGATTTCGCGGGTAATCGAAGGCGTTCTCGACCGTATGCCCAAGGTGACGCTCAACTCGATTGGTGATGTTCTGGCGGCGGACGCCGAGGCGCGGCGGCTCGCGCGGCTGGAGATCGAGATGCAAGCCGAATCGGAGGCAAAAGCGGGTGTGCGCGATTCGCAGATTGATCGGGTACAATAAAAGTTGAGGGAAGTTTTGCCGTGCTGACGGGAATCATAGCGGTAGCAATCGGGCTAGGCGTGATGGTTTTGGTCCACGAATGGGGCCACTTCGTCGTTGCCCGCCTGTTTGGCGTGCGCGTCGAGGTGTTCTCGATTGGCTTTGGCACGCGCCTATTCGGATTCAAGCGCGGGCCTACCGATTATCGGCTGAGTGCGCTGCCGCTGGGTGGCTACGTGCGGATGGCCGGCGATAATCCGGCGGAAGAGCGGCGCGGCGATCCCGATGAGTTCCTTTCCAAGCCCCGCTGGCAGCGCGTGCTGATCGCGTTGGCCGGCCCGACGACCAACTTCCTGATGGCCGTCGTGCTTACGGCGGCTCTCTTCATGCATGGCGGCGAGCAGCCTTCCTACGCGGATAAGCCCGTGGTTGTCGCGGGCGTAGTGAAGGACTCTCCCGCACAGAAGGCGGGCATCCAGCCGGGCGATCATATCGTGTCCTTCGGGGGCGTAAAAGACCCCACGTGGGACCGTCTGGCTCTGGAACTGGCGCTTTCCGCTCCCGGACACTCGGAGCCGGTAACGATCGAGCGCAACGACCATCTGATTACCACGAGCGTGGAGAGCCAACCCCAACCATTCGTGGTAATCGGTTATCCCGCGGAGCCCGTGATCGTTGGGTCGGTCGCTCACGGCTTGCCTGCGGAGAAAACTGGCTTGAAAGAAGGCGACGTGATCGTCGCCGCCAGTGGCCAGAAATTGATGGCGCCTTCGCAATTCTCGGAAATCGTGCAGCAAAGCGCCGGCAACCCTATGACCTTGGAAATTCTGCGCGATGGCCAGCCGCAAACCTTGCAACTCCGTCCGATTTGGGGCGATCCCGGCGACGGAATGCCGCGCTGGCAGATCGGCATCACCTTCCGCTTTGTTACTTCTCCGCGGCGCTATTCGGCGCCGCAGGCGGTCGTTAAGGCGACGCAATTCCACATTGTCCTCGCCAACAAACTGATTTACCTCGTGGGCGAACTTTTCACCGGAAGGGTCTCGCTCAAACAAGTGCAGGGGCCGCTGGGAATCGTCCAGGAATCGAGCCGCGCGGCCAAACGGGGCTTCGGCGACCTGATCAGTTTGATGGCGCTGGTGAGTTTGAACCTGGCCATCCTTAACCTTTTGCCCATCCCCATCCTCGATGGGGGACATATCCTGATGCTGGCAATCGAGGGCTTGCTGCGCCGCGACCTCAGCCTGAGGATCAAGGAACGCTTCGTCACGGTAGGCATGGTTTTTCTCCTGCTTGTCTTCCTGATCGTGATGTACAACGATGTGCTTCGCCTTTTCCCCAACCACTGATCGTTATGGCTTCTACAAATCAAACGCGCGAGGCTGCTGACAAGGGTCGAGCGCGAGAAAATGATCGTCGTCGGGTCTCTTCAGGAGAACGGCTAAACGTTTACGCGGAGCCCGGGAAGTTGCGCACCGCGCTTGCGCGCAAGGGCGTGCGGCTGACGCGGCAGCGGCGCATCCTGCTCGACATCATGGATCAGGCCGAACAGCACTTGACCGCCGATTCCATCCTGGAACGCGCCCAGAAGATCGATCCGCGAGTGCATCGCGTGACCGTTTATCGCACCCTCGAAATGCTGAAGAGCCACGGCCTGCTCGACGAGCTCGACCTGCTGCACATTCACGGGCATCGCCACTATTACGAAAGCCACGGTCCGCGCGATCATATCCACGTGGCTTGTTTGGGTTGCGGCAAAGTGCGGGAAGTGGAAAGCGACCTTTTCGAACAGCTGAAGCGGCAGGTCGAACGCGACACCGGCATCGGCATCACCGTGGCGCGCGTGGAAATCGGCGGCTACTGCGATGACTGCCGGGCTAAAACGAGCGCGGGTGGTTTGTCGCATTGATTTTCTCGCCGATCGTCTGAGGAAAGGCCCCAGGGCCCCGCAAACCGCGCGGGCGCCCTGGGCTAAAACGAAAAGTAGATCCCTCGTCGCCGGGCTCCTCGGGATGACAGCGTGCTTGTCAGCATGACAACCTTCGCGGGCTAGGAGCGGACGGGCTGGGCGGCGGCGAGGTCGCGCCGGCGGAAGTAATCGCGGACTTCGCGGAGATCGGCGGCAATCTGGGAGCGAAGTTCGGCGGGGCCGCTGAATTTTTTTTCGTCGCGCAGGCGTTCCCAGAAGCGCACCTCGAGCCGGCCCTTGGTTGTTTCGCGAGAAAAATCAAACAAGTGGCTTTCGATGCCTAGCAGCGTGCCGTCAAAAGTCGGCCGGAAACCGACATTAGTGGCGGAGCGATAGAGACGCCCGTCGAGGTACGTTTCGGTGGCGTATACACCGACTTTGGGCAGCAACTCTTGCTCCGGGGCGAGATTCAGAGTCGGGAAAAGCACTGTGGAGCCTCGTCCCGCGCCACGAACGATCTCTCCCGTGAGGGCGAAGGGGCGGCCCAGCAGTCGCGCGGCGTATGACACGCGCCCTTCGGCAACCGCGTTGCGCACGCCGGTGCTGGAGACAAAATCACCGTCGATCATCACCGGTTCGACGATCTGCACGGAAAATCCGAAGCGCCGGCCCAATTGCGTGAGAGTTTCGACGTTGCCCGCCTGGCGATGGCCAAAACGAAAATTTTTGCCGACCAAAACTGCCGCTGTCTTCAACTCCTCAACAAGCACGCCGCGAACAAACTCCTCGGCGCTAAGTCCGGCCAGCGATCGATCGAAGCGCAGCACCAGGGCGGCCTCTAATCCCATCGCAGCGAATCGCTCCATTCGTTGGTTAATCGTTTCCACCAAGGGCGGGGCTTGGCCCGGACGCAAGACTTTAAGGGGATGCGGGTCGAACGTGATCACGCTGGCAATGTTCTGCTCCGCCTGCGCGGTTTCGATGACCTGGCGAAGAATTTTTTGATGCCCGAGGTGCAAGCCGTCGAAGCTCCCCACGGAGAGCACAGCTCGGCGGCCGGAAGAACCAAAACGCGCCGCCCATTCCGCGGTCGAACGTAGCACGGCGAACGTACTCACGCCGCCACCTCAAAGCTGAGGCCGTCGTAGGCCAATTGCACATGCGGAAAACCCAGGCGCACCAGGCGCTCGTTCGTTTCCTGATGAGGCAGATCGTGGGCGATGTGCGTGAACCAGGCACGGCGCGGCCGAAGCCGGGTGACCAACTCCAGAGCCTGTTCCACAGTCTGGTGCATCGGGTGGGGCGCATCGCGGAGCGCGTCCAGCACCAGTTCGTCCGTGCTCGCCAGCAGCGCCATGGATTCTTCGGGAATGCGGCTGAAGTCGGTGAGGTAAGCGAGGCCGCCGATGCGAAAGCCCAGCACGGGCATGTCTCCGTGTTCGGCGGGAATCGGCTTCCAGGCAATGCCGAGCAGTTCGAATGGCCCCTCGATGACGTGCGGAGTCACCTCGGGAATCGTACTCAGGGCCGGCTTGCCGTCAAAAACATACGCGAATGTCCGTTGCAAAATCGCCAGCGTTTCCTTCGAGGCATAGATCGGGACGGCCGCTTTTTGGCGCAGATTGAAAGGGCGAATATCGTCGAATCCGAGAATGTGGTCGGCGTGACCGTGCGTAAAAACAATGGCATCGAGGCTGTCGAGTCCGTAGCGCAAGGCTTGAAAGCGGAAATCGGGAGTGGTGTCGATAACGACGTTGTGATCCTCGCGCGAAACCAGCACGGAGGGGCGGGTGCGATTGTCGTGGGGATCCTGCGAACTGCAGACGCGGCAGTGGCAGCCCAGGCTGGGAACGCCCATGGAAGTGCCGGAACCAAGAACCGTCACGCGTACAAGCGGCGCATTTTCTGTGGCGAGGGGGAGAGACACCGGAACCGCTTTCGCTACGGGCGGGCCTTGGCCTTTTCCTGCATTGCTTTTGCCGCCGCCTTGGTCATTTCCATGTAAGAAAGCTTCAAGCTGCCGAGGACGTCGAGCAGGAGCCGTTCGTCGTCCGGAGCCAGATTGCCGTGGCTCGCTTCGCGCAGTCCGTCCAGCATGTCGATCAGCTCTCGCGCGCCATCCAGGTCGAGCATGGGCTGGCCGCTGCGCGGATCGGGATAAGCTCCGAGCAGCATGGCCGCATTCTGCGCCACAAAATTGATCAGCATCTGGATTTCGCGAGAAGGCTTGGGCACTTCGGATTCAGGAGCATCTGCCGGTCGTGCTGGTTCGGCCTTTTGAGAGCCTTTCGGCGTGGCAGTTTCCCGCTTTTGAGCGCCGGCTGCCGGAGAGTTCGGCGAGGAAGCCGAGCTCGGTTCGGTTTCCTGCTTGCGCCGTTCCTCGCGAACCGCCTCGTCGCGAATCTCACCTTCGGTATTGAACAGGCGACGGTCGATAACTTTAAAGGATTCGTCCTGCTTCGGGTCCGCCAAGGCCAACTCCCTGTGTGTAAGCGGTAAAAGCCGCGTGGTTTTGGAAATTTAGTTTAGCATCCGCTGCGGCACGGGGACAAGCGAGCCGGCGTATGGGCAAAAAAGTGCCTGAATCCTTGTCTCCGCGCTTCCCAAAGCGGAATTTGAAGGAAAAGCGCACGGAGCGCCAAGAACCTTGGACCTTACACACTTGAAATTTGCGGCTTGTCTCGGCGGTTAATACACCATAGGCGGCGCAGAGGCATTTGTGGATGCGAGGGCGGCGCCGGGCCGCTGGATAATGATCCAGCAGAGTCGCTCCGGAGGGTGACATTGAGAAAATTCCCAGGTCTGATCCCAGCGGTAGTGTTGTTTTGTGCTCTCGTGAGTCTTGCGCCGGCATGTTGCTTTGCTCAAGAAGAAGTCAGCGCGGCTCAACTGAGCGCCACTAATCTGACGGCCCGCCCGAGCGCAGATGCTTTATTCAGTTTGCCTGTCGCAGAGCCCGAGCCCGTTCCGGCAAGCCCTGCGCCTGTGAGTTCGGAAGGACCTCGCCGGGTTGGCGTAGGCGCGAAAATCTCGCTGCTCGGCGTTGGCGGCGAAGCTGCTGTCGAGCTCACCAAGCGCATCAATGTCCGCGGAGGATTCAATTTCTTCAACTACAGCGACACTTTCAATAAGGACGGCATCAGCTATGGCGCGCAGCTCGCCTTCCGATCCGCGGAGGCGCATGTCGATCTCTTCCCGTTTGCCGGCTCGTTCCACGTCAGTCCCGGACTCTTGCTTTATAACGACAACCATATCAGCGCGACCGCGTCTGTTCCTGGCGGCCAGGTGTTCACGCTGGGCGGCACGAGCTATACCAGCAGTGCCGCTAATCCAGTGACGGGCACAGCCAAACTTGGCTTCAACAAGGTTGCGCCGTCAATACTGGTGGGCTTCGGCAATCTGATTCCGCGCAACCGGCGTCGCTTCAGTCTCAGCACGGAAATCGGAGTGGCTTTTACGGGCGCGCCCAAGGCGTCACTGAACCTCCAGGGGACAGCTTGCACGAATCCGGTCTTCATTTGTCTCAATGCAGGCACCGATCCGGGCGTGCAGGCCAGTGTGCAATCCGAGGTCGCCAAGGTGAACCATGATGTTTCGGCCCTCAAGGTTTATCCGTTGGCATCGGTTGGCTTCGCGGTGAACTTCTAGCCCACTGCAGGGAATCGCGAATCGGACGTGCGGTTCCTCCCATCACGTTGACCTAGGAGAAGTGCTCTTCCTTAGGGATACGGATGCCTGCGCCTGTGGACGTTTCTACGGTCGCTCTTGTCATTGCGCGGCGGCTCCCGTAGAGTAGCCCTTTAATCCTTAGTTAAGCGATCTGTCAGGCGAACCACCCACCGTGCCCCGATCAAGGTCTCCTCATACGCGGCTAAAGCGCCCGCGCGCCCGCCAACGCGAGCGTGCCCGCAGTAATAGCGAGGGGATGCCGAGGCTGGATCTCTGCGGCGATGCCCGAGCCCGTAAGCGCATTGGCAAGGCATTCGAATCGCTCATCGCTTTGCAGGCCCGGCTGCGGGCACCCAACGGCTGTCCGTGGGACCGCGAGCAGACGCACGATTCGCTCCGAACTTACTTGGTCGAAGAGACTTACGAGGTGCTGGACGCGCTCGAGAGCGGGGACGCGCGGAAATTGGCCGACGAATTGGGCGATCTGCTGCTGCAGATCGTTTTTCACGCCGAACTCGCCGCCGAAGCCGGGAAATTCGATATCGCCGACGTGATCGAGCAGATTTATACGAAGATGGTGCGCCGTCATCCGCACGTCTTCGGCAAGGTCCGCGCGAAAACTTCGGCGGATGTGCTGAAAAATTGGGAACAGCTCAAAACCGAGGAGCGAGCCAAGAACAAAGCTTCGGAAGCAAAGGCACCGGATGCGTCGATTCTCGATGCGGTTCCACGCAGCCTGCCGGGCTTGCTGGAAGCGCATCAGCTCACGCGCCGCGCCGCCAACGTAGGGTTCGATTGGCAGGACGTAAAGGGCATCTTCGACAAGCTGGCCGAAGAGACCGCCGAGCTGAAGCAATCGCTTGCCTCGGGCGACGGCCGCGCGGAAGAGATCGAAGAGGAAGTCGGCGATCTGCTCTTTGTCGGCGTGAATTTAGCGCGCTTTCTTGGCTTTGACTCCGAAGTCGCTCTGAAGATGGCCAATCGCAAATTCGCGGCGCGATTTCGCGAAATGGAGCGCATCGCCGCGTCTCGGGGACAAAGCCTGAGCGGCCTTTCTGCCGCAGAGTTCGACGGGCTGTGGAATGAGGTCAAAAGCGGGAATAGCAAAAACAGCCTAGGGAAGCGGGCAGTTTCGGCAGAACGGGCTTAGACTAGTTTTCTGTCGCCTAACGTGGAGATTCCATGACAACCGTTGCAAAGCACGCCAAATCGGCTGAAGCGAAGGCGGTGGAGATTGCGGTTCGTGCCTGTTCCGGTCTCTCGGAATTTGCCACATGCATCGAAATCGAGCGTGCTGTATGGGGATCGGCTGACGTGGATATCGTGCCGCTGCCGCTTTTCGTCGTGGCTGCGGAAACCGGCGGGCAGGTGCTGGGAGCATTTGCCGGTGACCGCATGATCGGGTTCACGCTGGCCATTGCCGGTGTGCACAAGCGGAAGCCCTTTCTGCACTCGCATATGACCGCGGTTTTGCGCCCTTTCCGAAACCAGGGTGCCGCACGCAAGCTGAAGCAATTCCAGCGTCAGGAGGCCCTCGACCGCGGCATCGATCTGATCGAATGGACCTTCGATCCGCTGGAGGTCAGAAACGCGCACTTCAATTTCCGGCTGGGCGCCATCGTGCGCCGGTTTATTCCGAATATGTATGGCCTCACGACCAGCCCGCTGCACGGCGGTTTGCCAACCGATCGCCTCGTTGCGGAATGGCATTTGCGCTCGGCGCGTGTGCGTCGATCTCTTTCCGATAAACGCCATCGTAAGTCGCGCGGCAAGGAGTATGCGCGCATCCGCGTGCCCGCGGATTTCGCCAGGATCCGCGGCACCAAACCCGAGGAAGCAGCACGGGTGCAAGCGGAAGTTCGGCAGGAATTCGAACACTGGCTGGTCTCCGGCTACGCGGCTACCGGAATTAATATTTCTGACGACGCGGCGGAATACCTGCTCGAGCCGTGGGTCGAGAAGTGAGCATCCGACCATGATGCTCATCCCGAGCGACAGGCTGGAGCGAGAGACCTCTCTTCTGACGTCGCTGCAAGCAAAACTCTAGCCTCATGCGCTTGTGTCAGGCCACGCTCCGCGAAATTCAAATGCCGTTGGTGCGGCCCTTCGAGACGAGCTTTGGCCGTACCACTGACCGGCGCATTCTCCTGGTCGAAGTCGACGCCGATGGCGTGACCGGGTGGGGCGAATGCGTCGCCGGCGAACGGCCGTCTTATTCTCCTGAGACCATCGAGACCGCCTGGCTCGTCCTGCGGGATTTCATCTGGCCAACGCTCGCGCGCAAAGAATTCTCCGCAGCGGCCGACGTCTGGGAAATCCTCTCGCCGATCCGGGGCCACAACATGGCCAAGGGGGCCATCGAGGCGGCTGCTTGGGATATCGAGGCACGCCAAAAAAACTTGCCGCTATGGAAGCTTCTTGGCGGGACGCTCCACGAGATTCCCTGCGGCGTTTCCATCGGTATCCAGGAAGGCGACGAGGAACTTGAGCGCGTGGTGGAAATGGAATTGGCTGCCGGCTACCAGCGTATCAAGATCAAGATCAAACCCGGTTACGACGTGGAGCCGGTGGCGCGGCTACGGCGACGGTTTCCCAAGATTCGCCTGATGGTGGACGCCAATTCGGCCTATACCCTCGACGATGCGCCACACCTGCGCGAGCTTGACGCCTACTACCTGATGATGATCGAGCAGCCCCTCGGCTGGGACGATATCTGGAGTCACACCGAGTTGCAGCGGCAGCTCCAAACGCCGATCTGCCTCGACGAGTGCATTCACAGCGAAGAACACGCGCGCGCGGCGATTGCGCTGGGCGCGGGCCGCATCATCAATATGAAGCTCGGCCGGGTGGGCGGATTCGCCCCGGCGCGGCGCATCCACGATCTCTGCCTCGAACACGGCATTCCCGTGTGGTGCGGCGGCATGCTGGAATCGGGCATCGGGCGCGCACACAATATCGCGCTCTCCACGCTGGCGGATTTCACTCTGCCGGGCGACGTCACCGCGAGCAAACGGTATTGGACCGAGGACATCATCGATCCCGAAGTGACCGTCACCCCGCAGGGAACTATTCACCTGCCCAGAGCTGCCGGGATCGGCTACGAGCCGCATCGCGAGCGCATCGAGCAGCTCACGGTGCGGCGCGAGGTCCTGCGCTAGACCGTGACGGCTGAACGGCATCTCGCCAGCCCTGCCGCCCGGCCGTCTTCGGCGTCGATCTTCCTTGTCATGGCCTTCCTGATCTTCGTGTGGTCCTTGAACTATATCGTCGCCAAAATCGGACTGCGCGAGCTTCCGGCTCTGGCGTTGGGATCGTTTCGATTGGTCACGGCGGGAATCGTGTCGCTGCCGGCGTTGTTTTTTTCGAGAACGGGGAAGGATCAGGTAGTTAAAGTAAAAGTTGAAGTACCAGGCATCAGGTCGACGCTGCTTAGCGAGCTTTGGACGATCACCTACCTAGGCTTCTTCGGCGTCATTCTCAATCAGGGCTGCTTCACGGTAGGCTTGAACTATACCTCAGTCAGCCACTCCTCCTTGATTATTGGGTGCGCGCCCATTCTTATATTGGTGTTCTCCTGGGCTCTGGGGCTCGAGGCGCTCACCAGGCGCAAAGCAATCGGCATGACTTTCGCGTTTGCCGGCGCCGCAGTCGTCGCTGTAGAGCAGGCCACGAACGCGGGGGCCGGCAACCTTCGCGGCGACCTGCTCACGTTTGTTGCGGGAATCGGGCTGGCACTTTATACAGTGCTCGGTAAGCGCGTGATCGCGGAATACAGCCCCATGCGCCTGAGCCTGCTGACAAATATCGCCGCGGCGGTTCTCGTCTCGCCCATTGCCATTTGGCAGGTGGCCGTGCTCGCTCGTGCAGGTCGCCTGCGCGCGATCAGCCTCGAAGCCTGGGGCGGTGTGATCTACCTGGGTGTGCTGGGTTCGGCGGTTTCCTACATTTTATATTTCTGGGCTCTGCGCTATATGACCCCAGCAAGGCTCGGCGCGGTCAGTTATCTGCAGCCGATTGGCGCAATCCTGCTCGGCTTGGTGCTGCTCGGCGAACCAATCACGCGCCGCGTGGCTGTTGGAGGCTTGCTCATCATCGCCGGCGTCTACGCCATCGAAACCCATCCCCACGAGTCGCAGCCCGAAGAAGAATTAGCCTGATCGCACCGAGCATGAACTTAAAGGCTCGGCAAAGCTGGCGGAGATCTCAAGTAGCACTTCACTTCGCAATCAGCGCGCCCACCATCGCGGGAACAGCCGGGACCGCAGCCGTCCACTCACTGATCGGGTAGTTCTTTCCGCACTCTGTGCACATGGTCTGGGGGAACTGCTTCGCACAGTGGGGACAGGTCGCTTGGGTTTGGAAGGTGTCGAACCGCTTCTTGCACTGTGAGCAAGCCCAAAAGCTTCCCATGGGCGGCGCTGCTTTGCAGGCGGGGCAGTGGAATCCTTCATTTCGCGGCGCCTTGGCAAGCTGATAGAGCGCGCGAGCGAGTTTGAATCCTCTCCAGCAATACATGATCACGAATACGGACAATGCGCCGAACCAGACGGATCGAATCTTCAAGGCCACAAGAACGAATCCGGCGGCACCCACGAAGCCGAGAATCGTCGTCGCCATTAAGCTGTGGGCGCGTCCCACCACAAACCAAAGAAGCGATCGCAGGATTTGGCCGCCGTCGAGAGGGTAGATGGGTAAAAGGTTGAAAAGCAGCAGGCCCGCATTCATGTACAGGATCGACTGAAGGATAATGTGAGCATTGGGCATTGCCTGGGCCCATGCGAGCGATCTATCGAGCCAGAGGAGCGCCGACACAATCGGAATCAACGCGAGGTTGACTAACGGTCCCGCGGCAATGCTCCATAGCGTGGCGCCCGGTCTGCGCGGCGGGTTCACATAGGCAACGCCGCCCATTGGCCAGAGCGTGATTCGATTGGCGGTGCCGCCAACCGACCGGCAGGCCAGGGCGTGTCCAAATTCGTGCAGCATTACGATGAGAAATAGCGCCAGATACTCCAGCACGTTCCAGGTGAGCGAAGAGTAAGCTTTTGCCCGGCTGCCAATTTCGTATACGGCTACCAGAAACCACGACCAATGCAAAAACACATCGATTCCGGCAAACCGGAAAAGATGAATTGAATTTTGGCGTGAATTCATATCCAAACCTACAACACAATGGCTTGGAGGACGATTACGGGTGAAGCGCGAGCGGCAAGACAGGTAACCCGTTAGCGTTTTCGGCAAGTACTCTTGCAACGCTCATTGAGGCGCCTGGCTATCGGAGCTCAACCCGAGGCCACGCGGCTTATTTCTTGCTCTCTACGCTGGCCTTTGTTCGCGCTTTTCACGGAGGCAGTGCCGACATCGAATCTAACATTCGACGTAAGAAGACGGTAGCAGATGTTACGCCCTACCTAGCGGATCGCGCCGGCTGGTCAGCTTTCCCCTAAGTTGACGTTGCTTGTAAGCATGCTATAGGCTCAGGCCGCATCGAATCTTCGCGCGCATATCTCGTGAATACTTCCACGGCTCCACAGCGAAAAGCCAAACGAATCGCGGTGATTCCGGGCGACGGCATCGGGATGGAAGTCATACTGGAAGCCGTAAAAATTCTGCGCGCGTCGATTGCCAAATCAAATCACCAAGGCGAATTTGTGGAGTTCGATTGGGGCGCGGAGCGCTTTTTGCGCGACGGCACCACGCTTCCCGCGGGTGCCGTGGAGATGTTCCAGCGCGATTTCGACGCCATCCTCTTCGGGGCCGTGGGCGATCCACGCGTGCCTTCGAACCGCCACGCCGCCGATATTCTTCTCGGCCTGCGAGCCAAGCTTGACCTCTACGTTAACGCGCGGCCCGTCGAATTGCTGGACGCCTCGCTCACGCCTTTGCGCGATCGCGGCGAGGACGACATTCGCTTCGTCATTTTCCGCGAGAACACCGAAGGGCTCTACGCCGGCGCGGGCGGCCAATTCGGGCGCGGCGATCCCGAAGAGATTGCGATTCAAGAAGACATCAACACGCGCCGCGGCGTCGAGCGCATCATCCGCTACGCCTTTGAATATGCCCGCGCGCGCAAACTGGGCAAAGTGCTGATGAGCGACAAATCCAATGCGCTCACGTTTGGGCACGAGCTCTGGCAGCGTGTTTTCGGAGAGGTTCGGCGCGAATATCCGGAAATCGAGGCGCGCCATCTTTATATCGATACGCTGGCCGCCGAACTTGTGCGCGATCCGAGCCAGTTTCGCGTGATCGTCACCTGCAATCTTTTCGGCGACATCGCCAGCGATCTGGCGGCGCAATTGGCGGGCGGATTGGGCATCGCCCCGTCGGGGAATATTCATCCGGGACGTGTGTCGCTATTCGAGCCGGTGCATGGTTCGGCGCCGGACATCGCGGGGAAGGGAATCGCCAATCCCATGGGCGGGGTGCTCGCGTCAGCGATGCTTTGCGATCACGTCGGCTGGGGCGATCTGGGGGACCTGCTGCGCGCCGCGGTGCGCGCTGCGGTTCGCGCACGGCAGACCACACGCGACCTCGGCGGCTCACACTCGACCCGCGAAGTGGGCGATTGGCTCCTCGAATACATCACGAAGACCCAGTTTCCAGGTACTTAGGTCTCTTACGAACGGCGTTCGCAGTATTTTCAGAGAGATCCTTCGGGGCAAGTGTAACCGGAGAGATCCTTCGCTTCGCTCAGAGGATGTGACTTTATTGCGATATGACGATTTTTTCGCATCTAAGCCCGTTGTTTTCAGCGCCACTTTTTGCGAGAAATCAAAAAAGTCACAGCCTCTCAGGATGACAGCTAAGTTTTGTCATCCGGGACAAAATCCCCACCCTTTCCGAATGCTCTTAGAGTGCGAACCCCGCTCGCACTGAGGGCGGTAAGGGTGTGCTACACAAAAGCGATCGTGGCATACTTCAGCCGCCGGCGCTCCAGTAGTCGAAATGGCGGCGCTGCTGGCGCAAGCCCCACACCAGGAACATCCCCAAAATAAATCCGCCGATGTGAGCCCACCAGGCGACGCCGCCTTGATTGATCTCCCCGAGCGTGCTCAGGCCGCTCAAGAATTGGATCACGAACCAATAACCCAGCATCAGGAGCGCGG
>Ga0307479_10002394_pt1 | contig 17050 bp, 8 predicted proteins | sample atmos_gasesECM4C_FD_203743 | JGI IMG/M metagenome (GOLD analysis project Ga0307479, IMG submission 203743) | Hardwood forest soil microbial communities from Morgan-Monroe State Forest, Indiana, United States - atmos_gasesECM4C_515 | ecosystem: Environmental > Terrestrial > Soil > Temperate... | reverse complement strand
TCCTTCCGCCGCAAGTTGCGGCCCAAGAGTCTCCGCCGACGCGAGATGAACTTCCACCGCCGAGCCAAGGGTCCAAGGCCTACCGGCTGGTACTCCAGTTGGGCGATTGCAACCGAGGCTCCATTGTGGTCGCATCACCCGTCGATGGGATCGTCGTGAACCGCTTGGTGCTCGCCCACGACGGCACTGTCGTCGCACTCGGGATAACCCCGTTGCGGAACACGGTGGTCAAGGCGTGGCGAGCGTGTCACTTGGTGGGAGCAACGACAGTCACACCTAGCGGGGCCTTGTGACCCACGAGCTGACCTCGCGCTCCAGGGGGACTCGGAATGTCGGCGAATTTGGTTATGGCGAGAGCCACCGGGCCGATCCGATTCGGCGAATCTGAGACCTCGTCCGGTTCGCTGGCATGATCAGATGGTGGCGTCAGACGAACTGCTCTGTAGCCGATGCACCCGCCCGGTGCGGGTGTCAGCGGCCGAGTACGAGACCTTCGAGAGGATGCACTACGGGTGCTTCCATTACGAGTTCGAGCACGATCCAGCCGACCCCGACGAGGAGTGCACTGCCGGAGGGTGTCCCTCGGGTGCCATCGTCGGGGGTCGCGAGGCAGCTGCTGTTACTGCCAAGGAGTTGGCTGTCGAAGCCCGCGGTGCCACAGCGTGGGAGAACACTGAGCTGCCTTCCTACTTAGAGGCACTCGGAGCCTGGCTGTCCGAGTGTGTTGGCTTCTATGCGAATCAGCGCCGCGTCAGGCCGTCGAACGCCTGGGTGGTCATCCGGGATGCCATGCGGGCGGCCACGATCTACGAGTGACGCCGAACATGAGCGCATAACCAGGGACGGCTGGCCCGAAGGGTCGAGGCATGGCGAAGTAATCGGCACTCGGCGCTCCCAGCCACCTCCCGCTGGCAGCCATCGAGCTTGCGCATAATATCGGCCCGGACCCCCGGCGATACGGGCAACTAGGAGCTCACCCCTATGCCGGTGTGACGGGCCCTCCGTCGGTGACTTTCGGCCTTCAGCGTGGTCTATGCCGCTCGATTGTGAGTACCCGAAGTCCCGCGAGGCAGCGCGTCGCCTGGCAGACTAGTAACAAAAGTAGTCACTCCGGCGCTCAGAAAAACCTCCTGTCGAACGTTTTTCTGATCTGGAGCAGGAAGCCCGTCTGACCAGCTAGTTTGCAGCCCGAGCCCCCGTAGCTCAGAGGATAGAGCGTCCGTTTCCTAAAGCCGGGAACACGTGTTGAACGGGGGGCAAGCGGTACCACCCAAGTACGTTCTGTCTCCCCTGTTTTCCACCTGGTGCCGTTCGAGGTGATCCAGTACGCCGCAGACGAGACACGGAATGAGACAGAGAAATCGTGCTGACAAATCGCGCGTCGCTCTTTCTAACCCTGCCCGCGACGTCCCACCGAGACTGATCATTTGGCCCGATCAGATACTGGTGGAACGGTTCAGAGTTACGAATGCGAGAACGGCGGCCACGCTCGTCCGCAGTTCTCGCCTGGCCACCTAGGAGGCGACGCAAGACGCGAGTCAGTCAGTGCGAAGGTCCCCGCGCGAAAGATGTGCGATGGATGGCCAAACTGATCAGGTCGAATCGTGTCAAGGGACCGCCTGACCTGGGGCTTCTTCCAATTCCGACCTCAGCATCTTGTGTGCTCGCGATCTGCTGCGCTCCAGAGTTCCGACACCCCTTCTGAGCTGGGGTTTTTGTGGGGCTAGGTGGAATCGAACCACCGACCTCAGCATTATCAGTGCTCGACCTCGATACTGCGGGGAGCGGGTGCGTATTGGCTGGCGCTCCAAGCCGGTCGATGGGAACCAGTCTGGACGGCGATGAACTGGGTGGCATGCGCGATAAACGCGCGATGCCCGGCAATAGGTCAGCCCAGCTCTGCCAGACACCGGCACCAGGGCGGTTCAGCTCTCCCAACGATCTGCGGCCCTGGTCCGACGAACTGGACTGGCCGTTTCACTCCTCTATGGACACGTCCGGAGCCCGGAACTCGTCTTCTAGGACTTCGTTTACGAGACGGCGAGACGGCCTGGGCTCCCCAGTTCCGGATAGTCCCGGCCAGTAGTGCTCAATCCACGACTTCGACGAAGCGCGCTCGCAAACTCGCGGCCCCTCCCGCAGTATTCGCGACTGAAGCGCCGGTTCAAAGCTGTCGAAGTGTCGGCCGAGATATCGGAGAACCTCGGTCGTCGACAGAGGCTGGCGTCCTTTTGCTGCCTTCGTTATCTTCGCCCACTCCGCCATCATCCGCTCTTCGATGCTCAGGTCGCCAACGTAGGCTTCGACAATGAACGCGAACTGGCGGACCGTTGGGCTCCGAGAGTCGAGGAATGGCCTCACGTCTTGTGTTGCCCCGGCCCCAAGGATGCGTCCCAACGCGAGCATCATCGGGCACAGCAGATCTGTCTCATCTGTCGATTCCAGGGCTTGGCGAAGGTACACCACGGCTTCCTCGCGCTTTATCTCACCGAGTGTTCCCGCCACCCTGATACGCCGGCTGATGTGGGCGTTCTTGTCCAGCAGGAACCGCCCGAGGTCATCGACGCGAAGTGCAGCAGCGGCTTCTGTGAGCCACCGTTCGAACTCCCGCTGCTCAGAGAGAAATTTACTAGACATCCACGGGCACAGGATCTGGGAAAGGCAGAGGTAGCCATCCACCGTCGGCGGGTGTCTTCGGAGTCGTCTGATTACCGAACAGATCGACGCCTAAGTGGTTGAAGAACGAGTGAGTCGAGTTGTACTGCTGGTCGAGCGTATCGCTCAGCGGCTGATCATTGGCCTGGTCGGCATCTATTCCGTACCTCTTACAAAAGACTGAATCATCCGAGTACTTGTTGTAATAGAGGATGATTACGTTGATTCCTCTACTGTCGAGCTCGTTAATGAGCGGCCAAGACGGATTGGTGACGTGATGATGAGCGTTCGGCAGGAACCACCAGGTGTCGCCGGCTACCGGCTTCCACGCGTTCCGGTCATCATTCCTGTTGAGCACCCGTCCGCCACCCGTAGCCATAAGCTGGACGTCCTTGTCGATCTGAGACTGTAGGGGTGGAAGGTTCTGAGTTCCGGTCTTGACTTCGTTGAGCCAGCGAAGCGGGCGGCTGTAAACGTCGATGACTCTCTTTCCGCCCGGCACGGCGAGGAGCTGCAGTTGGAAATCGTGGTTAGGGTAAAGGCTCGCAACGAAGAGTTCAGCTTGCGTCGGTGTGAAGCCTCTACTGATAGTGCCTTCCGCGACCCACAAACCCGTCGGGTCAACTTGGTTGATAGGGTCGCCATTCGCGTACGTATATGCCGTATCCGACGAAGCGAAAGCCGGGTCCCGCGAAGTGAACGCACCAACTTGAGGCCCATACCACCGTGCCCTGTCGTTTATAAAGCCGGTGGTGTTATCAGTGTATTGGCCCGAGTATCCGAAGGGGCTGGTGGGGGTGCCGAATGAGAGAGTGCCGTAGGCGTCATATGTCCAGTTTCCTGTTTGGTCGCCTGCTTGGTTGCTGCTTATCCACGTGGAGTTCGATCCGGTGTATGTGAGGTAGGTGTTTGTTGAGTTGCTGAGACTTACTTGTTCGACAGGTGTCGCGTTGGGCCCGTAGACGTAATGGTTGGTTCCGTCAGAGAGGATCAACGGCAATGAAGTGGAGGTCATCCAAGTGAGTTGACCGGTCACTGTGGTGGCGTTTTGGAATGTGATTCCGTATCCGGAGCTATCCACGGCGACGCAGTAGGTGGTCGTTGCGCAGGTGGTGCCGTTGATGACTCTGGTGGAGTCGACCGAGGAGGCGGATGACCAGCTGGTGCCGTTGTAGGTGAGGGCGTTCCCGGTGTTGTCGACTGCCTTGCAGAAGGTGGAGCTGGGGCAGGACACCGCGTCGAGTGCGTGGGTTCCGTCGATGTCGGCCGGTGTGGACCATGGGGTCCCGTTGTAGGTGGTGGCGTATCCGGATGCGTCGACGGCTGCGCAGAAGCTGGATGTGGGGCATGAGACGCTGTTGATGACTCGGGTGGAGTCGATCGAGGTGGCCGATGACCAGGCGCTGCCGTTGTAGGTGAGCGTGTTCCCGGCGTTGTCGACGGCTTTGCAGAAACTCGAGCTGGTGCAGGACACGGCGTCGAGTGCTCGATGATTGTCGATGCGGCTCGGTGAGCTCCAGGAGGTCCCGTTGAATGTTGTTGCGTAGCCGGATGCGTCGACGGCGGCACAGAAGCTGGCTGAGGGGCAGGAGAGCCCGTTGATGACTCTGGTCGAATCGATCGAGCTAGCGGATGACCAGCTGCTACCGTTGTAGGTGAGCGCGTTGCCGGCGTTGTCGACTGCCTCGCAGAAACTGGAGCTGGCACAGGACACCGCCTCGATGGCGTGGGTTCCGTCTATATCGGATGGCGCGGACCATGAGGCCCCGTTGTAGGTGGTGGCGTAGCCGGATGCGTCGACTGCGGCGCAGAAGCTTGATGTGGGGCAGGACACCGATTTGATGGATCGGGTTGAGTCGATTGTGGTGGGTGTTCCCCAGGCGGGTTGGGTGAGTTTGGTGGCGGCTTGGAGTCCGTTCCCGTCGTAGAGATAGCTGCTGACCGCTCCGGATGGCGGGTTGAAGTTGACCATGTGGGCGGCTTGGTCGAACCCGTAGCTGGTTGTGGCTGACCCGGTGGTCGTGCTGGTCTGGTCGCCGAGGGTGTCGTAGCTGTAGGTGGATGCCGATCCGTGGGATCCGGAGATCGGTGTTTGGCCGAGCGTCTCTCCGGCGTTGTCGAATGTTTGGGTGTAGGTGTCGAAGTTCCCGGAGGTGTCGTGGCTGGAGATGGTGGTCACATCGCCGGAGGGGTCGTAGGCGAAGTTGTTGGCGTTGGCGCCCTGGGTGGTGCTGCCTTGGTAGACGACTCGGCCGGCGATGTCGTAGGTGTAGTTGCGCTGGGTTCCGGTTTGACCGGAGCAGGATCCGCTGTAGGAGGTTTGGTATTGGGTGAGCTGTCCGTCAGGGTTGCGGGACCCTCCGGCGCCGGCGAACGACTGGGTGAAGGTTTCGTTTCCCCCGCAGGTCTGCGCCAGGGTGGAGGTTGTCCCGGTGTTCAGGTCGGCCGGGTCGTAGCTAAAGCCGGTCGAGCTGGTGCCGGATGGGTTGGTTGTGCTGACGTTGTTGTCCTGGGCGGTTTGGTTGCCGTCTTGGTCATGGGCGAAGGTGACCTGGTTGCCGAGCCAGTCGGTTTCGCCGCTCATCGCTCCGGTCCCGTCATAGTTGTAGGTGACTGTCGGGTTGGTGTGCCCGCTGTAGGACGGGTAGACGATGCTGGCGAGTGTGCCAGTGCTGAAATAGGTGTACGACGTGGTCGTGTTCGAGAGCCCTGATCCGGTCGCGGCGGTGAGCGACTGGGAGGTCAGGTCGCCGGCGTTGTCGTAGCCGTAGGTGGTGGTGCCGGTTGCGTCGACCATGGTGTGACGGCTGCGATCGGCGTTGTAGGTGTAGGAGAGGTTCGCAGGCGTCGAGTACCCGGACGCGGTGTTGGAGTAGCTAACCGAGGTCGGATCGCCGGCTGGGTCATAGGCCGCTGTGCTGGTCCCAGCCGGACTGGTCGCTACGTTGGCTGCGCCGCCGGGGAAGTAGGTGCTGGTCGAGAGTTGCCCGTTGGGGTCGGCGCTGGTGGCCGGTGTGGTTGTGGAGTACAGGTCGTCGGCCGACCCTCCCGATGCGGGGGCGGCGTTGGCGCATTGGCCGGTCCCGTTTTGGTAGTAGTAGCAGTCGGTGGTCACCTTCCCGCGGGGGTCGGTTGTGGTGAGTGCGTGCCCGGAGGGATCGTAGGTGTGGGTGGTGGTGTCGCCTATCTGATCGGTCTTGGACAACATGTGGCCAGCAGCGTCGAAGATGCTGGTGAGATAGCCGGGATTAGATCCCTGGGAAGGCGGGCTCGATGGTGGCGTGGGCGGGCACAGATAAGGGTAGGTGCCGGTCGGATGCGAGGTCAGCCAGGAGGACACGTTGGTCGGATCCGCGGTGCAGTAGGCACGTCCGTCGCCGTCGAGCGCGTTGATGTTGGTGTGAACATCGGCGTCGGTGGTTTGTGCCTGATCGCCGTTGTCGTTGAAGAAGGTGGTGGTGACGTTGTTGGCCTGGGCCGAGTTCGGTGTCGAGGAGTAAAGCGAGCTAGGCGACGGAGGTGCGCTGATCCAGGTGGCCTGCCAGGCGGGGCATTGGAACGCGCTCGACCCTTGCGCTTCCGCATTGGCCGACACGCTGCAGAAGGTGTTCCCGTTGGGGTCGTAGAAGCTCGCTGTAGTGGAGCTGAGTGAGCTGTTGGGGTCGACGGTGGTTGATTTCACCCGGTTGTCAGCATCGTAGATGTAGCCGGTGACAACGTTGGGGGCCGATGTCGAGTTGTTCGACTCGACCGTAGCCTGGGTGACGTTCCCTGCCCCGTCGTACACGTTCTGGGTGATACCGCCGAGCGGGTTGGTCACCTGGCTCACCCGACCGTCGCTGTCGTAGCTGGTGATCGTCGCCCCCAAATAGGGGTCGTTGCCTACGGTGGGCGGGGAGGACGGGGGGCTGCTCGGGCAGGTCACCCCTTGCGCGTAAGCGGTGGCGGTGACACTGCAGTACTGCTCACCAGATCCGTCGTAGGCGTTTTGTGTCACCCCGCCGAGCGGGCTGACCGTGTCGAGCATTCTGCCCGTGTTGTCATAGATGGTCACGGTCGCTCCTGGCCACGGGGCAGCCCCAGGGGCGGGTGGGCTTGACGGCGGCGTTGAGGGACAGGTGGTGTGCCCCTGCGAGTACGCAAGCGGAGCGATCGTGCAGTAGAGCAGACCACCGGAGGTGTAGGCGTTGATGGTGGTGGCCTGGTAGGACCGGTATGACTGGACCTTGGTCAGGGCATGTCCGGCCGCGTCGTAGGTGTATGCGGTGGTTGTGCCGTCGGGGCTGGTGGTCGAATACAGTTGCTGCGGGTTGCCGCCGCTCCCCCCCGAGGGGGCCGACGCGGCACAACCACTGGTCTGGTAGTAGAAGCAGAAGCTGGTCGTGTTCCCGTCCGCGTCGATCGAGGTGAGCACCTTCCCCGACCCATCGAAGGTCTTGGTTTGGGTCCCCGTCACGTGCGCTGCGCCATAGGCAGGACAGCTGACGCTCTTTTGATAGTCGACCGGGTCGACCGAGCAGTACACGAGCCCGTTCGGGACACCGGTAACCCCGGAAGTATAGGAATCCATGGTCGTGTTGCCCAACGAATCGGTTCGGGCGGTCACCTCGTCGGAGCCGTTGTAGAACGAAATCGTCATCCCGAGATTCGGGTCGCTAGCCCCCGGTGCCGGAGGGGAGCCGGGCGGGCTGGTCGGGCAGCGCACCCCATTCAGATACTCGGCCGGGCTCACCTGGCACCAAACCAGATTGTGCGACGTGTACGCGTACTGGCTCTGGTTACCGGCACCGTCAGTCTTCAAGGTCGGGTCAGCAGAAGTGAACTCCGAGCCGCTCTGGCTGTAGTTGTTCAGCTGCTGGCTTGTTGTGTTGCTGTTCCCGTCAGTCTCAGATGTCGGCAGCAGCGTGGTCGGGTCGATGATGTACTTAGTAGCAGTCGCAGCGGATGTGCCAGGCGATTTGTCGAGTTCCACCAACACGTCGTTTGAGAACTTGTACACCGAGGTGTCGGTTGCGGGAGTTCCAGACACCGAGCAGCCGTTGCCGGCACCGTTCGGATAACTGGTGAGCGTCGTGTCTGACCCGCCGAGCAATGTGCCATCCGCCGAGTAGGAAAAACCGGTGAGTTCGGGCAGCCCGCTGCTGGGAGTGATGCATTGGGTCGCGACCTGTGATCCGGCATAGGTGTTCGTGACGACACCGCCCGTTGGTGGTGTCATTGAAGTCATCTGGTAGGACCCGTTGTAGCCATAGGCCGTGGTCAGGTTGCCCGGATCGGTCACCGAGCAAAGCTCCGGGGTATTCAGGGAACCTGACGAGCACGAAGTCCGCGAGTTCGAGAATGTTGCTGTCAGACCGGAGTTGAGCTCGAACACCTTCTGGATCAGAGGCGACCCATTCACGTTCGCTTCGGCGACTATCAATGTGTCCGCAGCGCTCGACTCGGACCACGAGGTACATGTATCCCCGGTAGGGCACGCCGCACCGGTGTAAGGCGCTGAGGTGATTGTGTCCCCCACCTGGTCCGACATCGACGTCAGAACACCAGAGCCGTTGAAGCTGAACGTGAGCGGGCTCGCGCCACGCCTAGTGAACGTCCAGCTGCCGTCACCGTTCTGCACAAGTTGAGCCAACACGCGCGGAGCTGTCGGGCAATACACACCCGACGAGGCATCCGATGGGCACCACGCAGCCTCCGGATCGCCCTGAGCATGGTACTGGAAGGTGACCTGTGCGCCGTCCTCTTCGGTCACGGTCGCGCTCGGCGACCACTCAGCCACCTGACCCCCGGACCCCACTGCCCAACAAAGCGCGACAGACGCGCAGGCAACACCTTCCAGTGCAGCGTTGCCGCTAACGCGGACCGGAGCCGACCAAGAGGTCCCGTTCCAAGAGAGCGCCTCGCCCGAACTCTCACCTGCCCAGCACAAGCTCGCAGACGGACAGGAGATAGAAAGCAACTGACCGCCGGCGTCGATCGTCAGCGGTGCGTTCCAAGAGGAGCCGTTCCACTCGATCGCTTTGCCCGAGTTATCGACGGCCCAACAGAGACTGACAGACGAGCAAGAGATCGCGTAGAGGTGACTGTTCGGGTCGATCAGCACCGGGGACCCCCAGGCGGTGCCGTTCCACTCCATCGCGTCCCCGTAGTCGGCGTCAATCGCCCAACAAAGGCTGACTGATGCGCAGGAGACCGAAAAGAGGCTGTCATGGTTTGGGTCGATCAGCACCGGGGACCCCCAGGCGGTGCCGTTCCACTGCACTGTGTACCCGCTACCGTCGGCGGCCCAGCAAAGGCTCACCGAAGGACAGGAGATAGAGTAAAGCCCGTTGTACAGATTGTCGGCCTGCACCACAGATCCCCATGACGTACCGTTCCACTTGACGGCCCCGCCTTGCCCGTCAACTGCCCAGCACAGGCTCACCGAAGGGCAAGAAACGGCGTTTAGCTGGTTAGAGTCAACAGCCAACGGCGCAGCCCATGAGGCTCCGTTCCATTGGAGGGCTTGTCCCTGCCAGTCGACCGCCCAGCAAAGCGTTAGCGTGGGACAGGAGACAGATGAGAGCTGCGCGGTCTTAACCGCCGAATCGATTAGCTCCCCTGTCGCCGACGACCATGAGGTGCCGTTCCATGGGATTGCGTCCCCGGAATTGTCGGTCACCCAGCAAAGGGACGTGGATGGGCACGAAATAGAAGTAAGACTTGCCGTGCCGTCAATCGTGACCAGGGTCGACCATGAGGTGCCGTTCCATTCCGTGGCAGTACTATTCGGTCCTATCGCCCAGCAAAGCGTGATCGACGGGCAAGCAATGGAGTACAAAGATCGACCGGAAGGGACAATGGCTCTTGGCGTGGACCAAGACGTTCCGTTCCAGGAGAGGGCCTGACCGGAATAGTCAGCCGCCCAACACAGGCTGCTTGACGGGCATGTAACTGTGTCGACTTGACCGGTACCGAATTCGATCGTTGTGGAAGCCGACCAGGAAGTACCGTTCCACGACATCGCGTAGGAGTAGGCGTCGGAGTCGGTGAAGACGGCCATGCAGAAACTCGTGGTTGGGCACGAGACCTCGTATGGGGTTGGCGCGGAGGCGGGGTGATCGTTTGGGTCGAGCGTAGGGGTGAGGTGCGTACCCGCCGACCAGGACGTGCCATTCCACTCGTACGCATAGCTGTCGGTCGTAAGCGCCCAACACAGGCTTGTCGATGGGCACGAGATCGAGACGACTGCTTGCCCTGTGATAACAGAGCCCAACGCGACCGGTGACGACCACGACGTGCCGTTCCATTCGGCGACCTCATGGTTAGAGTCACCCGCGAAGCAAAGTGAAGCTGAAGGACAGTCGACAGTGTCGACACCATTTGCGTCGATCGTTGAGGGGGCAGTCCAACTCGATCCAGTCCACTCCTGTCCCGACGCGGTCCAGCACAGGGTTGTTGAGCCGCACGACACCGACCCTGGATCAAAGGGCTGAACGTAGGTGTCAGCCTGATTTGGCGTACCCCAGCCCGTTGTGGACACGTGCATGTCAAGGTTGTCGAACCAGCCTGGACCTATGTCCGGTGCGGTACCGCTGGGCGCTTTTGAGCCGAGCCCTGTCGAAGCGGCGACAGCGTCGTAGGTCCGGGTGAACCGCAGTGGCAGACCCGTCCCGGGAACCGTTAAGTCTGTGGCTTTCTCCACATAGTCGCCCGTGGCTAGCTGGACTGGATCCCCGCCGGTGCAATTGCAACCGGGCTCGGAGGGGCTACCGCCGCCTGTTAGGTCGGCGCCCGGCGCCGAACCCTGTGGGGTGACACCCGCTGGACTATGAACAACCGAAATATCCTCAAGTAGGTTGCTGCTAACCGATTTCGTACTCACGACGTTGCCTGACAGGTCCGTCTGAGTAAACCCTGACCAGTTTGTCTGGAAGTACAGGTAGGTACCGTCAGTGTCCACGCCCGTACAACTGGTTCCGCCGGGAACGGAGATGGTGGTGCCGTTGATGAGCGCGCCGGTGGAGCTGTTGTATTGGTTGTACGTACAGTTGGCGTCGCCGCTGTTGATGAGGAAGTTACCGTTCGGCAGGATGGTGAAGCCGTCCGAGTCGGGAGCCGCCGGGCTTGCTATGCTGATCGGTCCGCCGAGCACGGCGCCCGAGAAGGGGTTGAGCTTGAAAACTTCCAGCGGATTCGTGCTGTACCCCGTTAGGACGTACAAGGCTCCTCCGAACGTCTTTAGATCCTGAATGCCGAACCCCGGTCGGGGATTGGGCAGGGTGCGCGTGTCGGCGCCGCCTGCGCCACCGTTGTATGGGGCTACCTCGATGGATGGCGTGGCTCCGAAGCGGTTGCTGAGCTCGGTGTAGTACACCTCGGATCCGATGACGACGAGTCCGCGCCCATTATTTGAACCAGTTGCCCCGCTGGGCACGAACGAGGCGGTCGGCGCGCCCCCTGCCGAGAAGTCGTAGCTCTGAATCGGCCCGCCGCCATAGGCGGCGGTATTCCCAACGATGATCGGCCCGGTCCCCGATGCCGACGCCCGAGACCCCCCAGTTGCAACAATGGCTGTCATGGTTCCAGCGATAAGCGATGCGCTCACCGCGACTCGCACGAAGCGTCGGAACATGAGCTGCCCCTTCCGTGTGCGGCGCCCAGGGACGCCAAACCGCATCCAGCGATTGCCAGGCGGCAACGTAACGGCCGCGGTTGCTCAAGGCAAGGACCTAACACAAGAAACCTCCCAACGACTCATGCCGGCATCGCCCGAACAGACGATGTGCCCTGATCCGACCAACATGACCGCCCACCCGATTGAGAGCGCAATGACCTAACCATCCGATCGTCGTTCGCCGTAACGGCGAAGCCGCAATGGTGAGCCCGCTTTAGATCAGAACCTGACGTCTGCGCCCGCGTCGCACCAGGGTCACCGTTGATTTTGATGACAGCGTTAGGTTCTGGCCGAAGGCTCACTTGCAGCAAATGTCTGGACTCCACGGAGTCATCGAAATGTGTCGACCAGCACAGATTCGAAGCGGATGTCCGTCACAGTTGTCCTGCAAGAGCAGTCAGGTCACGTTCATCACATGGTGTTAGCGATCAGCGCGAGGAAGGACGCGTTCGGACTCAAGGATCTTGCGTCCACTGGGGGCCGACCCGTTGCTGGCGACGAGGAACTTTCGCTCAAGACCCTGGATAGACCACTCGACTCCCTGGCTAACCCCATGCCCTTCCGCATTAGACGAGCCGCTCCATACCAACTGAACGGCAGACCGAGTTAATACCATCCCGCCCTCGCGAGCTCTGCTCGGTGGAAGACGGCGAGCGCTTCGCTTCCTAACCCGCGCCCGACGCTTGCGGTCCCTGCATTACGCGGCGTTCTACCTTGCGAGGTAGCTGGTACGCATGACGACTAGGTCGACCGTTCTTGCACCCCGTCAAAAAGACGACTTGACCGACATAGGTCAACGGCCGCTTGCAAGTCCGCTCCAGTGCGTGTCGGCTCAAAGTTGACTGTGAGCGTGCCCTGCGGATCGATCGCAAAACCCGCCCCGTGGTGTTGTGCCAGAAACAAGACAGCCGATGTGGACTGTGTGAACTGAATCACGCGCTGCTCGGTCACCGACCGGGCGAAGTGACAAATCACCCCGGGATCACCTAGAGGGCCAATCACGTTTCTGGGAGTGGTCCATGACTGTCCCGACCAGTCCGCTGGTAGTGGGAGGTTCCGCAACGCGTGAAGCACTGCCGCAGGCAGCAGTCAGCGAGATGGCTGCGATGACTGCGGCAATGCCTCCTCTACGTGCCATCGAACAGCTCCTCCGACTCCTATCCTTTCACGATCGGATCGTAGGGCGGCGGTGTTTGAGCGAACCATCCGACTTGAACGACTAGCAGCGAATCAGGTGCGTCTTCCGGAAGCGCTCCGCCAGCAAGAGCCTCCAGTCCATAAAGGAGCGTCGTTGCAAGGGCCTGGGGCAGTTGAAACCTCCGCGTTGAAGTAGGTCATCGGAACACCATTTGCGTTCGCGCCTGTGTCAAAGAACTGAGTCAAAGGGACGGCGTGGCTTTCGTGAGGAGCGAGGCTGAACACCTGCTCTTCTTGTCCTGTGATGCCGATCTTCACTGTGACGTCGAACGCTTGAATGTTGGTCAAATTCACCAAGAGACATCCACTGGGTACGCTGGCAGACAGAGACCCCTCATCGATCGAACCAGCGGCGATCTCTGAGTAGAAGTACGTGTTAGGCATACATGGGATGGTTGGACCCGCGACGCCAGGCGGTACGGCACCACAGAGCCCGGACGGGTCTATGCCGTCCAGGGGACTGTCATTTAGATAGCTATAAGGGCTTTGGGTATGGGGCGTGAGTGGATCTCGCGTCACGAACTGACCGGTATACGGGTCGTACGCCCCTCCCGAGAGCGGGACTTGTTGATACGGCCCGTACTGCGTGGACAGCGTCCGTGTTATAAGGGCGCCTGCCGGAGCGTTACCAGACCCACACCTCGGCGACCAGCAGACTACTTAGCCGGCCGGATCTTCAAACAGATTGTACAGGTTCACCAGATTGGGCTGACGGAGCTACAGGCCTGTCCCTGCGTCAGGCATGCTTCTACGGCAGAGTCATTCGATACTGACCCAGCCGCTCAAGTCATCGCATTTCGCGCGTCTTGTCCTCTCTGACACGGACTGTCGGGCACGGGGCCCAACGTCCTGACTGGGGCAACTATTGACGAACTTGCTTGCCGGGCAAACTCGAGGATGACTCGACGCAAGGGGAATCACGAGATATTTGCTCCTGTCACGCTAGGCGCCCCCCTGGCGGGCAACTCAGAATGTAGTTACCGAACGTGTAGGTCCACGCTTCATATCGATCCAGTGGCTCAACGCGGAGGCTACGGACGGGACCGTCGTCAAATGACAGGACCAGTACTCCGTCGGTGAAAGCGGATGCGTCATCCAGGCTATGGCCGACAATGGTAGCCAGCTTTGAGAGATGACAGGGCGGGGCCGAGTCGTGTCCGTAGGGATTGAAGTGAACTTTCAGATCCTCAGACGCAAGCGAGATTCGAAAATCCGTCTCGATTCGGAACTCGTGTTCGCGATTGTCGCCCACCTTTAACACCACAGCGCTGTCAAGTACGATCGCAGTCACGGATTCACCCGAAGCTGCCAGGGGTTTTCCCCCAAATAAGGTCATATGCCCTTTAGAATAATCCCCTAGACGAGCTGACCAGGGTTGCATCCACCGGAGACTTCGAGGAAGGGGTCTACAAATTCAGGATCGTCGCCCCCCCGCAGGGGCAGATGTGTGTCAGGGTCGGAGCCGGGTTTACCGCCGGGCGATGGGCCGGTGATCGCCTGTCCGAACGAGTTATAGTAGCGAACGTATCCGGTTGGATTTTGTGCATTGGGTTCACCAACCCGCACGATGTTTGCGTTACCTGTACTGCCTGGAGCTCTGAATACCCAGCCCTGGTCATTTGCTGCCCGTTCAGCTACGTAGTTGTCCGGTATTTCGTATCCGGATGCAGCTGCTGCAGCTCGAGCTTCATCGGCTGAAGATCCTGGTCTAACACTCCCCGTCGCAAGGGTTCCGCCTGAGCAATCTACTACTGGGCCGGTTGACGAGGCTAGATATGGGTCTGGCGTTGCGCAAACGAATGACTGGTGATTCGTTGGGCTACCGGTCTGACAGACGGGATCACATGCGACTAGACCGACTCCACCCACGAGACCCGCCGGATCGGTTGCGTTGAGAGGATTGTTCCCTACGTACTGGTAGGCAAGTCGGGTCATTCCGACTAGCGGGTCGACATTTATAAACTGGGCTGTGGTTGGGTCATAATAACGGTTTATGAGATAAATCAGCGCGGATTCAGAATCAGCATATGAGCCGACATAACCTAACGGTGTGGTGGCACCGGTGGTGGTTGCATGCCCGTATGGGCTGTAGCTTGCGGTGCCCACGGCGGAGCCTGCTGTGTTCGTTAGTGTTCGGGTGGATCCCAGTCGATCGTGGTGGTACCAGATGACGTTAGTGCTGGAGGTTATTCCGACGCGGTAATCGGCGGTGCTCTGAACCAGCCTCTGCTACATCCAACACCGGTGCAACAGGAAATGTAGCGACATAGCGCCGAACAACCCATCTGTACCCGCACCCGCTTGTTCGCCAAGCACAGCGGACTGGACGCAGATCGACGGTGTGTTGTGCTCGTCAAGCTCCACGCCCGACCGCAGCGCGGTATCCGATAACGGGAACCCGGAACGGCTTGTCTGATCGCCCCAGACCGCCTGGTCTGCGGGCGTTCTGGCGTGTCCGACTCTGGACTACCGACTTCCAGCGATCCCGTCTCGGCCTCGTCGTCGGGTCATGAAGACAGCCGTTCTAGGAATGCCCGTCGAAGCCACGGCGTACAGATAGTGAGAGGTGGGCTTGACTATGGCCGACTGTTAATTTGTGATCGTGCCGTGGCTGTTTGAGGGGCGCCGTGAGTCACAGTTGCCGATCGATCGCGTCTGGGCTGCCTATACGGACGTGAGTCGCTGGGCCGAGTGGACGGACGAGATCGTTCACGCCAGCCTCGACGGCCCGCTCAGAACTGGAACCTTGGGCCGGGTCCGCTACCGGAGGGCTCCTCCGGTCCCGTTCACCGTGACGCTCGTCTCCGCGCCGCACAGTCTCCGCGCCGCACCGGTATGTAACCGAGGTTCGAGTGCCCCTGCTACGCCTCTCGTTCGACCACCGGTTGGAGACGGCAGGAACGGGGACCCTCATCGGCGAGGTAGTCACCTTCGATGGCCTGGCTGGGGCCCCTGGTCGGCCAGCTCCGTGGCCGCAAGGCCGAAGAGAAATGGCCCGCGGCCATCGACAAGATGCTGCAGCTCGCCCAGATCGAGATCTCGTAGGGCGGACCACTCCAGGGAGAGCAAGGGTTGGACGGAAGTTGCGAACCGCGAACCGGCCGACACCCCAGGCCGACCGGCATGCCGAGCTGCCACGGAGCGCCAGGTTCGAGGCGAACGTTCTGCGCTCCGTCCCCAGCTGCGCGCCTGCCGGTCGGCGGAGCTCTGTAGGGTCCGTTCGTTGACGTTTGGTGCTCGGCGGTTCCAGCGGTCGGACCTCGGCTTGGTTTGGTGCGGCTCAGATGGTGACGGGCAGGGATCGGAGTCCTCGTAGTACCGGGCTGTTGATGCGTGTTGGCTGCCCGGCGGGGCGGATGTCGGGCATGCGTCGGAAGATGGTCTCGATCGCGACTCGGCCTTCGAGGCGGGCCAGGGTGTTGCCGATGCAGTAATGGATTCCGCTGCCGAACGCGAGGTGCCCGTTGAGGTCCCGGTCGAGGCGGAAGGTGTCGGGGTCTTCCCAGTGGCGGGGATCTCGGTTGGCTGACGCGATCATTGCCATGACTCGGCTTTCGACGGGGATGGTGGCGTTTGCGATCTCCACGTTGGTGGTAGTGGCCCGCAGGAGCCCTTGGCCGGGGCCGTCGAAGCGCAGTGTCTCTTCTATGGCCGCGGCGGCCAGGGTTGGGTCGGCTTGAAGTTGCTGGCAGAGGTCGGGCCAATCGAAGAGGGCGAGCATGGTGTTGGAGGTGAGGTTCGTGGTCGTCTCGTTGCCGGCGACTAGCAACAGGACGGAGAACGCGACCAGTTCGGGGGTGTTGAGCGCCGAGTCGTCGTCTCCGGTGACGAGCAGGCTGACGAGGTCGTCGCTTGGTTGTCGGCGTCGCTGTTTGACGATCGTGGCGAAGAAGGTGACGATCTCGAGTGCGCTGGCTGCCATCTTTATCGTGCTACCGCCTGTCAGGAGCCCGTCGACGAGGTGATCTGACCATCGTTTGAAATCGTCTTGGCGGTGGGCGGGGATGCCCATTATCTCGGCGATCACTGTTGTGGGTAGGGGGGAGGCGAGTTCGGTCACATCGACACCGACGTCTTCGGGGCCGATCTAGTTCGCCGATCCCGCCCTGGCCGATCTTTACGAGCCGATCATCGTGGGCACACCCTCCTTCATCTCCTTTGAGACGGCCGCTGAACTCCGTTACGGGGCCTTACGCCGTGGATGGGGAGACAAACGGATGCGCCAGCTTGAGGCCCAAATCCGCGCTGCCGAGAATTACCGTCCGAACCGGTTCAGGCGTCACGTTCCGCGCGGAGCTGCGTACTCGTCGGTAACCGCAGCTAGGAGACCAAACCCGCAGACTGGACGCCGTCAACTGGGGCAAGGGCACGTCTCAACGCACTCCTAGCCGATGCTTGTGGTAGGTGATGATCTCGTTGATGATTCCGGCTAGCTCCCGTGCGAAGCCGAGGTTCATTTCCGGGGTACGAATCACGACGAAGCCGTGATTGGTGGATCCTTCCAGCGGAGGAGCTGCAAGAACGGCATCTCCTTGTTCGATC
>Ga0307479_10002393_pt1 | contig 17055 bp, 11 predicted proteins | sample atmos_gasesECM4C_FD_203743 | JGI IMG/M metagenome (GOLD analysis project Ga0307479, IMG submission 203743) | Hardwood forest soil microbial communities from Morgan-Monroe State Forest, Indiana, United States - atmos_gasesECM4C_515 | ecosystem: Environmental > Terrestrial > Soil > Temperate... | reverse complement strand
AGTAGCTGATCTTCCGCTTGTGCACATCCAGGCCGATGTAATACATAGGTTCCATGGGGGAGCCTCCTTGGTGTTCTGAATCAGCGTGCAGCTGAGTTCAGCTTTTCTACACCAAGCGCTCCTCCCTTGACCTATACATTCAAACTTACCAGGACCTAGGCACGCTCATGACGGACGACATTGAAATGTTCATCCTCTGACGGAGGCTGAAAATACGCAGTAACGGCTGCAAACTCTGCCTCGGTAGTCCAGGGAGCACCAGCAGGTAGGCCCTTGCTTCGATCCGCAAGCTGACCTTTGCACAACGCATCTGACGCGTTTACAAAGTGCAATTCATGCTCAACATTAGCCTGCTCAATCAGCTCGCGAAACCACACACGCTGCGCCTTTGTATTGCCCGGGAAATCCAGCACGACGGACATACCCCTCGACAAGAGAGCGCAGACGTGTGGTGCGAGCGCGCTCCTCAATCGCGAAGAGCACTTTACGAATCCCGGTAGATCAGTGATCTCGCCAGGAAACAGGGCATCCAGAAACTCGTCCTGCATGAGGAGGATAGCATTTTCTCGTTTGGCCAAATCCCTTGCGAGAGTGGATGCCTGCCGCCATCTCGCCGCACAAGAAAATCAACTTTGCGGAGGTGTTCATGCCTTCCAATGACCTGCTATCGAAATCACGGCATTATCGCGCTGAGGCGTAGCTGGCGATAGCCTTCAACGAAGGAAGCGGGTGGACATAAGTATGCAATTAATTTGCACACCGCCGTCAGTTTGCGAGCCGAAGTTGCTGGATTGCCTGTCCCGGAGGCCGAGTGTAACTCAAACAAACTGTTCGTTTTCAGTGCAGAAAGATGATCGAGAACTTTGTGCGATGATGGCTCAAAAATCAGGAGGTTTGGTCCACAGATTGCTCCCACGTCCTGGGGTTGTCCGGACTGCCAGTCGTTTTTCCTCCATACACGAAATCAAGAAAACGATGCGGCACAGGAGGATCCACATGAATAAACGTGTGATCGTCAGTTGTATTGCAGCGCTAAGTATAGCGACCTTCATCGCCGTGCCCGCCGCGGCCGATGCTCTGCTCTTTAGCACGGGCAACCCGGACGGCAAAATCGGCACACTCTCGCGTGTCCCTGGTCCTGGGAGCGTCGAAACGGAGACAGCCGATGATTTCGTTCTTGCCCAGGCAAGTCAGATCACCCAAGCGTCCTTTACGGGCCTGCTTCCATCGGGATTGGCCCTTTCAGGTGTTACTGATGTGGAGATCGAGTTGTATCATGTGTTTCCGATCGACTCCAAGAATCCGCCTTCTGGGAACGTACCCACGCGGGTTGACTCGCCCAGCGATGCGGAATTTGTGGCCATCGACGGAAAAGCGGGCACGTTGTCATTCACAACCACACTATTGAACGCGAACTTCGCCGTTGCCAATACGGTTGTCAACGGCATCAACAAGAGTCCCAATCAGTTCACTGGTGGGGAAGGAGCCGCTTCAGGCGAGGAGGTTCTGTTCTCGATCATCTTCACACCGTCATTCGACTTGCCAGCCGGTCACTATTTCTTTCGACCAGAGGTACAGCTCTCGAACGGGGATTTCCTATGGCTGTCGGCACCCAATCCGATTGTGGGAGGAACCGGCCCGTTCACACCGGATTTACAAACCTGGATCCGCAATGCCGATTTATCACCGGACTGGCTGCGCATCGGCACTGACATCACACATCAGGGCCCGTTCAATGCCGCGTTCTCCTTGTCGGGCGAGGTCCTCCCAGAACCATCCACCCTGCTGTTGCTCGGCACTGGACTGCTGGGTGCGGCGGGCGCACTGCGAAGGAAGGTACTCAGCTAGGCTATCTCTCTTCTTAGATCGGTGCTCTTACCTTTCCCACGGAACACACCGCGTACTTGGCGGGTTACTCAACCTTTCGTATCCGTGTTTCCCCAATTGACCTCTCCGCGCCGCCAATGACAACCAATACCCCTATGTCGCTCGCACTCAATGTGCCCTTGGCAGAAGCGTACCACTCGATGGTCAAGTCCTGGTAAACGCCGTTACCGGTAAAGTGGGTAATAGTACGGGTTCCAAAAACCCCTACAGAATACCGCCCCCAACGTGTTGATTCAGCAAGGCACAAACCAACCGTTCTGCGGGTTCCAAAAACAGATGTTTTTGAAGCGACGCCCACTGAGGTCTACACTTACTCCATAGCTCGAAAGGGAGCAGAGCAAGCAATGAAGATCGATGTTAAAGATTCTGCCGAGTTCAAGCGTCTGTTGGAGGCGCTCGTGGATGAACTTATCGACGCGCACGACCATTTCAGGCTCCATCAGGACCTTGATGCCGCGATTCCCGACTACCAAGCGGAGTTCAATCAGTCGGCGGGATTCTGGACGTTTACTTTAAGTGCTCACATGGACGCCACGCTACTGCGGCTCTGTAAGGCCTACGATCTGTACGAGGGCAAACCGAGCCTCAACCTCAGGAACTTCTTGGAGACCATCGAAGCCAATCTCCATTTCTTCGAAGAGCCGAGCTTCCGTGAGCGATTGAAGAACAATCCTTTCGTCGCTTCACTCGCAGCCGACGCTCGCAAACCCGGCACGGCACAACTTCATACGGACTTGAAATCAGTGAGCACTGCCGATCCGTTGGTGAAGAAACTCACGATTTGGCGTAACAACTACATTGCGCACCGCAGCCGCTCAAGCGCACTCGACCCGAAAGGCTTTCCAATCCATTTTAAGAGATTGAGCAGATCACGTATCTGCTACGAGAACATCTGCTAAATCTTCTGGGTCTCCTAAGTCCGTATGGAACCCGACAAACTGGACGCTAAATAGACGCTAAACAAGATGCCCTTTCGCGCAATTTGATGACCTTCGCTTATCGCCTGCTTTCGCAGATGATCCCCGCTCGCTGCTCTTTCCACGTTTCCCAACTTCGTGGCATCGAGCTTTGCTCACCTTGACATTCTACTGGAAGCGCTATATCCTCGCCTAGAATGTCTACCAAAGAACAACGCGAGCGCATCGAGCTGCTGCAAGGGACCCTGGACTTGCTGATTCTCCGGACGCTGCGCCGGGGGCCGACGCACGGACACGCCATCGCTAAGGCGATTGAATTCGACTCGGACGACGTGTTGCAGGTCGAACAAGGGTCGCTGTACCCCGCCCTGCACCGACTCATCAAGCGCAGATGGATTTCGGTCGAAGAGGGCACTTCGGAAAACAATCGCCGCGCCAAATTTTATCGTCTAACCCGCAAGGGCCGAAAGCAACTGACCGTCGAAACCAGCAAGTGGGACAAGCTCGCCCAGGCCATCGCGCGCATTCTCCGCCCCGCGGACTAGGAGGCCATCATGTTCCGCCGTAGGCGCATGTTGCAGCAACTCGACGACGAAATTCGTGAGCACATCGAGACTGAAACGCAAGACAACATTGCTCGCGGCATGTCGCCCGGAGACGCCCATGATGCCGCTTTGCGAAAGTTTGACAATGTGACGCTAGTCAAGGAAGGAACGCGCGAGGTGTGGAGCTTCGTTTGGCTGGAACAGTTGCTGCAGGATATTCGTTTCGGGCTCCGCATGCTCCGCAAATCTCCGGGCTTTGCCGCGGTGGCCATTCTCACGCTAGCGTTGGGTACTGGCGCAACAAGATTTCCCGGATGGCAAGAATCCATTTATGGAAATCGTCGGCGTCGTGGGCGACCTCAATCAGAACGGGCCGGATGCGGCTGAATTGCCTGAAGTGTTCGAGCCCGAGGCACAAAGTACGATGAGGTCGATGACGTTTCGTGGTGCGGACGAAAACCGATCCGATGGTTATGGCGAACGCCGCGGAAGGAGCGCGTCGGCTGGGAGCGAAGTGCCGGGATTAGCGGTGTTGAAGGCCGGGCGAGCGTTATAACCACCGTTGAGCGAGTTAAATGGATTCGGCCCTGCGGAGTTGCTTCCGCTTCCACGAGCCCGCGGGCCACTGCGCAAACGAAAGGATGGTTGCGAAACGAACGACTCCGCGTGAAAGAAGACGCGAGCGTGCGCCATAAGTACGAACCGTGAAACGGAATGTGGCGCGGCCAAGGGTTCTCTTCCGAGTCCGGCTAACGACTTGCCGCCGCTCGCTTTCGCCGGAAGCCAGAGAGGGCAGCAAGCCCGGTGCTCAACAGCACCAGCCCGCTGGGTTCCGGCGTTGCGGTTGTAACCGGTGAGCTGGCGTCCAGAACGATGCTTGTGGCTCCGTACTCGATCGTCCAGTTGAAGCCGTCCATCTGAAACCCCGTGCTCGGTGCATTCGCAAAGGCGCCCATCCCGGTGGTGAAATCCATCAGCGTAAACAGCTCACCGAAAAAAGCCGTGAAGCCGCCCTGCAGGGTAATGTCCAGGAGCGAGCCGGGCCCGAGTGTTGCCGAACCATTCACGAACAGCAGGCCATTCCCGGCGCCGCTGATCAGCTCTTCGAACGTCGCGCCCGAATGCGCATAGTTCCCATCGACGATGAGCAGACCGGGATTACCGGAGACGCCGGGCTGCATCGTGCCCCCCGTAAGCGTCACGTTTCCCCGGATGAGTCCGGTGCCGAGCACGCTGCCGCCACTCACGCTTTCGCCCTGAGCGACGACCAGGGTGCCATGATCCAACTGCGTCATGCCGCCCGTTTGCTGGAATGGCGCGAGTACCTCGAGCGTGCTCCCGGCTTTCACTTGCACGCTCCCGGCACTCGTGAATCCGTCAGTGTCGATGGTCAACGTCTGCCCGGGTGTATTGGCGAGAATGGTTCCGGCGGCGCCATTCATCAGCGTCATGTTGCCGCCGGTCGAGCCGATTTGGCCCGAACCCTGGACGGTGTTATCCACGTTGGTCAGCGTCAACCCGCTTGTCCCAGGGACGACAAACGAGGCGCCCCCTCCGCCGACGTTGGCCAGGGTCACCGTGCCCCCGCCCTGCAAGCTCGTGTTGCCGACCAAGAACAAAACGGCATTAGTAAAGCCTCCGCCGTTCACCCGAATGTTTCCCTGGTTGTTGATCGTCCCCAAGACCACCGTGGTGCTGCCAACATCGGCCGTATATGTCCCTTGAATCTTCACCGCACCGGCAGCCGTGCTCCCATCCAGCGTAGCCTGGAACGCAGCAGGCGTTCCCAGCGTGCCGCTGACATTGTTGAGTGTTGCGCCCTGAATGGTTGCGCCTTCCAGTTGAACCATTCCACCATTCAACGCGGTGATTGTTCCTCCCGTGATGTTAGATTTCAGGGACACCAAACTGCTGGCGCCATTTGCGGCGATCGTTCCCGCAGTATTGTTGACAGTCGCGATCAAGCCCAGGATGGCGCCCCCGGTGGCTTCCATCAGGCCGGCGTTCGTGACGCCTAGCGCGGGGGCCAAAACAAGCTGCTGGCCGGAAACGTTCGCATTGATCGTTCCCGCAGGGCCGTTGGCCAGCCCCATGGTGGGGCCGCCCGGACCGATCACGCCCGCACCCTGAATTGCGTTGTCTAAGTTGGTGAGAGTTAACCCACTGACGCTCGGATTCAGAAACACGATTCCACTTCCCACGGTGGTGGCCAAATTCACTGTGCCTCCGCCTTGCAGGGTTGTGTTGGCATTGAGCGTCAAGTGGCCATCCGCTCCGTCCTGGCTGAGCACAGAAATGGTTCCCTGATTGTTGATGCTGCCGAGCAGGACGGTTTGGCTTGGGCTGCCCGGACTGCTTATGTCGAAATAGATTCCCTTGATTGTCACGGCACCGGCCGGGGTGCTCCCATCCAGCGTCACGTTTCCTACAGGCTCTGCCTTAACCGTACCCGCAAACATCAAGCCGCCGGTGTTGTCCAGTGTTCCACCCATGACCGTCGTATTGTTCAGAAAGACGGCCCCGCCATTCGCGGCGGCAATGGTTCCCCCGGCGTTGTTGATCGTGAGTCCGGAGAGTTGCAGAATGCTGCTCGTAGCGCCCCCACCGGAAACGACCTTGCTGCCGGTCGCCTCCATCAGGCCAGCGTTCGTTACGCTCGCATTCTGGATCTGCAGCGTCTCGCCCGGGATGTTTGCAGTGATGATTCCCGCCGGGCCATTCACCAGGGCCATTGAGAAGGGGTTGTTAAGGCCAGGGCTCACATGCGCCCCGATCACGCCCGCACCCTGAACCGTGTTGTCCACGTTGGTCAGAGTCAGCCCGTTGGCATTCGCACTGAGCGTCGAGAAGCTGTTCAGCACTACCGTGCCCCCGCCTTGCAAGGTCGTGTTGCCGTTCAGCGTAAGGCTTGTAGAAAGGTGATTCAGAGGGTCGCCGAGCACATTCATGGTGCCCTGGTTGTTGATGGTCCCGCGCAGGAAGAGTTGGTCCCCCCCGAATGCCAGGAAGTTCCCCTGGATGGTCACGGCGCCGGCAGCAGTGCTCCCGTCCAGCGCGGCTACGGACGGGTTATCTCCTGAGCTACCCGGACTGTCGAATCCAAAACCCACTGCGATCCCGCCGCCCGTCAGCCCGTTTCCAAAGCCCGCGAGTGTTCCGCCCATGATGGTCGCATTGCTTAGAAAAACCACGCCACCATTCGCGGAAGAAATGGTTCCTCCCGCGTTGTTGAGGGTGACTCCGGTGAGATTCAAGACGTTCGAGTCGGTCCCTTCGATCAGACCGGCGTTGGTCCAAGTGGCGCCAGGGGAAGAGAGTGAGCCCGACGCGATACCCAAAAAAAGTGTCGAGCTGGCGACGTTCGCGTTGATGATTCCCGCGCGGCCATTCACCAGCTCCAGAGTGCAGCAGTTCCCGCCGACTATATTCGACCCGATCACACCCATGCCCTGAATCGTGTTGTTCACGTTGGTCAGGGTCACCCCGTTGGCGCTCGCATCAAGGAACGGGGTGGGGTTCCCCGCGAAGTTGTCCAGCAGCACGGTACCCCCGCCTTGCAAGATCGTGTCGCCGCTGATGGTCAGATGTGTGTTGAGTGTGTTGCCGCTGATTACGACCAGTGTGCCCTGGTTGTTGATGGTCCCCCGGAGTAAGGTCTGGCTGCCCGCAAACTGGCCGTAGGCCCCTTGGATGGTCACGGCGCCGGCAGCAGTGCTCCCATCCAGCGTGGCTTGCGAGGGGCCTAGATTTGAAGCAGAACCCACAACGATTACGCCGCTGCCACTCTTCAGGGTTCCGCCCAATACGGTTGCGTTGTCTAGATTAACTGTTCCCCCGTCAAAACCGCCGAGAATCGTTCCTCCTGCATTGTTGATCGTAACGCCGCTTAACATGAGGTGGGCTTGAGACGTGGCTTCCATCAGACCGGCATTGGTAATGCCCCCCTGCCCGGAGAGTACGAGCAAGGTATTGGGTCCAAAGTTTGAATTGATTGTGCCACCCGTTTCATTCACCAATGTCAGCCCCCCGGAGAAAGAACCGTTTTGGGCGCCACCCTCAATCGTTCCGGAATTAAAGATAGTGCCTGTGCCGTTGATGGTGCCCACGTTGGTGAGCGTCGCGCCTGAGTTGTTGTTCAAGGTGCCGTTGTTGGTGAGTCCGCCGGAGTTGGTGAGCATCGCACCGGCGTTGTTGTTCAGCGTGCCGTTGTTGATGAGTCCGCCGGAATTGGTGAGCGTCGCACCGGAATTGTTATTCAAAATACCGGCGTTGAAAATTGCGGCCTTGGCACCATTGCTCAACGTCCCGTTATTCTGCAAGGAACCGGAATTGCTGATCGAGTCCGCGTTCGTTATCGTGGTCGGGGAAAAGACGATCAGCCTGGCCGCGGCATCAATGATCATAATATTGTGATTGGTGAAGCTGGTGTCGCCGCCCACCGAATCGAATCCAATGAGGATGTCCGTCGAGCCGTCGGGAACCACGCCCAGGCTCCACTCGCCCGCGTTGCTCCAAGAATCCAGAACATTGACGGGATGGTTGCCGAGCCAGGTGTTCACCTGTGCGCTGGCCGGCAGCCCCGGGAGCAACAACGCGAGGCAAAAAAATACAGCCCCGGCAAGCCAAAGCTTCGTTCGCGCAGAGGCCCGCGGGCTCGTGGAAGCGGAAGCAACTCCGCAGGGCCGAGTCCATTGCCTGATGGCTTTCATGTTCGCACCCTTTAACCTCGCTCAGCGGTGGTTATAACGCTCGCCCGGCGTTCACCCGCAGGTGAGTACACTCAACCGTGATCCAGAATGTTGGCCAGCCTAGGGTTCTTTCCGAGTTTCCTTAATGGCCAGCGGCGGCTCGCTTTCCCCGGAAGTAACCGAGGGCCACAAGCCCGCTCGCCAGCAACAGCAGACTCCCTGGCTCCGGCACCGTCGTCACCGATGCCGGCACCGTCAAATCATTCCCTACTGAAACCGTATCCTTCGTTGGATCGAAGCTCAGTGAATTGGGATCGACGCTGTAGAGGTCGTAGAACAACACGATCTCCCCGATCACACTCCCGGTCGCGCCCGCATTGATCAGAAAGCTTCCCATGCCCGTCCGCAAGGTATTGTCGAACGCCTGCGTCACTTTGCTGCTCTCCGGCGACGGCCCGACCACAATAAATTGCGGCCCGGCAAAGTCCGTGTACGTCCCCAAAGAATTGCTGCACGGTGAGCTAATCACACCCACGCAGAAGTCCGAACTGGTAACCACCGCAAAATTGATTCCCAGGTTTGTCAGCGTGAATCCCCACCCGACCGTTGTGGCGGCAGCGCCGCTGATGGCCCCGCCGAGCGGATCCAGCGCCAGTGTCGGCACCTGATCCGCTCGCGCCAGACTGCACAACCCAAACATGCAAAGAATTGCGGCCGCCATTCGTTGAACCGTTTTCATAGACACCTGCGCTTTCCTGCGAATTCTCTTCATTGAAATTGGTTAAAGCGCACCACGTTGCCGGACACTGCTCCGGCATTGGCCGAAAACGTAAACGTGGCAGTGAAGTGCGCCGCTGCCGCGCAGCCCGTGAAATCTATCGTCACGTTCGCGGTCCCCGTCTGCCCAGGCGCCAGATCGCTCACCGCCAGCGGAAACGCAGTACCAATGACCGGCGTGCAGGCTGCTCCAAACGTTTGCGTGAGCGCGAACGAAGGAATCGCCACCCCATACGCACCGCCTGGACCGTTGTTGAGTAGCGACAGCGTCCACACGCGCGCATTCTGCGGGCCGGACTTGGCAATGATGTTTCCCGCCATGGTCGTCGGCAGGGGCATGAAGGTAGCGGTAACGGTCTGCGGCCGGTCCATCGTTACCGTCGTGGATGGATTGCCGGGGACTGCGGTGTTTGGTGTCCAACTGACGAACGTGTAGCCGTTGTTGGGCGTTGCAGAAAGGACGATCACCGAGTCGAACGGCTCGGTATAGCTTCCTGGAAGTGGATTCGTGGTTCCGCCGCTGGGTGTGGGTGAAACTTGGATTATCAACGGTTCGGTGTCGGGGGGCGGCTTAATGGCACCCGGACACACCTCGATCGGATTCAGGACGCACAGTTCAAAGGCGCCGATGTCGAAGCCGCCGAGCAGTGGGCGGATCACGCCGTTCTGGGCGGTTAACAGCGATGTAGTCGGGTCAGCCGCATTGAACGCGGGGCTGAATTTGGAAATCGCCATGGTTGGCGTGTCTCCGCCGTTGTGCCGCAATGGTCCTAAGAGCGGGTCGAGGCTCGACACCACGCCCTGGCAATTGTCGTTGTTTTGGACCAGATTGCCGGCGCCTTGACTGGCGATGGAAGGCCCGATGGTGGAGCATTCGTTTGCGCCGTTACTAGCAATAATCGTGTTGTCAAGAGTTAGAGAGGTAGGGAGTGGATTATCGGTGGTCTGGACCACCACGATGCCGCCGCCCGACCCGGTGCTCTGATTGCCGTTGATGGTGACGTCATTCACGGTCAGGTGACCGTTCACAGTAAATATCGCCCCGCCCGCATCGGCGCCGTTATCAGCTGCTGCGGGGGTTCCCGCACTACCTCCGACCCCTCTGGTGACGAAATTGCCTGTGAACGTGCTGTTTTCTACAAGGACGTTGCCTGCGTCGTTAAAGATGGCGCCACCCAAACCAGCGCCGCCCCCGCCATTGGATTTATTGGCGTCGCCGCCAAACATGCCGCCAGTGCCGGGATGGCCATCGCCAGTGAGGGTCCCATCGGATGCGGCCCCACCGCCGCCGCCAAAACCGCCAGCGCCACCGCGGGTCCCACCGAAATCGCCTGTCCAGCCTGTCCCCCCGCCTCCACCGAACCCGCCATTGCCGCCATTTCCTCCATCTGAGCCTCCGCCGCCTCCTCCGCCGCCGTAGTTGCCTTTGCCGCCATCACCGGAGCCGAGGAAGTTGTTTTGGCCGCCGCCACCACCACCACCGCCCGGACAGGGAGCGTCTTGACCGCCAGTGCGGCCGCCCCCATCACCACCACAGGCGAAGCCCCCGGTCGTGCCGGCTCCGTTGAATACAGTTCCCCCGCCGCCGCTCCCGATCTCGCCCGTCGAGTCGAGCGCGCAAATGCTTTCTCCGTTGCCGCGTGAGCCACCACCGCCGGCACCCGCACAGCTAGTGGCTCCGCCCCCGTTGCCCCCGATGCCGCCGCCGCCGCCTATAACGGCCGGACCCGGACCGCCTGTGCCGTCTCCGCCGACCGCCCCATTACCTTCGAAGGTGCTGTTCTCGACGACGAGCCCTCCAGCGTGCACGTAAATGGCGCCTCCGGCCCCCATGCCTCCTCCGGCGCCGCCAGCACCTCCGTTACCGCCGTGCGCCAGAAAGTTTTTGATATAAGCATTCTCGATCATCAGAGAACCAGTGCTTCCCACGCTAAAGGCGCGAGCGTTACTACTGCCCACCCACTCAAGGAGAGACCCGTTGGCCTCGATCGTGATATTCGAGGTGACGATCGGAGTCGCCGTCGGCCCGAAAGGGTTGTCGGCGTCCTCCACAATCTTGCTCAATAGGAACACGCCACCGGCTGGGAGCACGATGATGTCGTCGCCGCTGCCGGCGACACATTGCGTGGTGATGACACGCGGAGTGTCTTCATGCGGATTGGCGAAGTCAGTGTAACCGGCAATCGCCACGTTGCTGTCAAAATTCGCCGAGTATATGGCCTCCTTCAGCGAGCAACCTCCCGTACTGCTGATCTTGTCTTCAAGAGTCGTGACGAAGATGATGGCGCCTGGTGACGCGGCAACAAAGCCAGGCCACGCGAGCATCACCAGCAGGATCGTGGCGAGCGCGACCCACCAGCCGCAGCGGGATCGTGCCCGTTGAGCGCGTCCGGTGCTCCGAACTGTCTTCATGGACTCCTCCATATGGCTCCCAATCCTCATCATTCGTATTGGTTGTAACGCACGACGTTGCCGGACATTGCTCCGGCATTCGCCGAAAACGTGAACTGCGTCGTGAAGCGCGCCGCCGCCGCGCAGCCCGTGAAATCTATCGTCAAGTTCGCGGTCCCCGTCTGGGCAGGCGCCAGATCGGTCACCGCCAGAGGAAACGGAGTACCAATGACCGGCGTGCAGGCTGCTCCGAACGTTTGCGTGAGCGTGAACGAATTGATCGCCGTGCCAAACGCGCCGCCTGGACCGTTGTTGAGTAGCGACAGCGTCCACACGCGCGCATTCTGCGGGCCGGACTTCGCAATGATGTTTCCCGCCATCGTGGTTGGCACGAAGTTCGCGGTGACGGTATAAGTCACCGATTGCGGGGGAGAGACGTTCCCGACTCTGTCAGTCGCGTTCACGGTGAAGGTCTTGTCGCCCACTGAGGAGGTATCGATACTAGAGCCGTTGGCGACGGTGCCTGTGCACGTGGCAACGCCGGAACCGCCGTCGGTGCAGGCGTAATTGGCATTGATTGCCTGGTTCAGCAGATAAGTGGTTTTGATAGGAATGGTGATGCTAATGGCTGGCGGTGTGGTGTCGAGGATCACCGTCGTGGTGTGCCGGGGCTCGAGCAGGTTCCCGAAAGACTCGGCGGAATATTGAAAGTCGTACGGGCCATCGCCGGAGTTGGCACCATCGATAGTGACCTCCGCGGAATGCACGCCAGGTGCGAGATCGACGTGCGCCCAGTGCACCGGGTACGGCTGAGGCGGAAGAAATGGATAAATTGGCAGGGGGCCACCCTGAGCATGAAACCGATACTGGAAGCCTTCGGCATTGGGGTCCCCAGTTTGAGGAATCATGGGCGTGGCGGCAGTAATGTAGGTGCCTGCGGGGCCGGTGAAGTTCGGAAGGCCGATGACCAGCGGTGCGCTTGAGGGAGCCGTCGCAGGCGGGATCTCTATAACGCCGAAGTCAACCAGGTATTGTAATGAACAACTATTCAGCGGCGTAAAAATTGTACAATCGAACTGGGTGGTCGTGAATGGAGCGGGCGGAGCGTAACCCTCTGCTGACACAAGATCGAATTCGTAGGTGCCAATTCGGTCGTCATTGTCAAGAGCCAAATCCAGAAAGGGACTCTGAAAGGGGGAGAAGCTCGGCGGAGCGTCGCAGCCCCCGAAGAAATTCGGGCAGAGAAATAGAGGACTGTTGTGATCCTCGACTCCCCTGGCGACAAAGCCGCCGACGGCCACGTGAATCGGTGTGCCATCCTCTACGCTCACGGTCCAGGGCGTATTGTCAAACCGATAGCAGTTGTTGACGAAAGCGTTTTCGGTCAGGGGGCCTCCAAGACACACGTTGTTGCCATTGGCGTCAGTGTCGAAGAAAGGGTCAATGTACCGATACTGGCCGCCGACGTTGACGAAAACCCGCCAATCGCCACTGGTGAGGGGGCCTGAGCCATTCTGTTTGATGGTGAGGTTGCGCAGCCGGACCTTAAAGGTCCGCACGAGGGGGGTGCCGAGGACCCCTATCACACCCCCGAGCTGTGCCGAGACGCGGCTCGCACTCTTGATTGCGAGGTGGCCCCCCGAGTTTTTGAATGCACTGTTATACAGGAGGCCAGTACCCGACAGTTTGAGTGCAGTGTTATAGAAGTGGGCGCCGCCCGACTTCTTGATTGCACTCTTCGCCAGGAGGGAGCGCCCCGACATTTTGTTTGCAATTTTGCTCTGAGGAGCTCCCGTCGGCACGTCGTCCCACCCCAGCAGGATGCTCTTGGCAAAATAGTTGGCGTTGGTGCCGGCAAACGGGAGAATGAGCCGCAGGCGGGTGGGTTGCGATGGCAATGGGGGGCAGGCCGTTTCCGTCTGGTCCGGCGGCGGCGTTGCGGCGTCAATAAGGCAAAACATAGGGTCCACAGTCACGCAGCCGCTCCCATCCGCGGTGCCGCACGCGTGCAAGGGGAGCTCGCTGAAATGGTCCACAACGCGCCACTGGAGCGAGGCGTCTAGAACTGGCGCGGTGACTACGAAGGCCCCGCTGGCCGCGAATTTGTGGTAATTCGTTCCGGGCGGATAGATGTCGAACACGTAGTTGCGGTCGTTGACAGGAATGATCGGCCCGGTGTGGCCCCCGAAGGCGGAGCAGGGATCCACTACGATACTGCATATGTCGCTCGCTGCGGTCCCATTGACGCTGATGAAGATATCGGCTTCGGTAACCGGCACATTTGTGGGACCGCCGGCGAACGGCGTTGTCGGCACGCCGGTGACCGGCAGATAGCTTTGCGGCGGGGGGAAATTGGGAGCCGAGGCGCGTGGCACGACGAACGAGTCCAGCGCTGGGTGATTCAGGCGGAAGGCCACCAGAGCGCGGGGAGGGTGAATTTCCGTCGAATACTTGACGAATCTCCTGATGGGCGCCACCTCAGGCACGCCGGGGTGGCCGCAGTCGAAGATCCAGCGCCCAGCCACCCAAACGCGATCTCCCACGGCGGGCCAGACGAACTCCGGGACCGCGCCCAAGTCCCGCTGGGAGCCTTCCTTCTCGTCCATCAAGCTGGCATTCTCCCACTCCACCTCCATATCCGTGTGCTGGCAGGTCGCGTCAAAGGCGTGGGCCAGGTCAGGGCAGGTTTCAGGGGGGATGCCGCAAGTCCTGCCGTCGGATGAGAGGGTGAACTGTGGTGGGCACTTGACGCACTGGTTATCGTCATTGAGGACAAAGAATTGGGGGCATCCGGTCTCACTGTGCGGATCAGGCGGGGCGATAATCGGTGGAGAACTATCTCCCGGATACCTGTTCCACGATGACAACAGGTGTTGATAGGCCGGATCGGGAACGACTTTAAACGTAAAGTCGTGGGTGTAATGAGTCCAAGGAAGGTCCTCCTCGGCAACTTCGGACGTCGACTGAGATTTCGAGGTCTGATCGTTCGGTTGAGGCGAGACGAATCCCTCCAGGATAGTAGGGGGTTGAAGATGGGGTGGCTGGCTGGAGTCGAGGATGATGGCCTTCCACTCGGGATTCGATCGCTGTGGGCTTGGGACGCGAATGGGCGCAAATTGGGCCCCGAAGGTTATATCGACGCCCTTGAGATCGATATCGCTGCAAGCAGGGTCTGTGAATGCGTCCGTTGCCGGGATCAAGGTGGGAGGCTGAGTCCCCGGGTTTATGCCCCCCGGGGGCACGATCGGCAGGTTGACAGTGCCCTGGGCCGCCACTCCCAATGGAGCGACGCCGACGCCGAGCACGAGGGCGAGAAGCGCCAGCAAGCGCAATAGCAGGAAGATACGCGACCGATACGAGAACGGAGAGCCAAATGGGATGCACATCCTGGGCCTCCTGTGCAAATCCTTGGGGGTCCGTTTTTGCGGAACGGCATCTGCGGAGTGAGGAGCCGCCCTAAGCTAGCCGCACAATTTCTGATTAGCCTCCCGTAGAAATCGATCAGTAAACATCAAGTTAACCACAGAATTGGCGGGCATTCGCCTGACTGATCGTTCGCTACCGCAACGCACGGGTCTCTAACCAGAGGGTAGCAATGCTAGCAAAGGCTGTGGTAAATACAATTACCCTAAAAGGACCATGAAAACTTTTGCTCATTCTGGGTAAAGGACCCGCATATGGTCGTTCGATGGCGCCCTATGCAGCGGAAAGACGTTCCCGTGTGCGTTGAAATCGTCGCGTCGCACCCGGTGATTGGGCCGCGCTACGGTCCTGCCATCAATAATTTGCGGTCCGCGTGGCTGCGCTTACTCGGTTACGATGCGATGACCACGGCCGTATTCGAGGAGGTCAATGACGCTCGCATAACCATCGTGGGGGCCGGCGTAGGGGTATTCGTGCGCGATGAATTCATTCGTGAGCTGAAGACTCCGCCACTGTTTTGGTTTGGCCCGGAACTGATGAAACGGATTACGGCAGGGAATTCACCCGTCCTTACCGACAGAGAGGTGCGCGAAGCAAACTCGGGTGAAGGGCTCAACGAGCTCGTGTGGGAAACGCTGACATGGACAAAGTTCGCAAAAAGAACCGACGTTTACCACCTCATGGGGAATGCCTATGTCGAGATACACCGAGGTTTTCTTTTCAAGGAGATGATCACGTCGCAAGTGGAGAGTGCGGAACGGTTGCAGTGGGCGGTGGATGCCGGCGGGTTGTATTGGGATCCTTTGCGTCAGCACTATGCAAAATCACCGCCGCGCGACCTCGGAGGATTTGTCACCCGACCACACGTGGTTGGTATCACGCGTGAACTGGAGTTCGCGAGGCCCGGCTCTTGGGTAGGTACGCTATTCGACTACCATCCGCCCCGGTTTGGCTTCAGTCGGAGCGAACAGCAGTTGATGCTTTCGGCTCTTACCAGCGCGGGCGGAACAGATCGGGAGTTAGCCAGTGCGCTCAACGTTTCCGTTCCGACCGTCAAAAAAATGTGGGTTTCCATCTATCACCGCGTGGTTGCCCGCGATCCTGAGCTAATACCGGATTCCGCGCGTCTCGAAACGGGGGCTTCCGAGCGAGGGCGGGAAAAGAGGCGCCGTCTCCTCGCATATCTTCGTGAACACCCCGAAGAGCTCCGCCCAATCTCTCAGAGACTCATGCAGCGCGCTACCGGAACGGATATCCTTTCTAGGAAACCCGCATGAATTGACGACACCCTGGCGGAAGCCCACACGTCGTTGGCCTTGATTACCGAGAATTACGATTGGGACTGGCAGTCTGCCGAGAAAGAATATCGGCGTGCTATCCAGTTGGAGCCCAACTACGCCACTGCCCCATAAGTGGTATGCCGAATATCTGACGTGGCTGGGCCGATTCGATAAGGCGTTCCGCGAGAGCGAGCGCGCACGTCAACTGGATCCCCTTTCGCTGATTATTGCCACCGACTACGGAGCAAGTTTGTACTTTTCACGGCAGTATGACCGCGCTATCGAACAGTTTCGCGGGGTGCGGGAAATGGAACCGAGCTTCCCGCGCGCAAGCATGGGTAATGCTTGCGCATGTGGAAAAGGGAATGTTCGCGGAGGCGCTGGATGATATAGAGAAATGGCGCCGCATTGAGGATACGCCTTATCTCTGGGTGCAGCAGGCCTATGTCTATGGCCGCTCGGGGCAGCAGGAGCAGGCTCGACATGCGCTTAAGAAATTTGAAGAGTGGAACCGGCGTGCACAGTCGCGTCCCACGCCAGAGATTGCAATGGCATACCTTGCCGTGAACAGGAAAGACGAAGCCTTCGCTTGGTTACAAAAGGCGTCCCTAGAGCATTCCAATATTCTGAATACTCTCAAGGTTGAGCCCGGCTTCGACCCCCTGCGCAGCGACCCGCGCTTCCAGGATTTACTGCGTCGTGTCGGCCTCCCTCAATGAATTGTTTTCGGAAAGGCAAGACCTTCCTGTCAGTTGTGATTACAAACGTCGAATTGATTGTGCCAGCTCTTCCCTTAAGTCGGCCAGCCGAGTAGCTGCTTGGAGCCCTTGAGAGGTGCTCGCAGAAGGCAAACCCTGGATCATCAACAAGTCGCGTTGTGTTTACCTGAGACCTGGCAGGGTTAGTCCGCGATAACGGGCGGGTGACGGGCAACTCTGACGTAACGCGATTAAGTAAGGGTTGCCGACCACCCGCCCAAAACCTCGGCTTGGCTTCTCCCAACCCGTTTCGGGCCGTGGAAGAGATCGAGCGACTACGGCGACTCCCGCTACTAACTAGCCAGGAAAGCCGACGCGGCTTACGATTCTCTTAAACCGTGGCTCATCCCGGATGGGACCCCATCGCGGATCGAGCCTTATCCAGACCA
>Ga0307479_10002391_pt1 | contig 17057 bp, 10 predicted proteins | sample atmos_gasesECM4C_FD_203743 | JGI IMG/M metagenome (GOLD analysis project Ga0307479, IMG submission 203743) | Hardwood forest soil microbial communities from Morgan-Monroe State Forest, Indiana, United States - atmos_gasesECM4C_515 | ecosystem: Environmental > Terrestrial > Soil > Temperate... | reverse complement strand
GAGCGGCAACATCATCGGCTTCGGCTACAGCCGGCTGGCCGATGCGGGCAAGGCCTTCAGCAACGGCGGCACCTTCCAGCCGGTCCTGGTCGCGCGCTCCGACACCGGCATCTACTCGCCCTTCGGCGCCCCGCAGGTGATCTCGCTGGACAGCGCCGGCAACATGTACTTCGCCTGGGACAGCGACGAGCGCGATCCCAACGGCACCGGCGGCTGCGGGGCGCTCCCCAACAGCAGCCAGCCGTCGGGCGGACCGACGCCGCTGCCCAACCACATCTGGCTGTCGATCGGCAAGCGCGTCGGCCCGGGCAAGTGGGACTTCCAGAAGCCGATCTCCCTTGCCCATCAGGGCAATGCGCGCGTGCTCTGGCCGTGGAGCGTCGCCGGCAGCCCGGGCAACCTGTCGGTGGTCTGGTACCAGATGGACAAGATGGTCGACCCCGACTGCGACATCTACAACGGCAGCGCCGTCCCCGACGTCAACACCTCGATCTACGAGGCGCACATCAGCAACGCGCTGGACCCGACGACGCAGCAGATCACGGTCAGCGCGGTGTCGCCGGTGATCCACCAGGGCGGCATCTGCGACAGCGGCACCACCTGCGTCGCCAGCGGCCAGGACCGCCGCCTCGGCGACTACTTCACCAACAGCGTCGACAGCAACGGCTGCGTGGTCATCGCCAGCGGCGACACCATGGTCCCCGACGCCGTCACCGGACAGCCGCGCGCCACCAGCCTGCCCATCTTCATCCGGCAGACCAGCGGCTCGAGCCTCACCGGTGGCACGTGCGGCACCGCCACCACGACGAGCACCGTGACGCCGGCGGTGACCACGCCCGCACCCACAGCGGCGCCGAGCAGCGCGCCGGTCGCGCCCGCGGTGGTCGCCACTCCCAACACGTCGTCGCAGCCGGTGGCCGCGACCGGAGCGGGCGCCGCGGCCGTGTTGACGACGGGCGCGCTGCTGCTGGCGCGACGGAGGCGGCGCCGGGGCTGAGGCCCTGCGACAATCGCGACCGTGACACCGCAGCAGTGCTGGACGACGATGGACTCGCCCGTCGGCGAGCTGCTGCTGCGCGGGCGCGCTGACGACGGCGCGCTGGTCGCGCTGAGCATGTCGCCGTGGCGGCGCAGCAGCGATCTGAGTGGGTGCGTCCGCGACGACGCTGCCCTCGCTGACTCAGTCACGCAGCTCCGCGAATACTTCGCGGGAACCCGCACCGCGTTCGACCTGCAGCTCGCCCCAGAAGGCACGCCATTCCAGCAGGAGGTGTGGCGAGCGCTGCAGGCGATTCCGTACGGCACGACGACGACATACGGCGCGCTGGCGCACACACTCGGCCGCCCCGACGCCGCCCGCGCCGTCGGGCTCGCCAACGGACGCAACCCGATCGGCATCGTCATCCCCTGCCACCGCGTCATCGGCGCCGACGGCACCCTGACCGGCTACGGCGGCGGGCTGCACCGCAAGCGCTGGCTGCTCGACCACGAAGCCGCGGTGCGTCCCGAGGCGACGCTGCCGCTGTTCGCGACAGTCCTGGCAACAACCGCGGGCTGAGGGCTCAGGCGCCGCGCGCCGCGAGTCCCGCGGGCATGGCGTCGTCGTCGCGCCACATGGCGCGTCCCAGTGCGTCGAGCGGGTGCACCGGCAGCCGCAGTACCGGAGCCAGCGCGGGCTGCGCCTCGGGCTCGTCCGAACCACGGGCCATGACGCGTCCGAAGGCGCTGAGCGGCAGCAGCGGCTCGCCGACCAGCTCGGGCGCGCCCAGCACGCCGGCGAAGATCTGCTCGTAGCGCTCCGCCGCCTGCTCCCACTGGTAGCGCGCCGACACCCGCTTGCTCAGCCAGCTGCGGTGCCGCCAGTCGTCGGGAGCGTCGCGCAGGTGGACCAGCGCCTGCAGCAGGGAGCGCGGATCCCCAGGGGTGCAGAGCAGCCCCGTGGCGCCCGCGACGTCGCGCACACCCGGTAGGTCGGACGCCACCGGCACCGCGCCGGCGCGCATCCCCTCGAGCAGGACGATGCCGAACGCCTCCGCCTTGGTCAGCGAGGGCAGGCAGACGACGTGGGCGCGGGCCAGGGCGCGGTCGCGCTCGGCGTCGCTGGCCCGGCCCAGCCAGCGGACGTTGGCGACCCCGAGCTGGGCGGCGAGGCGCCGCAGCGCGTCCTCCTGGTGGCCGCCCCCGACGATGTCGACGTCCACGTCGGGGAGCTCGGCGGCGGCGCGGAGCAGCACCTCGGCACCCTTGTACGGACGCAGCTGGCCGACGAAGGCGACGGTGAAGCGCGGTCCCTTGGCCAGGCGCGGCGCGTGGGTCTCGGGCAGGCCGTGCGGCACCACGGAGACGTTCTGGATGCCGTTCTGCTCGGCGAGGCGCCGGTAGGACTCGCTGCTGACCACCACGTGCGACGCCGCGCGCGCCAGGCGCCAGTGGGTGCGCTCGTAGGCGCGGCAGAGCAGGCCCACGCTGCGCAGGTCGATCTCGCAGTGGTGGGTGTAGACGAGCTGCGGGCGGCGGCGGCGCGGGATGGTCCGCCACAGCGCCAGGAAGGCGTCGGAGAACGACGGCGCCGGGCCGTGCAGGTTGACCACGTCGGCGGCGAGGACGCGCTCCCGGATGCTCCGCCAGTGCCGGGTCAGTCCGGTGAGGCGGACCTCGCCGAAGGACACCCGTCCGACGTCGGCCGAGCTGACCAGGTCGACCTGGTGGCCGCGCGCCTCCAGGCGGCCGGCGAGCTGCTCCACGGTGAGCGCCACCCCGCTGCGGATCGGCGGCGCCTCCGTGACCACGGTGAGCACCCGCATGACGGTTCCTGCCCCCCAGTACGTGACCGCACCGGCGCGCGCCGGCAGCCGGGCACCGAGGTGCGCGGTCAGCCGGTCACCGTGACGGTGACGGTCTCCTGCCCAGAACCGGTCCGAGCGGTCCACCGTGTTGGTGTGGAGCGATCGGACGGTTCGTTACCGAGTGTAGGGGATCGCCACCGAGTTGTCAGTGAACGTTTGTCAAGCCTTCCTGCGACGCCACCAGGCGGCACCACCGGCGGCGGCGGCGAGGATGCCCGCGACGGCGACGAGGATCGGGGCTGTGCCGCCGCCACTGCTGGTCGGGGTGGTGGTCGCCGTAGGGGCGGAGCCGGCGTCGCCGCTCGGTGAGGGCGCGGGGGTCGACGCGTCGGCGACGGGGGCGGCAGTCGGGCTGGCAGCGCCGTTGGCTGCTGCGGCGGCGGTGGTGGCCGCCGAGGTTGGGGTGAGTGCTGTGGCGGGGCGGGGCGTCGCCGTGGGAGCGGCGGTGCGGTTAGCGGGAGCGACGGGATTGGAGGTCTGCGACGGGGTGCTCGGCGGAGCTTGCGTGGAGGGCGGGCTGCCGCTGCCGACAACGACCGTGCCGTGCATGTACGAGTGGATGGTGCACTTGTAGGTGAAGGTGCCGGAGGTCGGGTAGGTGTGCTTGTAGGTCTGGCTCGCCGCCAAGCTGCCGCTGGCGAAGCTGCCGTCGTCGGCCGTGACCGTGTGCGGCGCCGCGGAGTTGCTCGTCCAGGTCACCGTGCCGCCGGGATCGACGTGCACGCTGCCGGGGTCGTAACAGTGCTGGTAGCTCCCGCAGCTCGAGTCGGGTGGGCTGTCGGCGATGCTCACGCTCGCGGCGGAAGCAGCAGAGGCACGGAGAGTGGGGCTCATCGGGAGCGCAAGGGCCGTCGCCGCGAGGACGGCGGGCGAGAGAAGCCGGGCGCGGTGGTGGCGCGGGCGCATATCGAACCTTCCTATGGGGTGCTGGGGTGTCCTGCCGAGGTGGTACGGGCGGCGGTTACCCCACGCCGGGAAGGGATGGCATCATGCGGGCGTGCCAGCGCTCTCCGCGGTCATCCACATCAACATCGATCCCGCCCTCCGGCTCGGCTCGCTGACCATCCACTGGTACGGGATCATGTACGCGGTCGCCTTCTACGCCGGCTGGCGCTTCGCGGTGACCCCCTTCCTCACCAGGCGCGGGGTGAGCCGCGGCGAGATCGACCGGATGATCACCTGGGTGATCGTCTTCGGGCTGATCGGCGGACGCCTCTACTACGTGATCCAGAGCGACCTGCTCTACTACCTCAAGAACCCACAGCACATCCTCGCCGTGTGGGAAGGCGGCATGGCCTTCTTCGGGGCCATCATCTCCTCGTTCGCCACCATCTTCGTGCTGACATGGCGCCGGGGCTACTCGACGTGGCTGTTCCTCGACGCCTCGGTTCTCTTCGGCGTGGTGGGACAGCCGATCGGCCGCATCGGCAACGTGATCAACGGCGACATCCTCGGCTATGAGAGCAACCTGCCCTGGGCGACGGCATACGACAACCCCAACGCCGTGCTCCAGTCGTGCTGTCATCCCGGCGTTCCATATCAACCTGCTGCGGTATATGAGGCGCTCGGGACGATCCTCATCGGCGTGGTGCTTTGGCAGCTGCTGCGGCGTCGCGTGCCCGATGGCGTGATGGCGATCGCGTATGTGGCGCTGTATGCGGTCTCGCAGTTCGGCATCTTCTTCCTGCGCAACAGCGAGCCGCCCATCTTCCTTGGACTCAAGCAGGCGCAGTGGACGGCGATCGGCATGCTGGTGATCGGTGTGCCGCTGCTGATCGCGGCGTGGCGGCGCTGGCGGCCGGGGCCGGCGGCGGTCGTCACGGAGCCGGTGACGCACACGGTGAGCGAGGCGACCGCCTGAGCCTGCGCCTGGTGGCGCTGCTGGACCGCTGATCCCGCCGGTTCGCCCTGCACCCGCTCCCTATACTGGCGCCCGTGCACGAGATCGCCCAGGTCGTCGCCGCGCTCATCCAGCTCGAGGTGTTCCTCATCCTCGTCCGGGTGCTGCTCACCTGGTTCCCGGGCATCGACCCGTGGAACCCGCTGGTGCGCTTCCTCCGCGCAGTGGTCGACCCGGTGCTGTACCCATTCCGCCGCATCCTGCCCACTTTCGGGGGCATCGACTTCTCGCCGATCCTGGCCATCATCGTGCTCGGCTGGTTGGCCGGCCTGATCAAGGACCTGGGCATCGCCAACTTCAACCCCAGCCTCGAGATCGGCTTCGTCATCGGCAGGATCGTCACCACCATCGCCGTCGTGTTCATCGTGGTGGTGCTGCTGCGCATCCTCATCTCACTGTTCCAAGCCGACCCGTGGCACCCCGTGGTGCAGATCATCCGTCAGATGTCCAACCCGCTGATCCGTCCCTTCGCGGCGGTTGTGCCCCGGTCGCGCAGCATCGACCTGGCCGCGGTGGCCGCGTTGATCACCTACCTGGTCTTCTACTTCGTGGCCAAGGCGATCTTCGATATTTGGGCGCCGGGCGTCTAGGCCCAGCGCGCCAGCATGCTGAGCACGTCTGCGGTGTTGCGCAGGGTGGCGTCGACGCCGAGCGAGCGATAACACTCCATCTCGACATCGTCGCCGATGAGCACCCCGCGCACCGGTACGCTTCCCGGTCGCTCCTCCCTCCAGGCCCGCACCAGCTCCCAGTCGTCGCGCACGTCGCCGACGTACACCATGCTCGACGGGCCGCACTGCTGCACGACGAGATCGAGGCACTGCGGATCGGGCTTGCGCACCATGTCCCCGGTGACCACGCCGCAGAGCTCGCCCACCCTCCACTGCAACCGCCGCATCGCCGCGTCCAGCTCGCGTGGCGTCCGCCCCGTCACCAGCGCCACCGAACGCGCCCCCACCTGACGCAACTCGGCGCAGAACTCCGGCCCCACCAGCGCGACCTCCCGCTCGACCAGCCCACCAAAGTACAGCTCGTCGAAGATCCTTACCACGTCGCGCGCAAGGATTCGCGGCAACCCGGGCGCCACGAAGCGCAGCGCCTTCAACCCCCCACCGACGCGCTCGCACTGCGCCGCGATCTCGGCAACGTCGCCGGTCCGCTCCGCCAGCCCGATCGCGGTGAGCGCGACCCCGAGGTCGATGTCGTCGTTGAACCCGCCGGCGCGCTTGAACACGGCGATGTCCTCGTGCGACGGACGCCACGGGCTCCGTACCCCCGCGGCCCGCTGCATCTCCACCACCGTCTCGCGCACCGCCTCGCGGAACGACTCGCGCACGTCGACGAGCACTCCATCGACGTCGAGCACCACGGTGTCGAGGGAAAACGCGCCCTCGATGTCGGGATTGACCCACGCCCCGTCGGGCAGGGCGTCACTCACGAACGGCGCGCTGCGGTGCGACTCCCCTGCTGCCGCTCCGGTGCCCTGTCGCGGCGCACCTCGAGACGGAACGCGTGCGGACCGAGCAGCGCGGCGACGTCACGCATCAGCGCAGGGCCTGGGTCGACGCTGAACTCGTCGGCGAGGGTGAAGTCGGTCACCTTGTCGCGGTCCTCGAGGTGCAGGGTCACCTCGGTGTCGCCGCCGTTGCGCTGCAGCGCCGCGCGGAGCGGGTCGAGCAGGTGGAGCTGCTGCGCGCCCATCGCCACGTGAACCACGCGGTTGCCCCGCCACGTCGAGAGGCGGACGTCGTCGAGCGCGTAGACGATGTCGGCGATGATCGTCGGCGGCTCGGGCTCCAGGCGGTCGTCGTCGGGTGTGGTCACCGTGGGGCTGCCGTTGCCGCCGCCGGCCGGACGGTTGCGCGACGCGTCGACCTTGCCGCGCACCACCACGATTGCATCGGTGCGCAGGGCTTCGACACAGCTCTCGAAGACGCCGGCGAACACCACCACCTCGCACGAGCCGCTCAGGTCCTCGAGCTGCAGCACCGCCATGCGCTGCCCCGTCTGCGAGCGCTTGGGCACGAAGGCGCGCACGTCGCGCAGCGAGCCGCCGACCTGGACGATGACGCCGTCGAGGTGGGCGCCGAGCTCGCCGATGGTGGTGTCGGTCTTGCTGCGCAGCTCGCCCTCGACGTTGCGCAGGGGATGGTCGCTGAGGTACATGCCGAGGAACTCCTTCTCCCAGAGGAGGCGGGTCTCGTCGGGAGTCGGCTGCACGCTGGGCATGTGCAGCTCGACGCTCAGGCTCGCGGCGACCTCGTCGGCCGCGTCGGCGGCCCCGCCGAACAGCGAGGTCTGTCCGGAGTCGCGTTCCCGGCGCACCTGGGCGACGCGGTCGAGCACCTGGTCGAGCACGGCCAGCAGTGCGGCGCGCTCGCCGAGGCAGTCGCACGCCCCACTGCGGATCAAGGCCTCGAGGACGCGCCGGTTCATGTCCCTGCTGCCGACGCGCTCGCAGAGGTCGAGCAGCGAAGTGAACTCGCCGCCCTCGGTGCGCGCCTCCAGCACCCCGTCGATCACCTTTTCGCCCACCTGCTTGATGTGGTGCAGCCCGTAGAGGATCTCGCGCTTGTCGAGGTCGCCCACGGAGAAACCGCCCATGCTGCGATTGACGTCGGGTGGACGCACGTCGAGGCCGCGGGCGCGCGAGTCGAGGATGGTCTGCTTCAGCTTGTCGAAGTCGCCGCCGCGACTGTTGAGCAGCGCGGCCATGTACTCCAGCGGGTAGTTGGCCTTGAGGTACGCGGTCTGGTAGGCGACCAGCGAGTAGCACATCGAATGCGACCTGTTGAAGCCATAACCCGCGAAGAAGGCGATGAGGTCGAAGAGCTCGCCGGCCACCTTCTCGTCGGCACCGTGCTCGACCGCGCCGCGCAGGAACTTCTCGCGCTGCTGGGCCATCTTGACCTTGTCCTTCTTGCCCATGGCGGCGCGAAGGATGTCCGCCTCGGCGAGGCTGAGGCCGGCCACCGCCTGGGCGATCTGCATCACCTGTTCCTGGTAGACGATGGTGCCGTACGTCTCCCCGAGCACCGGGTGGAGCTTTTCTGCCAATCCCGGCAGATACTCGATGGCTTCCTCGCCGCGCCGGCGCCGCATGTAGATGTCGATGACCCCGCCCTCGATGGGACCGGGGCGGTTGAGCCCGTTGGCGACGGAGAGGTCCTCCAGCGTCTGCGGCTGCATGTCGATGAGGACCTTCTTGGCGCCGGCGCCCTCGAACTGGAAGATGCCGTGGGTGTCGGCGCGGCCGAAGAGCGCGTAGGTGGCCTCGTCGTCGAGGGGCAACGTGTCGACGTCGAGCTCGATGCCGCGCTTCTCGCGGACGAAGTCGACGGCCTCCTCGATGATGGTCAGGTTGGAGAGGCCGAGGAAGTCCATCTTGAGCAGGCCGATCTTCTGCACCCCGTTCATGTCGAACTGGGTGACGATCGACTCGCGGTCGGACGTGGAGCGCTGCAGCGGCACGATGTTGGCCAGCGGCTCGGGGGCGATGACCACGCCGGCGGCGTGGGTCGAGGCGTTGCGGCAGATGCCCTCCAGGCGCTTGGCGTTGTCGATGACCTGCTTGGCCCACGGCTCGTTGTCGTAGACCTCGCGCAATTCCTTGCTCTGCTTGAGCGCCGCCTCCAGGGTGATGCCGATCGACTGCGGCACCAGCTTGGCGAGGCGGTCGACGTCAGACAGCGGCACGTCGAGGACGCGGCCGACGTCGCGGATCGCGGCGCGCGCCGCCATGGTGCCGAAGGTGATGATCTGGGCGACGCGCTCGCTGCCGTACTTCTGCTGCACGTAGGCGATGACCCGGTCGCGGCGGCGGTCGTCGAAGTCGCAGTCGATGTCGGGCATCGACACGCGCTCGCGGTTGAGGAAGCGCTCGAAGAGCAGGTTGTAGCGCAGCGGGTCGAGGTTGGTGATCTCCAGCACGTAGGCCACCAGCGACCCCGCCGCGCTGCCGCGACCAGGACCGACCTTGACGCCGTCGCAGCGCGCCGCGCGCATGAAGTCCCAGACGATGAGGAAGTAGGCGGCGAAGCCGGTCTCCTCGATGACGTCGAGCTCCATGCGCAGCCGCTCGTGGGCCTCCCGCGACGGCTCGCCGCCGTAGCGCTTGCGCAGCCCGTCCTCGCAGAGGTGGCGCAGGTAGGAGACCGCGTCCATGCCCTCGGGGATCGGCTCGTAGCGCGGCAGCAGCGTCTGCCCCAGCTGCATCTCGACGTTGCAGCGCTCGGCGATGTACAGCGTGTTGGCGGCCGCTTCCGGGTACGCGGCGAAGCGCGTGCGCATGTCCTCACCGCCGGTGACGTAGAAGTGCGGACCGGCGAACTTGAAGCGCTTCTCGTCCGAGCGGCGCGCGCCCGTCTGCAGGCAGAGCAGGATGTCGTGGGCCTCGGCGTCCTCGCTGCGGATGTAGTGCGAGTCGTTGGTGCAGACCATCGGCAGGCCGGTGCGCCGGGAGATCTCGACCAGCCCGTCGCGGATCTGCACCTCCTCGGGGATGCCGTGCTCCTGCAACTCGAGGAAGTAGTTGTCGGGGCCGAAGATCTCCATGTGCTGCCGGGCCACGGACTCGGCGATGTCGATGTCGCCGCGCAATATCGCCTGGGGCAATTCCCCGCCGATGCACGCGGAGAGACAGATCAGCCCTTCGGCGTGCTGCGCGAGCACCTCCTTGTCGATGCGCGGCTTGTAGTAGTAGCCCTCGAGGTGCGACTTGCTGACCAGCTTGACCAGGTTGCGGTAGCCGGTGTTGTCCCTGGCCAGCAGGATGAGGTGGTTGGGATCGCGGTCGGCGCGCCCCTCCTTGTCGTGCCGCGAGCGCGGCGCCATGTAGACCTCGCAGCCGATGATCGGCTTGACCCCCGCACCCTTGGCCGCGGCGACGAACTCGACCGCGCCGTAGAGGACGCCGTGGTCGGTGATGCTGACCGCCGGCTGGCCGAGGCGGGCGGCCTCGGCGACCAGCTCCTCGATGCGGGCCGCGCCGTCGAGCAGCGAGTACTCGGTGTGGGTGTGGAGGTGGACGAAGGGGTCCTGGGAGGGTGCGGACGGCGGTGCGGCGGGCTGGTCGGCGGCCATGGATCTCCCGATGAGAGGGCTGGTGCACGACGGGCGTCAGACGAACAATTGTACGTTTCCGACGCGGGGTGTGGGCGCCTTAGTTTGGGGGGTGACCGGCGCCGTGTGGGCGGGCGACGCAAGCTTCTCTGACGGCCGACCGTTACACCATTTGATGTAGCATTAGCCGGTGCCGAGGAAGGCCGAGGACTGGGAGGACCGCCCCGCATGACCACGCTCATCCCCACCCCCACCGAGATCGCGCCAGAGGCGGCGGCGCGAACCACCGAGGTCGACGTCGCCATCGTCGGCAGCGGCTTCAGCGGGTTGGGCATGGCGATCCAGCTGCTGCGCGACGGCGTCGACGACTTCGTCATCCTGGAGCGTGCTGCCGACCTCGGTGGCACGTGGCGGGACAACACCTATCCCGGCTGCGCGTGCGACGTCCCCTCGCACCTCTACTCCTTCTCCTTCGAGCCCAATCCCGGCTGGACGCGGACGTTCTCTCCGCAGGCGGAGATCTGGGCGTACCTGCGCCACTGCGCGGAGAAGTACGGCGTCATGTCACACATCCGCTTCCGCCACGAGGTGTGTTCCGCGCAGTGGGACGCCGAGCGCCTGCGCTGGCAGGTCGAGACCTCCGGCGGCGCGTACTCCGCGCGCGTGCTGATCGCCGCGACGGGCGCGCTGAGCGACCCCTCGGTGCCGGCGCTGAAGGGGCTGGAATCGTTCCGTGGCAAGGTCTTCCACTCCGCGCAGTGGGACCACGACTACGACCTCCGCGGCCAGCGCGTCGCGGTGGTGGGCACCGGCGCGTCGGCGATCCAGTTCGTGCCGCGCATCCAGCCGCTGGTGGCGCAGATGCACGTCTTCCAGCGCACTCCCGCCTGGATCATGCCGCACCCGGACCGCCCGCTCCGCGACTGGGAACGTCGCGTCTACAAGCTGCTCCCCGCACTGCAGCTGGCGATGCGCGGCGGGATCTACTGGGCGCGCGAGTCGTTCGTCCTCGGCTTCCTGCGCAACCGCATGACCCTGGCGTCGCGCATCGCGCGCAGGCATCTGCGCGAGCAGGTGCCCGACCCCGAGCTGCGCCGTAGGCTGACCCCCAGCTACACCATCGGCTGCAAGCGCATCCTCATCTCCGACGAGTTCTATCCCGCGCTGCAGCAGCCCAACGTCGAGCTGGTCACCGACGGCATCGACGAGGTGCGTCCGCACGCAATCGTCAGCGCCGACGGCAGCGAGCGGGAGGTCGACGCCATCATCTTCGGCACCGGCTTCCAGGTGACCGAGATGCCGGTGTCCGCACGCGTGCGCAATGGTGAGGGAACCGCGCTGGCCGACGTCTGGCGGGGCAGCCCGCAGGCGTTGATGGGCAGCGTCGTCACCGGCTTCCCCAACTTCTTCATGATGCTCGGCCCCAACACCGGCCTCGGCCACACCTCGCAGATCGTCATGATCGAGTCGCAGATCAACTACGTCTCCGGTGCGCTGCGCCACATGCGCTCGGTGGGCGTGGCCACGCTCGAGGTCCGCGCCGACGCGCAGGAGGCCTACAACGCCGAGGTGCAGGAACGCCTCCAGCCCACCGTCTGGAACTCCGGCGGCTGCCGCAGCTGGTACCTCGACCGCAACGGCCGCAACAGCACGCTGTGGCCGGGCAGCACCTGGAGCTTCCGCACCCGCACCCGCCACTTCCGTCCCTCCGACTTCGTCCAGCGCTTCGCGCCCCTGGGAACCTTCGCGGCCTCACGCGCGTCCTGAACTGACGAGCGGCCGCTGAGAGAGGGCGGTCGCCCTCAGCAAGGAGCCACGGGCGATGACCGACGCGACACCGACCTCGGAGGATGGCAACACCGCGGACTTCCGCGTCCCCGTTGAGAGGGCGCGGCGCAGGCGCTGGATGGGCGTCGGCGCTTTGATCGCCATCGGCGTCGCGCTCGGCGGGGGTGTGGCCGCGGGCGTGGCGGCGGTGGTCTCGCACTCGTCGTCGACTGCCGCGGGCGGTGGCGCGACGGGCTCCGCCTCGCTGTTCTTCCCTGTCTCCGGCAACCAGGGCCAGGCGCAGCCCGGGGTCACCGTCGACAACGCGACGTCGCGCGGCGCGGGCGTGGCCGGCGTGGTCATGGGGGCGCCCGCCCAGGCGCCTTCGGCGGCCTTCTCCCCCGCGTTGTCTCAGGGCGTCGCCATGAGCTCGAGCATCGCCTACCCGTACCCCGGCGGCTGGTGCAACGGCGTCGGCCCGCAGACCGCCGCCGGCCCGGGCATCACCGCCACCGGCCTCGCCCAGATCACCCTTCCCGCCTCACCCCAGACCGCGCAGACGCTCAACGTCGGCGTGCAGTCGAACAACACCACCGACAACGTCGGCGCCGCCATCACCGACGCGCAACAGCGCCTCGCCGCGATTCGCGACGCACTGCACAAGGCGGGCGTCCCGGACAGCCAGATCACCCAGCAGGGCCTCAGCGTCTACGCCAACGGCTCACCCAAGCCGAGCAACGTGAACGTCAACGGCAACATCTCCGCCACCATCACCGACCCCGCAGTGCTCGACCGCGCCCTTCAAGGCGTCGCCGCCGCCGGGGCCAACAACGTGAACGTCTGGTCGAACAGCGGCGCCACCGGCACCCAGCCCGACGAGAAGTCCCTGCAGTCCGCGATCGCCAAGGCCAGCGACGCCGCCCGCACCTCCGCACAGTCGCAGGCGCAGGCGGCGGGCGTCTCCCTCGGCTCGCTGCAGTCCTCCCAGGCCCAGCCGCCCTCGATCTGCGGATGGGGCCCGGGCGGTGCGCAGATGGTCGTCGCGGTGACGCTCACGTACGCGATCAAGTAACCCCGCGGAAGTTCGGCTCCTCCCAATCATCGCCGAAGTGCGCAAACGCCTCTGCAGAGGGCTGGCACGCAACACCGATACAATTGCCAGGACCGCACCTCGGAGGGCGGAATTCAGGATACGCGAGCGCTGAGTTGATAGGACCCCGTCCAACCAGGTTCGTCGGCCGCGCGAATGAGCTGTCGGCCCTGCACCGTGCGGCTGCAAGCGCGCTCCGCGGCACTGGAGGGCTGGTGCTGATCCACGGTGAGGCGGGGATCGGCAAGTCCCGACTCTGCCGCGAGTTCGCCGCCTCGATTGCGAACGCGACGAAACTTCGTGGACAGGCCTTTCTCGGCGACGCTGACATCGCTCACGCCATTCTCGTCGACACTCTTCGGGCAGCGCGCCGCGAGCCTGCGTCGCCCGTCTGGATCGCGGCGCAACACCAGGCCATCGTGCTCGGCGCCGTCGTTCCCGAACTGCTGCAGGACAATACTCTTGCGGTTCAGTTCGAGGACGACGCCCGTCTTTTCGAGGCCATGCTCGACGTTGTTGCGGCTCAGCCGACGCTTTGGATTGCTGAGGACATCCAGTGGGCGGACGTGGCGTCGTGGCGCTTCCTGCACTATTGCTCACGCCGCGCTGCGAGCATGCCCCTGCTCGTCGTGGCCACCTATCGCGACGATGAGCATCTGCCGGAGGACGCTGCCTGGACGCAGCTCGCGGTATCCGGCTCACGTGAGAGCCTGCTGGAGATCTCGCTGCAGCGCCTGAGTGCGGCCGACACCGAGGGAATGGCGCGGGAGGTGCTCGGCCCTGCTCGGGATGACGTCGAGCTCCGTGACGTGATGCAGCGGAGCGGTGGGACACCGTTGCTGGTCGAGGAGCTCGCCGCGGTGAGCGACCCGCGCGAGATGCGCTCGGGAAGCGTCCCGGATGTGGTCCGCGTGACGGCGCGAGAACGAGCTCGGAAGGCGGGTGAGTCGGCGCAGGGCTTGCTTGAGCTCGCAGCCGTGATGGGACACGATGCCGACCTCGATCTCCTCGTCGATCTGCGTCCTGACCAGGCCATAGCGGTTGATAGGCTCGTCGGTGCGGGACTACTGCAGTCGTCCGCAGATCGCCCCGGTGCAATGGTGGAGTTTCGTCACCCGTTGCTCCGTGAGGCGGTCTACGCGGACATCGCGTGGGAGCGGCGCCGACGACTCCACGCAGAAGCGGCGGTGGCCTTGACGGATCACGCGTCGGCGCAGTCGGTCGAGCGCATTGCCCGGCATTGGGAGATGGCAGGAAGGCCGGATGAGGCCCTTGCCAGCATCGCCGATGTCATCGCCGCCGCGAGGCAGCAGGGCAACCTCGGACGCAGTACGACGCTTGGTCTACTCGCACTGGCGCTGATCGAGCGTCAGGAGCGCCTTCGTCCTCGACGCCTGGAGGTACTTGTCCCGCTGATCGATGAGCTGCGGGTCGCGGGACGATGGAATGCGTTGCTGCCGCTCGTGCGGGAAGAGCTGGCCACGGCGCCCGTCAACAGTGAGTGGGGATTTCACCTCGCTGCAATCCTCGGCTTGGGTGAGATGCAGAACCTCGGTCCGGGCCTCGATACCGCCCGCGAGATCCTCGAACAACGCATGGCTGCTGCCGGAGACCGCAGGAGCCCAGACATCGCCATGATGACGGCGGCCGCAGCGATGTTGGCGTGGGCGCGGTCGGAGCTCACGCAGGCGCGCGCCCTTGCTGAGCGGGCGGTCAGCTCTGCCCTACACGCCGGTGCCCTCGAGATTGAACTCCAGGCGCGGTCGGTGCTTGCCTGGGTCGACGTCACCATTGGGCGGCCGCGGACCGAGATCCGCGCTGAGCTCGCCGAGTTAGCTGCGCGTGCCCGAACGTCCGGCCTGCCGTCGCGCGAAGCCAGCGCCCTGCTCCAGATTGCGCGGCTCACACTCGCAGAGGACGACATCCGCCGCGCTGAGGCCGCCGGGAAGGCCAGCGAGACATGGTTCGAGGTTGGCGCTCAACTCGTGCGAGCCTTCGTTCTCGCCTTCGCCGGCAGGTGGCAAGACCTTGAAGCTGCTTTACTCGCGATCGAAGCGTGGCACGAAGCCGCTACACAAGCGAGATGGTCGGCAGAAGTTGCTCGCGCGCTGGCGCAATTGATGCAAGGCAGGGTCGCCGAGGCCACTTTCCATGTCGACGAGATGGAGGCGGTCGCCGGCTGGTCGGTTTCCACCCAGCCCGATGGATCGATGCTGCGAGGGTGGATCGCCTGGGAGATGGGCGACCTCGCAAACGCCGCCGGACCGCTGGACCGGGCGGCGGCGATGTTGGCGGGCGGACGCGTCGAGCCGGGCTTCGCTGGTCCCTGGCTGATCGCGTTGCACGTCGACGCCATCCTCCGATCCGGCCGACAGGACGCCCTTGCAGTGTTGACCGAGCTGTCAGAACGCGAGGACAGACCCGATGCCGATCGCTATACGCACGCGTCGTTTGCCGCCGCGCGAATGCGCCTGAACCCGTCGCCCGAGCATTTTGACGCCGCGCTCGAAGCCTGCCGGGCCGCTGATTGGCCGTGGCTGGAAGGGCTCGTCCTCAGCTGGGCCGCCGAGCTCCTCGACGACAGGCCCGCCGCCGCAAGCGCCTTCGAGGTCTGGACGCGCATCGGGTACGGCCCAGGCGCGACGCGGATGGCAGCCTTCCTGGCGCCGGAGCGGCACGCCGCGAGCCGCCGTCTCACCGCCCGCGAGGAGGAGATCGCCGCGCTGATCGCGGAGGGGCTGACCAACGCGCAGATCGCCGAGCGACTCGGCATCAGCCCGGTCACCGCGGCGCATCACGTGTCCAGCATCCTCGACAAGCTTGGCGTGGGGTCGCGGACGCAAGTGGCGGTGATCTGGTCCAGGGAGAGGTAGCCGGCAGCACGACAGATCTGTTGTGGGCATATCGCCGTTTAGCGGGATGGCTGCATCTGACGATGCGCCTTACTCGGGACGTTCCTACTATCACGGGTGCCGGGCTCGTCCAGGTGGCTGGCGGAAAGGAAGGTGGGGAATGAGCGGATCTTCGCCCGCCCGCACGCGGCATCGAAAGGCGCCGCGGTGCAGCGTCTACCCGGGAGGGGGCCCGCCAGCGGGCGCCGGTCGGAGTCGGGTCCGCCGGCGCCCAAGGCGGTGCTCGACCGCAGGGTCAGGAGGTGCGGCGGAGGGTGGTCACGGACTCGATGTGGTGGGTCTGGGGGAACATGTCGACGAGGTCGAAGCCGGCCACGGTGTATGGGCCGGAGCTGACCAGAACGTGGAGGTCGCGGGCGAGCGTGGCGGGGTCGCAGGAGACGTAGACGACGCGCGGCGGCCCGGCGAGCGCGAGCCAGCCGGTGACCCCGCCCTCACAGCCGGCGCGGGGTGGGTCGAGGACGACGGCGTCGACGGCACCTTCGGCGGCAACGCCCGGCAGAGCCTTCTCCACCGGGGCGCAGACGTAGCGGAGGCGGGAGTCGACTCCGTTCATGCGCGCGTTGAGACGCCCCATGTGGACCGCGACCGGGTTCTCCTCGATGCACACGACCTCTCGCGCCGTCTCGGCGATCGCGGTGCTGAGCACACCGATGCCCGCGTAGCCGTCGACGACGCGCAGGCCGCCCAGGTCGCCCAGTGCAGTCAGCGCCAGTCCGTAGAGCACGTCGACCTGCTCTTGGTTGACCTGGATGAAGGACTCCGGCATGACCCGGAACATGTGGCCTCGCCAGTGCAACATGGTGGAGTCGGTGTTCCAGTGAATGTCGGAGGGCAGCGTCCGCGCGGCGTCGTCCACGGCTTCCATCGACAGTGCGCGACGCGGCTTGCCGCGCACCAGCAGCTCACGCCCGTCGTCGCCGACGGTCAGGTGCACCACCGTCAGGTCGTCGCCGCTGCCGCGCACCGCATCGCGCAGTGCGGGCAGCGAACGCGCGATGGTGTCGTGGTGGATCAGGCAGTCGTCCACCGGGATCGACGTCCAGGAGCGGGCGCGGTTGAAGCCGAGACCCACCTCGCCAGCGTTGCGCACAACGTGGAACTCGCCGCGCGACCGGTATCGCCACGGCGACGACATGCCGTGCACGCGCACCTCCGGGAGCGGCACGTGTTGCCGCCGCAACGCGTCCAGGACCACGTCGCGCTTCAGGTCGAGCTGATGCGCGTAGTCGACGTGCTGCAGCTGGCAACCACCGCACTCGGGGAAGTAGACGCACGGCGCCGCAACGCGGTGCGGCGACGCCTCGTGCAGGTCGACCACCTCCGCGTACCACACCTTGCGCCGCCGGTGCTTAAGCTCGACGTCGGCGAGCTCGCCGGGGATGGCGCCGTCGACCATGATCACCTCGCCCTCGTCGGTGCGGGCGATGCAGGCGCCGCCGTGGACCATGTGGCCGATGCGCAGCCGGAGGCGGTCGCCG
>Ga0307479_10002390_pt1 | contig 17058 bp, 12 predicted proteins | sample atmos_gasesECM4C_FD_203743 | JGI IMG/M metagenome (GOLD analysis project Ga0307479, IMG submission 203743) | Hardwood forest soil microbial communities from Morgan-Monroe State Forest, Indiana, United States - atmos_gasesECM4C_515 | ecosystem: Environmental > Terrestrial > Soil > Temperate... | reverse complement strand
TTCGTCGAGCTGGCCACGATGCCTTCGAAACGATTGCCCGCCTGCATTTCGAGTGAATTGACCATGGCATGCGCAGCCTTGCCGATAGAAATCACCAACACGCGGTTATAGGAATCGAGGTCGTGCAGGTCCTCACCGATGCGGAGCACGCCGCGATCACAATCCACATGTCGTTGAAATGCCCGGTCGATGCTGGCTTCCGCAAGCGCATGCTCGAAAAGATGCCGCGCGGTAACGCGCATATCCAGAGCAAGCTTGTTGCGATCGGCGGCAGAAGATGGCATGAAAAGAATTATAAGAGTCGTTGTAGCGCCGGCCCCCCTCGACTAGGCTCAGGGCAGGCCCGCCGGCTGTCGAGAGGGCGTCCCGCCCTCGCAGAAGAGACCACGCCTGCGCTACAAATTCACCGCGTCCCCGATCCACTCCACAATGGTCTCGCGCAACTCGCGCAGCCTTCCTTCAAAAAAATGATCGGCCCCCGCGATCAGCACCAGCTTCTTCGGCTCGGGAACCGAACCAACGAGTTCTTTCAATTGCGGCGGAGTTCCAAACTGATCGCGATCGCCACTGACAAACAGCTTGGGTTTGGCACAGGATCCAAGAAAGCCGAAATCGTAGCTGCGATCGTCGATCGGAGATACTGGCAGCCCCAGCGCGACTATGGCCCTTACCCTGGCATCGGGGCACGCTACTCGCGCGCCGACCGCCGCGCCAAACGAAAACCCGGCAAAGATCAAAGGCCGGTGAAATTCGTGATCCATCCAATCCAGCGCGGCTCGGACGTCATCCATCTCACCCTCGCCGTGATCGTGTTCACCCTGGCTCAAGCCTGCTCCGCGAAAGTTGAAGCGCAGCACCGGAAAGCCGAATCCATTCAGAGCCTTGGTGGCATGAAAAACCACTTTGTTGTGCAGAGTACCGCCATAGACCGGATGAGGGTGGCATACCACAGCACCGTATTCAGCACCGGGCGTGCCGGCGTTAAGCAGCGCCTCCAGACGGCCCGCAGGGCCTTCCAGAAACAGGGAACGAATTGTGCCGGCCTGCGCTTCCATATCGGAAATTCAACCCAGCATAGCAGCAGAGGGCGTTTCACCCGAGTCCACCGCATCGCCGTGATTGTGCCCGGAATGGCTCCGTCACTTCACTCTGGGTTATCCTCTCACGCATGGATCTGGAGCTCGCCGCCTTCACCCGTCAACTCGTGGACATCGAGTCGATCACCGGAAACGAGGGTCCGGTAGGCGATTTCCTGCATCGCGAGCTCAGCCGGCGAGGTTTTCACGCAGAGAAAATTCCAGTCGAAGGCGAACGCTGCAACCTTTTTGCAACCTCACCCCGGGAACCGCGACCGGCAATTGTTTTCTCCACTCACATGGATACGGTCCCGCCGTACCTCCCCTCATCGGAAGACTCCACTCGCGTGTTCGGACGAGGCTCCTGCGATGCCAAAGGAATCATCGCAGTGCAGGTGGCAGCCGCAGAACGGTTACGCCAGGAAGGGATTCACGTCGGGCTGCTGTTGCTGGTCGGTGAAGAGCGTGACAGCCTGGGCGCCAAGGTCGCGAATCAGCTCCCGCAGGGCTCGAAGTTTCTGGTCAATGGCGAGCCCACCGAGAACCGGATCGCGATTGCGTCCAAAGGAGCATTGCGCGCGGAGGTGATCGCGAAGGGACGCATGGCACATTCTGCATATCCGGAGTTGGGCGAATCGGCAATCGACAAGCTGCTGCTGGCACTCCAGCGGCTGCGTGCCATGAGACTACCTGCCGTGGAAGGCGTCGGGCCGTGCACCCTCAACATTGGCGTGATCGAAGGCGGTCGCGCCCCCAACGTAGTCCCGGACAAGGCGCGGGCGCAACTGCTCTACCGCCTGGTGCGACCAGCGGAGGAATTGAAGCGGGAGATCGTTGCGGCAGTCGGAAACCTGGCACAGATTGAATTCGTCCTGGAAATTCCGTTTGTGCGCCTGCGCACCCTGGACGGCCTGCCGACCATGGTCGCCGCCTTCACCACCGACATTCCCGCCCTCAGCAATTGGGGACAGCCCTTGCTGATCGGCCCCGGCTCCATCCACGTAGCCCACACCGATCGCGAATACGTCGAAAAGAAACAGTTGCAGGACGCAGTGGATTTATATTGCTCGACCGCCAAGCGACTAGTGGAGTAATTCGGGCTGAAGCCTGCGCCAAGGCCAAATGCGACTATCTGCTCCGCCGCGCCGACCGGGCTTGCCACATCGACCTTACGAATACTCCCACCACCAGGACCGCGAACCCGGCCGTCAACGATCCAAAGTAAAACGCCAGAACTTTTCGATCCCAGGTAAAGGCGACGTGGTAGGTCATCAGGGCGGCTGGGAACATTATTGGGCAAGCCAGCACCATCACCTTCTCTGCGGCAAGTAGGACACACAGACCCGCCACTGCAAAGCAAACGATTGCCACTTTGAGATCGAAGGGAGAATGCGTGGCATGGGCACTCCACCCAAAAAAGCCGCCGTAGAAAATGGCCAGACCTGCTGTTACCGCGAGTGCGAAATCACAGTACCAGGCGACACTCTTCCCTTTGAGGCTAAAAGCTTCCTTGAACTGCTGCCGGATCGACTTCATGCGCTCACCACGCCAAGTCTCAATCGACCGAGATTCCTGTCCATTGAAAGGCCAATCCCACAGTTAACAAAGTTCCTACCTTGCGTCCTCATTGAAGAGTCCCCAGAAAACCTTCCGGCCCCAATTTGAGAAGACCGTTTACACTTGGGAGATGAGCACCCAGACCCTCAACTCGCTTTCCAAGGCCTCTTCCGCCTACCTGCGTTCTGCGATGCATCAGCCCATCCACTGGAACGAATGGGGCGAGGAGGCTTTTGCCACCGCCAAACGGGAAAACAAGCCCATTCTGCTCGATATTGGGGCCGTCTGGTGCCATTGGTGTCACGTGATGGATCGCGAGTCCTACGACGATCCTGACGTTGCGCAGATCGTGAATGAACGGTTCGTGGCGGTGAAGGTGGATCGCGACGAGCGCCCCGACATTGACAGCCGCTATCAGGTTGCAGTCAGCGCGATCAGCGGGCAGGGAGGGTGGCCGCTCACTGCGTTTCTCACGCCCGATGGCAAGCCGTTTTACGGCGGAACCTATTTTCCTCCCGACGAAAACTACGGTCGTCCCAGCTTCAAACGCGTCTTGGTGTCCATCGCCGACGCCTATCATCAGAAGAATGGCGATGTGGTTCAACAGGCCGAAATGGTGGAAGTCGCCCTCTCCCGGGCTGAGTCTTTCGCCGGAAGCAGCGGTGAGTTCTCTCCCAAGGTGATCGACGCGATTGTTGACGCAGCTTTCAAAATGTTCGATCCGCAGCATGGCGGATTCGGAAGTGCGCCCAAGTTTCCGCACCCTGCCGTCCTGGATCTACTGATCGATCAATATGCGCGCTCGGGAGACGACAAGCTGCGAGATGTATTTGTCAGTACGCTGGAGAGAATGGCACGCGGCGGCGTATACGACCAGCTTGCCGGCGGCTTCCACCGCTACTCGGTGGACGAGCGCTGGATCGTGCCGCACTTCGAGAAGATGTGCTACGACAATTCCGAGTTGCTGAAGAACTATGTTCACGCCTACCAGGCAACTGGTTCGGAATTCTTCGCGGCGGTGGCGCGCGACATCATCCGCTGGATGGATGAATGGCTCAGCGACCGTGAGCACGGCGGCTTTTACGCCTCCCAGGACGCCGACTACTCGATGGAAGACGACGGCGACTACTTTACCTGGACTCGCGCGGAGATGCAGGCAGTGTTGACCGAGGAGGAAGCCGCGGTCGCCGGTCTGCACTATGACGTCAACGAAGTCGGCGAGATGCATCACAATCCGGAGAAGAACGTTTTATATATCCGGGTTTCCGTCGAAGAAGTCGCAAGGCGGACAGGCCTGCCCGTGGAACGTGTCTCCGCCGTCCTCGAATCGGCCAGGAAGAAGATGTATGCCGCCCGCCTGCAGCGTCCCACGCCTTACGTCGATAAGACGGTTTACGCCGGCTGGAACTCTCTTTGCGTTTCGGCTTATCTCGAAGCCGCGAAAGCACTGCAGCTTGAGCCGGCCCGACACTTCGCGCTGCGCTCGCTGGACCGCGTACTCGCCGAAGCCTGGCAGTCGGACCAAGGATTGCGGCACGTGGTGGCGTACTCCGATCCCGCCGCCGAGCGGCGCCTCGTCGCTGGACTGCTTGACGACTACGCCTTCACTGCGATCGCCTGCCTCGACGCCTACGAGGCGACCGCCGATCTCAGCTACTTTAACTTCGCACAACGCATTACGGACAAGATGGTGGACCGCTTCTTTGACTCCGTTTCCGGCGGATTCTTTGACACGGCTGGCCTAGCGGATGGAACGGAGAAAGCGCTGGGTGTGTTGGGAACACAACGAAAGCCGTTTCAGGATTCTCCCACTCCTGCGGGAAACTCCGCCGCCGCGATCGCTCTGATGCGGCTTTACGCCTACACCAACCAACCGAGTTATCGGCAAAAGGCAGAGCAGACGCTGGAGTTGCTGGCCGGACTCGCGGGAAAGTTCGGCATTTTTGCCGCGACTTATGGCATTGCGGCGGTGCACTTCACGCAGCCCCATGCGCAAGTCGTGGTGCTTGGGGATGACGCTATGGCGGAGCAGCTTTACGCTGTCGCGGCTGGCTTCTTCGGCTTCGATAAGGCAGTACTCAAGTTGGCGGCGAACAAGGCGGTGCCACAAAACCTGCCACCCGCCCTGGCAGAGACGATTCCTCAACTTCCTGCGATCGCTGAGGGAAAGTCAGTCGCGGTGGTCTGCTCCGGATTCAGTTGCCAGCCTCCGGTTTCAAATCCGGAACAACTGAGGCACATTTTGGGCCGCGCTCTTGCGCCCGAAAGAAAAGCAATCTGAAAGCGATCTGAAAAAGAGCGATCCGAAAATTGCACAAAAAAAAGGAGCTGACCTTGCCATGGGCATCGGTCAGCTCACGAAACATAAAGCCACTTGCGTGGCTAGTCACCAGTAAATCGCTTCCACTCGATACCGCGTGCTACTTCTTCGAGCAGTTCGGATTGGCGGGATTGCACAGCGGCATCGGGCCCAGTTCAGCATTTAGGATCGGGGTCGCGATTGCCACGTACGTGCAAGCCAAACCTACCATCAGGATCAACATCCTGACCGCACGTTTCATGGTGTTCTCCTAACTGTGCGAGGCCCCTGGGAGCGGGAAAACCTCACGGTTGCGGAATTATACAAGGCACTAGCAAGGAGTACAGATTTTTCTGAAATCGTTTGCTCTACATTAAAGAGCAGCTTTATGTTTCAGCCGATAAACTATCAGAACGACTAGGGCGGGACAGAAAAGACTCGAGGTGAAAGCCGCAGGTTTTCAGGGGAAAAACGGAACCCGCCGCGAACCTACTTCGCGGAGTAATCTCCCTGGCTGCGCGAGAAGGCGCGATCCACCATGCTTTCGAACATGGGGATTAACGAATCACCAGGCACCGGATTCTGCAGATCGGTGAGACCTCGTTCCCAGCGCTGCGACGCAAATGAGTTCACTTCCGCCACTCGCACCGGACTCTTGATCAGCACGTAACCGAACCAGATCAGAATGGCCACGTTGTAGGCCACCAGATTGATCACGTGGACAGATACCTCAGACGCATGGCCGCTGACATGAAATGCCAGGGTGCCCAGTTCCACCGCGGCAGAAAAACCCAGGCCAAGCGAGATGCCAAAACTCTGCTGCCGCCGCGACGCTCCCAGATAGCGGGAGAACACCATAAGAAACATGATCAGCCCCACCTGGGCCACCCGCACGCAGCGTTGCACGGTTATGATCGCTTGCACGATCGGACCCTCGTCCCCGGTAGGGCTGGACGCCGCGACCACAAAGGCCACCAGCAACATCACCAGCGCGGCCCACTTGAAGAGCACCGAGCCGAGGTCCTTCAAGGTGTGATAGTGCCGGAATACGTCCTGAAAGATTTCGTGGATCACCATGAAACCCAGAACCAGATTGACCGCAGCGCAAGCCCAATAAAACCAGAAGTATTCGGCGTAAGTGTAGGTGCCCCATTGATACATGGGGAACAACAGGGAAAAGGCCAGAATCTGAAATCCGATGTAGGCGAAAAAGACAGGAAATATGCGATGCAGGTTGCGGCGAAACATCGCAGCCCCGACTGCCATTTGCAACACCGGGTGGGCAATCCAGAGCGCGAGTTGGTTGTCTGCTGTCATCAACCTTATGTTTTCAGCCAGCCGGGGCGCCACGGTTGACGGACTCCTGCGACTAAGTCGCGCCTGAACCTTAAACTTAGCAGTTTGCACCGAAAGGTCAACCTACCAAAGTAATCGGTAATGGTTACCCGGATCGTCGAACCACGCGCCTGGCGACGGTTTTCCGTCGAGTCGGGCGGTCGGCGCACGTCACCAAAGAATACAAATTCGGGACACGTCTGGCGGCGCCGTGCCCCGACAGCGTGACTATTGATTCTGGTCGAGAAAAAACGTGTCCAGAATATGACCCTTGCCATCGATCAGCAGTACGCGCCCGCCATACACGATGCGTTCCAGATCACCCGGCAGCTTAGGCAGCTGATCTTCGCAAGCCAACGGCAGGGCCTGAGCCTGGTTTTGAATATCGGAGGAAAGGGTTCCGCCGCGATGCATCTGCCGTTCCGCGCCGGAAGGCAACTCGGGACGCTGCGTCACATTAGCGGGAAGGTCCGAGGCATGCTCGCTCACACAGCTACGAATAATTCTGCGATCGCGCAGCGAAAACAGCTGACTGCTGTCATCGCCTCCGGCCGGCGCATCCGGAGGAGGATTGGAATCGGAATTAGAATCCGGTCTTGAGTCCGGAGATGCGTTGGAAGAAGAAGATGGGTTGGAGGAAGACGGGTTGGAGGAAGACGGATTGGAGGATGCCGGAGGCGGAGGCGGTACCGGGCCCGATGCCCCTTCGTTCGCATTGGGAGCAGGTGCCGGGCTCGAAGCCGAGGAGGTCACAAAAGTCAGCACCGCTTCCGGATCGACCAGGGCAGGTTTCTTGCCCGTAGCCGCAGCCGCGCCGGTGCCGGCGGCCCCGCCCGCCAGGGTACCGATGGCGGCGCCCTTGCCTCCGCCCGCAATCGCGCCGATGACCGCGCCCAAAGCCGCTCCCCCACCGATCTTGCTGACGTTGCTCTTGGTGTGGGACTCGCCCTTGATCACCAATGGCTCCACATGAATTGACGCGGCCACGGTCCCCGAGCTCACCGTATTCAGCACCAGATCAAGCTCACCCGGTTCACTCAGCCGGCCCGTGGGATGCACGTCGGTCACGCGCCCGATCACATCCGCGCCCTTGGGATAAAGTTGCCTGCCATTGACTTCGATGGCTTCATCCAGCGTGCCCCGAAACGTGTCTCCCATTTGCGTCTGCTCGCTGCTGAGCTTGTCGATCATGCGCACTCGGATGGTGGTGCCCGACGGAATTTCCAGGCTTCTCTGTCCCGACGCGGGCAAGGGCCCGACCGCCAGCAGGATAGCCGCCAGCAAGGTGCTCGCGAGCGGGAAGTATTTGCGAATCATGTCCTTTTCACCTCGTTAAGATTTTGGCTGGCCAGACAAAGCAGCGCTCCCCTGTTGGGATGCACGCCCATGGCGCGCGGCTGCACTTAAGATATGGTTTTGGGTGCCAGATGGTTTTGGGTGCCCCATTTTTCGCCTCTTTTGCGAAAAGTGGGGCCTTTTCCCGATATTCAACACCTTCCCATCGCCATCTCAATTCCCCACTTTTCGCAAAAAACGCGAAAAATGGGGCACCCACGTTCATTCCACGGATCACCCACGGTTAGCGATCGCCGATAAAAAGAAAGTACGAGCAGGCCCACAGATTCGTCGGAACGGTTCCGCGCGGCCGGGCGGTCAAAACAATGTTGTAGTCGTCAGAAATTTCCAGGCTGTCGAGCAGCGACGGTGAAGCCTGGGCTTGCACCGTGGCCAGATACGCAAGGAAATCGCCAACATCCCCCTCGGCTGTATGGCCCTGCGCGACGAAGGAAACCTCGGTGTCGCTTTCGGAGAAGTGCCAGCCCAACGATGCTGCCAGGGTCACCGCATTTTCGTAAGCTTCATCGGAAACCGTGCCTGGGGCCGGATTGTCGAAGACCAGGCGGACCTTGCGTTCGTCCTCGCGACTGAACTCGCGAACTTTGAGCGACCCGGATTTCGCCGTGGCTTTCCAGTCCACATGACGGGCCGAATCTTCCGGCATGTACTCCCGGATGAGATACAGGTCTTCACCGCGTCCCCGGGAAAAAGTCTCGAATTCGCCGGTGATCAGCGGCAGGACTTCGAAGAACTCGTCGGTCGGCTCCACCGGCGGGTACACCAGAATCTCGCGGGCCAGGGGCACGCGCCGCGTCTTGGTCAGAAAGGCGAAGGGGAAGCGGGTGGCCAGGCCGAAACTGTTCTGCTGATAGCGTCCGCGGCGCGGGAACCGGATTTCCATCTCGGCTGAGAGTTCAAGACTGGCGGGAATGTAGGGAAAATACGCCGATTCGGTGAAGATGCCAGTGGGCACGTCAACCATCACCCGGCGAAACTGCCGATCCGGCAGTCTTAGCCATTGGCTGGCAGCCGGCCGCCCCGGCGGGAAGCCAAAGGTGGCGGGCACCCATTGCCATTGCGCTGACGGCTTGTCCTGCTTGAGCGGAGTCACAGTGATGGAGAACGAAGCCAGCCAGCGCCGGCAGTTTCGCACCGCGATCTTTCCCCACGCCGGGCGGCCGGCAAAAACCTGATCCGGCAGTCGGACATCCAGCTCCAGACCGAGAAGCACGGCCGCTGACGCCAGACCCGACACCAGGATGGCCGCCAACATCGCCGCCACGATCACGTAAAGCAGATTGTTGCCCGTGTTCAGCGCGGCGATGGCGATCAGAATGACCGTCATGACGTAGATGATGCCCACGCGGGTAACTTCGTAGTCGAAGGCATCCCGGACGCGGCCACCCGCAACCCGTCGCGCCAGATAGGGGACCGTGGTCAGACCCACAATCACCGCCAGTGTCAGTGCCACCGACGCGAAGATCACCGTCGCCCACAGACTTCCCGATTCGCGGGCGACGGTGGAAAACAGCGCTGCTCCAAAAGCCATGACCAGTCCCAGAATCGCCAGCAGGAAGCGCATCCAGACTTCCGGAATCTCAACCGAGAGAAAGCGGGATCGAACGCCGGCGGTGGTTGCTGAATCAGCCATGTGCGGATTTCGCTGTGTCGAGGTTAGCACCCCGGGTGGGGAGGGCGCCAATTAGTTTGGCCCTGAAGCAATGAGGAAAGTAACCAAGGCAACAGGGCTTTCTCTGCATCTTTGTGGTTTCTTTGCGTCCTTTGCGGTTAAAGGCTTTTGAAGCTTTTAACCACAGAGGACGCAAGAGATAACCGCAAAGAACGCAAAGAAACCCGCTAAAGTTTTTTTTCTCGCCTCCGCCGCCACCAGAAAACTGCGGCAAAAACTACCACGACAATGGCGATGGCAATGTTGGCGTCCTCCACCAGATCAACCAACCCTTCCCAGTGTTTTCCAAAAAAATATCCCACGCCGGCGATGACGCTTACCCAAACCACTGCGCCCAGGAAATTGAATAGCAGAAACTTCCGCCAGCTCATGCGCAGCACGCCGGCCAGCGGCCCCGCGACGATCCGCATCCCTGCGATGAATCGAGCCACAAAGATAGTGGCCGCCCCGTAGCGCGCAAACAGTTCTTCCCCACGAGCGATCACGCTGGCCCGGATGTGCAGGGTTTTTTGATAGCGCTCCAGCAGGGGTCGCCCGCCGTAGAATCCGATGGCGAAGCCCAGATTGTCCCCCAGCGTCGCCGCGAAGATGCCGACCAGGATGATGTAAGGCAGTGCGAGCTTGTGTTCCGAGTAAGCCAGAAAACTTGCCAGCAGCAAAATGGTCTCGCCCGGGACTGGCAGCCCGGCATTTTCCAGCAGCAGCGCGGCCCCAACGGCCCAGTAGCCGTAGTGGGCCAGATAGTTGCGAAGAAGTTCGAACAGGTAGCTGGACATGTCAGAAGACTTCCCGGGCTTTCCGGGACAGAAATCCCGCTACCGCTGTGTTGAACTCCTCGGGCACTTCCTCATAGGGCAAGTGTCCCACGCCGTCGAACATTTCTATCCGGCAATCCGTGAACTGCCGGCGCAATTGCTCCGCCGAGGCCGGACTGACTGCGGGATCCTTGCTTCCCCAGAGAAGCAGCGCAGGGATGTGAGCGATGCGGGGCAACACCGATTCCAGTTCCTGCAGATCGCTGTTCCAGGAATGAGCTACGCCCAACCCGTACTTGAAGGCGCCGGGAATTCGCAAGGGAGCCGAATAACCCTCAAGGGTGGCTGGCTGAACGCGTCTGCGGTCCCCGTAAAGGCGGCGCAGCCCCAGGTCATGGATAATTTCAAGAGCAGGCCCCAGCCGAAGAACCAACCAGGACATGGGCTGACTAGTCAGGAAAGGAGCCCAACGCCTTCCGTGAGCCGACCACGGATTTACCGGGGCAACCAGAATCAGGCGTCGCACCCGTTCTGGCGCCAGGGCGGCTGCCATCATGGCCACCGCGCCACCATGCGACGTTCCCAGCAGATCGCAAGAAGAAACGCCGACGCCGTCGAGAAAACCGAGTAGACGTTCGGCATGAGCCCTCAGTCGGCAGTCCAGGTCAGGAGGGCGGTCGGAAAAGCCCACTCCCAGGGCGTCCACCGCATACACCGTGGCCTGCGGGGCCAGCGCAGGCATGGCATGCCGCCAGGAAAACGAATATCCCAGCAACCCGTGAACCAGCAACAAACTCGGCCCGGAGCCGCAGTGCAGATACCGCATGCGGGATCCGTCGACGGTCGTCCAACGTTCCTCGAACACCGGTGGCGGCGTCTGCTTCTCTGGCGTTTCTGATTGATTTTTCTCGAAGGTTTTCACACTAGTTTCTTTTTCACGCCGGACAACTCCGAAACGGCCGCAGCCTTCTACATAAGTGATATCGCCTCTCTCGCTTCTGTGCAGGGGGAGCTTCGGCTCCCCCATTTTTTCCGGCCACGCTGGAGTGGCAGTTGGCATTCAGCACCTGGCCCGTCTCGAACCTGACCAAACTTGCTCTGGCTAGAGGCCGAGTCCTAATTGCCGCCTCTCCGTTTCCGCAACAATTTCTTCAGCACGCGCATTCCCTTGTCCACGTGTTTTTCCTCCAGCAAGAATGGAGGAAGAAAACGCAGCACCGTGTCCTGAGTGCTGTTGAACAGCACACCTTCGCCCAGCCCTGCTTCGACGATAGGACGCGCCGGAATCGCCAACTGCAATCCTTGAATCATGCCTCGTCCGCGCACTTCCTGGACCGCCGCATATTTTCCTGCAAGAGCCTTCAACTGTTCCTGCAAGTACCCGCCCACACGAGACACATTCTCCAGCAGCTTTTCGTCTTCCAGAATGGCCAGATATTCGAGGGCCACGCGGCAGGCCAGCGGGCCTCCGCCAAACGTCGTGCCGTGTTGTCCAGCGGAGATCGCGGAAGCGAATTCCTCTTTGGCCAGGAAACCTCCCAGCGGCAATCCCGCCGCGATCGGTTTTGCGAAGGCGACAATGTCTGGCGTCACGCCGAATGTCTGGAACGCAAAAATGGTGCCGGTGCGGCCGAGCCCGCACTGGATCTCATCGAAAATCAGTGCCGCCCGATGGCGGTCGGCCAAGATCCTGCATTCCTGCAGAAAAGTGGTTGAGCATTCGTAAATGCCGCCCTCACCGAAGATCGGCTCCAACACGATGGCGCAGGTGTTGTCGTCCACCGCGGCGCGCAAAGTGTCGAGGTCGTCGCGCGGTACAAACTTGACGTCATCCAGCAACGGCTCAAATCCCTTGCGGTATTTATCCTGACCGGTGAGAGACATCGCGCCGAAGGTTCGTCCGTGGTACGAACCCTGCAACGCGACCAACTGGCTCTTGGCTTCACCGCCGGCGCGGTGTCCGGCTAGCCGGGCAAGTTTGATGGAGCCCTCAATGGCCTCGGTTCCGCTATTGGAGAAAAAAGCCCGATTCAAGCCGGAGAGCTGGCAGAGCTTCTCGGCCAGTCGCCCCTGAAATTCGTTGTAGTAGAGATTCGAAAAATGGATGGCTCGCGCAGCCTGCTCTCGAATCGCCTTGACCACCCGCGGATGAGCATGGCCGAGAGCATTGACCCCCAGTCCGGCCACAAAATCCAGGTAACGCTTGCCTTCGTGGTCATAGACGAACACACCTTTGCCACGTTCGAGAGCAATGGGATAACGGTTGTAGGTGGGCAGCAGAAAACGGCGCTCGCGCTCAATAATTTCGTCCGTGTAAGTCATGGGAAGAATCGATTCTATCGGAGTTGAGACTCATTAGCGCGACAAGGGCGCGATGCTCAAATCGCGCACGTAGGCCCGGACGCTCCCGTCCGGCCAAGCGAGCGCAGCTCGCCAGATTTTGTCGCCTGATTTGCGGACTGAGAATCGCCGGGCTTCGCCCGGCTGGGCGGGCGAGGCGCCCGCCCCTAGGTGAATTCGGGCACCGACAAGGATTGCTAAGGTCGTTTAGCTTTGCATTCATTAAACTTTTGCCATCATAGAGTTACCAAACGCCACAGAAGCCTTCCAAATAACATAGCTTTACTTCCGCGAGTCTTCTATAATCATGGAAGTCGTTTCTTTGAAGTAAGTTAGAGGTTCTCCCTTTGCACACCGCCTTGGCCCCGAACGTGCAGAACCCTCATTCGGGTAAACCCCCTACCCTCCATCAGGAGCCGTTGCGGTCGATGAACCGGGAGTTCCAAGTCCGTTTTACCGCTGGCCTGCTTATCCTGCTGACCACTGCTGCCGTGGTTCTTGCCTGGATCAATTTCCAGAAGGAACGTGATTTCCAGATTCCCTGGGACGGCGTTTGGTGGATGGAATCGGCGGAAGGCAACGGCGGCCTGGTAGCCGACCGGGTAGAGCCTAACGGCCCCGGCGATAAGGCTGGCATCCGGGTGGGCGATCGCCTGATCGCGATCAACGAGCGCGAAGTGACCGACACTCCCACTCGTATGCGCCAGGCGTACCGGGTGGGCGCGTGGTCGAAAGCGACTTACTCCCTGGTTCGCCAGTCGGTTCCGCTGGACATGACGGTGATCCTGGTTCCTGCCGAGCGCTCCCTCAACTACTGGCTCCGCTTCATCGCGCTGATCTATCTGGGTATTGGACTTTATGTCCTGCTGCGTCGCTGGACTGCTCCCAGCTCCACCCATTTCTACATTTTCTGTCTGGTCTCGTTCATCTTCTATGCCTTCAAGTTCAGCGGCAAACTGAACGATTTTGACTGGACGATCTACTGGGGCAACGTGGTGGCCTGGTTGCTGCAACCGGCGCTGTTCCTGCATTTTGTTTTGACCTTCCCGGAGAAGCGCAACATCGTGCGCAAGCATCGCTGGATCATTCCTGCGATCTACCTACCCGGGATGGTGTTGCTGGTAATTCACATTTTCACTCTGCGCCTGCTGAAAGCCAGCGAGCGGGTGCGCTGGAACCTTGATCGCATCCAGATGGGCTATCTGGCCCTGTTCTTCGTGGTGGCGGCAGCGGTGTTGTGGTTCAGCTATCGCCGGGCCAGCACGCCGATCCTGCGGCAGCAGTTGAAGTGGGTGACCCGTGGCACCATCCTGGCCATCGCCCCGTTCACGCTGTTCTACGTGATCCCTTACCTGACCGGCACGCTGCCCACGGCAGCCATGAAGGTTTCGGTATTGTCGCTGGGCCTGCTTCCCCTGACCTTCGGCTACGCCATTTTCCGCTACCGGTTAATGGACGTCGATCTGATCTTCAAGCGTGGCATGGTCTATACGCTGGCCGCCGCTGCGATTGTCGGGGTGTACTTTGCGGTTGTAGCCGGAGTGGCCGAACTGGTGCACACTCAGGTGCCCAGCTCTGGGCCCATCGGTCTGATCCTGGCCATGGTAGTCACGGCGCTGTTGTTTGACCCGGTCCGTAAGTGGATTCAGGAGCAGATGGACCAGTTCTTCTATCGGACCCGCTATGACTATCGTAAGACGCTGATCGAGTTCGGCCGCGAACTCAGCGCAGAAACCGATCTCGACCGGATGCTGAGTTCGGTGGTCGATCGGCTCTCCCGGACGCTTCTGGTGGACCGTATGGCCATCTTCCTCGCCGCGGGCGAGCCAGCCCAGTTCTTCCTGGCCAAATCTTTCGGGATGAACACCACCAGCGGGCTGGACCTTAATTTCCTCAGCGCCCCGCGGCCGGAGATCGAGGCTGGGCACCTCTTCCTGGAAAATGTGCACCAGGTACCGCGTGAAACTGCGAGCGCCCAGCAGACCATCGCCAAGCTGGATTTGAACTACTACATCCCTTGCCGTGCCCAGCAACGCACCATCGCATTCCTCAGCTTGGGCAAGACAGTGGAAGGCGACTTCCTCACCAGCGAAGACGTTGAATTGCTCGAGACTCTGGCCGGCTATATAGGCATCGCCATCCAGAACGCGCGACTGTACGCATCGCTGGAACAGAAGGTCGCAGAATACGAGCGCCTGAAAGACTTCAACGAAAACATCGTGGAGTCCATCAACGTCGGCGTGATGGCGGTGGATCTAGCCGATCGCATCGAATCCTGGAACTCGCAGATGGAGGTCATGTATGCGCTGCCCCGCTGGCAGGCGCTGACCCGTCCGTTGAGCGAAGTGTTCCCGGCGGCGTTCGTGGAAGAGTTCTACCGGGTGCGGCAGAATCCCGGCATCAACAACCTTTACAAGTTCCGCCTGGCGACTCCGACGGGCGAGAGCCGCATTGTGAACGTTGCCATCGCCCCGCTGGTCACGCGGAAGTTCAACGTGATCGGGCGCCTGATCATCGTGGACGACATCACCGAACGCATTGACCTTGAGTCGCAGCTCTCGCAGGCAGACAAGCTTTCCTCGATCGGCCTGCTCGCTGCCGGAGTCGCGCACGAAGTCAACACTCCGTTGGCCGTGATTTCCTCCTACGCGCAGATGCTTTCGAAACAACTGCAGGACGATCCGCAAAAAGGCGGATTGCTGGAAAAAATCACGCGGCAGACCTTCCGGGCTTCGGAGATCGTCAACAACCTGCTGAATTTCTCGCGCACCAGCGGCACGGAATTCACCGAAGTCAACATTAACAAGATCATTGCGGACACTCTGGCCCTGCTCGAGCACCAGTTCAAAATTACCAAGATCAAAGTTCAGGATGATCTGGCCGAGCACCTGCCGCTGATCAGCGGTAATCCTGGGCGCTTGCAACAGGTTTTCCTGAATCTGTTCCTGAACGCGCGGGACGCCATGCCCAGCGGCGGCGACCTCCGGGTCGCCACTGCCAACGGGGACGGAGTGAGCGTGGTGGTATCGGACACCGGCACGGGCATTGCCCAGGAACACATCCAGCGCATCTATGACCCGTTCTTCACCACGAAATCGACGCCGCGGGAGGGTCAGGGCAAAGGCACCGGCCTGGGCCTTTCTGTCACTTACGGCATCATTCAGGAACACGCCGGGAAGATTCGCGTGGAAAGCCAGCCCGGGCAAGGCACAACGTTCTACCTGGATTTTCCGCTGATGAGGAAGGCCGTCAATGTCTGAGCTGGCAACTATCCCACGCCGCTCTGTGAACGAGGCGTCATCTTCGTCCGCGGGCTCTGTGCTGATCATCGATGATGAAGCCGCCATCCGCGAATCCTTGGAGACGCTGCTGGAGCTGGAGGGCTACTCGGTAGAATCGGCAGCCACTGGCGACGAGGGACTGACCCGCATCGGCGACCGGCCTTTCGATTTGGTACTGCTCGACTTGGCACTGCCCGACCGCAACGGGATCGATTTGCTGGCCGAACTTCACATGCACGACCCGCAGCTTTCCGTGATCATGATCACCGCCTACGGCACCGTGGAAAATGCGGTGAAAGCCATGCAGGCGGGCGCCACAAACTTCGTTCAGAAGCCCTGGGACAATGAAAAGCTGCTGGCCGATGTGCGTATCGCCGTGGGCCGCCACCGCACGGAAGCGGAAAACGTTCAGCTCAAGCGCGCCCTCAAGCAGCGTTACAACTTTGAACACATCGTGGGCAAGAGCGAGCCCATGCTGAAGATTTTCGACCTGGTCGCGCAAGTCGCGCCCAGCCGGTCGACGATACTTTTACAAGGCGAGAGCGGAACCGGCAAGGAGCTGATCGCCAAGGCGATCCACCTCAACTCGCCGCGACGCGAGCGCGCGTTCGTCCCGGTCAACACTGGTTCGATGCCCCCGGACCTGCTGGAGTCCACTCTGTTCGGACACGTCAAGGGGGCGTTTACCAGCGCCATCGCTTCCAAGAAGGGTCTCTTTGAAATCGCCGACCGGGGAACTCTGTTCCTCGACGAAATCGGCACCATGAGCATGGACACGCAGAGCAAGATCCTGCGCGTGCTCCAGGACCGTAAGTTCATGCATCTGGGCGGAGTGCACGAACTTCAGGTCGACGTGCGCATCATCGCCGCCACCAACGTGGACCTGAAGCAATTGGTGCGCGAAGGCAAATTCCGCGACGACCTTTTCTATCGTCTGAACGTCATCACCATCGATCTGCCGCCTCTGCGACAGCGGAAGGAAGACATCCCTCTACTGGTCGACTTTTTCCTTTCGAAATATTCAGAAGAAAACGAGCGCCCGCGCCGGAGAATGACGCCGGAAGGATTGCGTCCTCTGCTGTCCTACTCCTGGCCCGGTAACGTGCGCGAACTGGAAAACGTGGTCGAAAGGGCGGTGGTGCTCTCTTCCGGCCTGGATATTGGGCCAGAACTTCTGCCCGACCAGATCGTGGGACGCGGCAGTCCTGTCCCTCTCCTGGAACACCGCGGCGACGCTTCCCTGTTCGATATCGTGGAAGACTGCGAACGCCACATCATCCTGGACATGCTGGAAAAGTGTAACTGGAACCAGACCGAAGCCGCGGAACGCTTCCACGTGCCCCTGTCCACTCTGAATCAAAAAATCAAGCGATTGAATATCGAGATT
>Ga0307479_10002389_pt1 | contig 17058 bp, 6 predicted proteins | sample atmos_gasesECM4C_FD_203743 | JGI IMG/M metagenome (GOLD analysis project Ga0307479, IMG submission 203743) | Hardwood forest soil microbial communities from Morgan-Monroe State Forest, Indiana, United States - atmos_gasesECM4C_515 | ecosystem: Environmental > Terrestrial > Soil > Temperate... | reverse complement strand
ATTGGCTGGCTTCGTATCTCGCAAAGAAGATCACGCGCCGCGCTTTTTCGGTATATCGTTCAAACATAGTTAGCTCTTTTCTAGAGCATCAGATTTTAGTCTCGGGTCGTTATTGACGAAACCAGGCGTGGCTGTTGAAAAACTCGCTCCTGGGAAAACGCTCGAAAAAAACTTTGCGCTAGGATGCCCGACAAACGACGATCTCGGTTTTCGTGGACATTTTCCATGCCCCAAATTTTGCCCGTTTTGAGAAAAAGTCAGTGGGGAGGAGGTTTTCTCACCGCCGCCATCTACCTGGGTCGACCGAAGAACAAGACGTAGCCATCAGGGTCGCAAATTTCGAACCCGCGCAGACCATCGTGGGTATCCTTGAGCGGCACGCTGAATGCGGTTCCATGATCGGCAAATTCGACGGCGAGCGAATCTGGGTCTGGTGCATAGACGTAGGCATCCCACCTCATGGAGGGATTACGCTTTGGGTTCGGCAGCGGCGACGTGTCGTTATCGGACTTGACGAAGATCTGCGCTCCGTCGCGGCCCACGATGGCGAAAAAAGGGTTTAGATCCGGCTGCTGGAATCTTGACTCAAAGCCGAGCTTGTCGCGGTAAAAAGCGATGGTTTGATCGACGTTGCTGACAATGAAGAACGGGGAGATCGCCTGCGTCGTTGGTCGTGTCATAAGCGTGGAGCCCCTTGCACTGGCATCTTAGGATTTGCGGCCTTTTCGAAATGCGCCCCTTCGCTCAACGCTCTGCGATTGAGTCGATTCCTCAACTGTTGAAATCAGCGATATAGCAACCGTTAGAGCGTTGGTGCGCGTTGCAGGCTGACAAGACATCATTAGGCGATCGGACAAAAGAGAGCGGACGTCGTACTGTGTCGACAAGTGTCGAAGGCAATCTTTCGACATTCGTCAAAGATGGTCGCAGTCTCTATTCCTATGGCCAAGAACTCAAGAAAGAATTAGGAAGCAAGCCCTTCCTCAAGAAGGGGAATTCTAGCAGGCGCCCTGACAGCCGCCATTTTCCAATGCGATGAAAGCAATCAGGTTTCGACCCATTTAGAGTATTTTGCAGCTGCAAAACACGACCGGAGCGATGGACGGAAACTTGTGGTTGGCCCACCCACTGCAAACCGACATACGGTTTTAACCCGGACTACAGTACAGAATCCTCGTATCACGACTTTGGCATCTTCCTTGCCTAACTCTCAACGGTAACGTCACGGTTCGCACAACTGAGGAAGCGCCTCGTGCAGACCAGACCTAGGTGATTTCTCAAATGTGCACTGTTTCTGAATTCCACATCGACATAGCGATTGATGCTCGCCTGATGAATCCGATCCAGCCCCCGCCGGCGCGGGCGCAGGCAAAAAGCCGAGTAGTCTCGCTGCTTTTGGGCACACTATTGATAACGACGTTCCTTATTGGCGTCGCTGGCGCCCAAGACCGACCCACATACGCACCTAATGAATTCGGGCTCTGGTTCGACGGGCAGTTCGGAAACGGCCATGCGTTCGGCAGCACTACGGACAGTCGCATGTACCAGGTCGAGGCAAGATATGGTCGCCTCGTTTTTACGAGTCATTTGCTCGCACTTCACTATGTTGCCGAGGTGGTCCCATTGACGTTGGTAGGCCAACGGCAGGCCAATGGACAGCGAGTGTATGCCTACGGTGGCGGCGGGAGTCCAATCGGGGCACAAGTCAATTTCCTCCATGATCGCCGAGTTCAGCCCTTTCTCATAAGCAGCGGAGGCTTCCTCTCTTTCAATCGTCGGATGTTCGACGCCACTCAGTTCAACTTCACCGCCCAACTCGGGGCAGGTGTCCAAGTATTCACCTCCAGGCACCACAGCATCGACTTTGGCTACAAATATCATCACATTTCCAACGCCAACCGGGGCCGCATCAACCCGGGCATGGACTCGCATGTAGTGTTCGTAGGAGTGTCCTTCTTTCGATAAAGTTCAGATTTGCATTGGTCAGAGTGCGCTTAGTGGAACAGGCCAGCTGGAGGAGCCGAACGCTTTTTCTTCGGTGCTTCGCCTCTTGATTCTTAGGTCGTAGAGCGAATCGCCCGAGGAACCCATGACTACGCATCTGTCACAAGCACGGCCTTACAACGCATTGACCCTCGCCGCCGGTAGAAACAAGAAGCCGCCCTTCGGTGGGCGGCTTTCTTGTGTTTAGATTGTTTGCGAAACTGCGGGCGGTCAATTAAACGCGCAGGTCGTGACCCCGTTCTCCTGCCCGATAGAGTGCTGTCCGTATGGACACGGATCTGCCATCGTTTGTGCAGCAGCCGGTGGCGAAGGTGCCGCACGGTCCGGAGGCCGCCCCGGACTGTTCTGGGCGGGCAACCTGCCTGGTCCAATCAGGCTGCTGGTCGTCGCTGTTCCTGGAACCGCAGCCGCCGGAACTTTGGACGGCTCAGCTTTCTGAGGAGTGACCGCCGCCGGTGTAGCGGCGTGCTGGTCGGGCGTGCGTGCCGGAGCCCTAGTCTGTTCCATCGCTCCCGGCGTTCGGTTTGCGCTTTCCTTCCGCGGATCCTTGTACCGCACCGTTACCCCCGATCCCGGGCCCAAATCGACCAACCGCAGATTCTCGTCGGTTACTGTTTGCGCGCGCACGATATGCGGCGTAATGGCAAAAACAATCTCGTTCTCCTGGCGTTCCTTATCCTCTTGGCCAAATAGATATTTCAGAATCGGAATCTTCGTGAGCCAGGGATATCCGCTCAGTGAATGCGTCTCAGTATCCTCGAGGATCCCGCCCACCAAATTGACCTCACCGTCTTCCAGGCGGGTTTCATGCTCGATGCGGCGCTGTCCGATGACCGGCTGGCTGATGCCGCCAATATTCTGCGTTCCGCTCACCGAAGAAACTTCCAGGGTCATCTTGAGCGTCACTTCGTTCTCCGAATGAATGTGCGGAGTGATGTCGATGTTCACGCCCACATCAAGGTATTGAAACTGAGTATTGACCAGGGCACCGCCGCCGGCTCCGGCGAAGCCCCCACCGAACGAACCGGTAGCCACAGGCACACGATCACCAATTTTCAAAGTCGCCTTCTCGTTGTCCAAGGCACGAATCTCAGGATTCTGAATCAGCTTCGTGTCGCTATCGCTCATCAGCAACGATAACGAAGCGCCCGGAATACTGACTTGAAAATTGTTAGCTGTCAGCGAACCGAGCGAGTTCAACGTAAACGCGCCACCCGATCCTGAACCCGAACCCGAACCCCCCGTGCCGGGCACCATCACGATATTGGCCGAGGTGGGTGGATTCACACCCATCGTATGGATCCGGTTGCGGCTGACCTGCAGAACCGCGATGTCGATCACAACTTCTGGCTTGGGCTTATCGATATCGGTCAGCAGCTTTTGCGCAAGCACGATCTGGTCGGGTGTACCCCGCAGAATAATTGCGTTCTGGTTGGGGATCAGTTGCATGCGGGTCACATCGAGGATCCCCTTCAAAGTGTTGGCCGCTTCCTGCAGTTCATTCGCGGCCGAAACGTTCCGCAGGTAGAACGTTTTCATCACCGTGCTCTGCATCTCTTTCCGCTTCGTTGGCGTGTCCGCCGCGACCAGGATCGTGTTGCTCGAAGTCGGCTGCCAGAAAGTCTTGGTCTGCAGCGCTACGACATTGAGGGCCTCGCGCAGCGTTACGTCATTCAATTCGATGGTGATTTTCTGCGGCTTGTAATCTTGATCGAACAGCACATTGATGCCGGCGAGTTTGGCGATGGTCTTGTAAACCATCGTCGACGTCTCGCTCAAACGCAGGTTAATCAGCGTATTTGAAATGGGTGTTAATTCGATTGGCCCAGCTGCTTCTTCCGCCAGCTTGTCGAGCTGGGTCGGGGCGGGTCCTTCTTCCTTCTTGCGCGACTGCTTGCGGATCATATCTTCTGTTCGCCGCCCTTCTTCCTTCGCGACGAAGTTGGTGTGGTCCGTTTCCGCAGCGTGTTGGAACTCAACCAGTGCTTCTTGCAGCTTGCCACTATCGCGCAACAGTTGACCTTGCCGTACGTGCTCAAGCGCAGCATAGAATCGCACGCGAGTGTAAGCCGTAAAGTATTTCGCGTCCCTGGGCTTCAGCGAATGGGCCTCACTGTAGGCCTGAAAGGCTTCGTCGTACTTGTTGGCACCCTCGGCCTTGACCCCGCGCTTGAACGCCGCGCTGGCTTGATCCGCGTGCCCCGGCAGGCACACCGCCAGGACCAAAAGCACAGCCCACAGTATTTGCAGACGCTTCATCATCGTTGCTACCCAGATCCTAAGATTGAAATAAATGAGGCCGGCCCGTAAAAGCTGTCTCCCTTGAGACATCCCTCCGCCGAAACAATTGGGGGGGAACAATCGACCGCTATCGGCGAGCCTGCATCACCGGTCGGACGCAGCGAGCCTTACTGATAAACCACCGGGAGGGCTGAGTATTTGATCTAGCGCAAAGACCCGAACGTTCTTTCACATAGACCAGGCCCACCGGAACGGCTCCTTCGTCTCCTTCTCCAATTTCGTCACAAACCCGTAAACCCGCTCCGGGCGCGGCTTCTCCAGCACTAAGGTTTTCATATTTTACAAACTTTACATTTTTACAAAACTTTACAGTTTTGTTTGCCCGCCAGCAAATAGGTAAATAGAAGGCCTAGTACTGTCAACGGCACAGGGGCGCTGGTTTCCGCCAGGCCCATTGCGTGGGCAATAAGGCTCACGCGGCAAGATGAGAAGAGGCGCCGCCTTCCTATGGTTGCCGGCCACTCTTCACCCCCCATCTACCGCCGCGTACTGCTGGTTGAGCCTGTTAGCTGGGAAATATCAAGATTCCACGCGTTGGAAGGGCGGTTCGTCTTCCCGCGCGTGAGTACGTACCGATCGGCGGCGAAACGTTGCCGGTCGTTCCGGAGCGGCGCTGGGTTGCGTCCGCCCGGCCAGGTTTCGGAAGGAGGCTGCACAGCCATGAGGAAGCCGTACCAGGTTTGGATGCCAATTCTTCTCGTCGCTTTCGCGGCAGTAGCCGCGAGCGCCCAATCTTTTCGGGTTCAATGTCCCACCACCACCATCACTCATCCTTCGAGCCTGAACAACAACAATGCCGAGCCAACGTATTCGGCTCCGACGTCACTCGTGATGGGTCCGAATGGATATCTGATCCCAGATCCAAATGCAACGAACGCGAACGTGAATGGCGCCATCAAGTGCCAGCAGATCTCGGGCGGTGACGGCTACTCGACGATGGGCGACGGTACCCAGACCTATATGTTCTCGTTCGGGCCGTTGTCAGGACTCGCGGACATTGCCAACGGTCTGCCCGGTACCCAGTTCCCCAGCGTCTTCAACGTCCAGGGGCCGAAGCTGTTTCCGGGCGACCCGGCCACGACCGATAACCCGACGATCCCCGTTACTCCCACCCAATTGGCTGGCTTTACGTACAACGGCGCGGTCGGCCTCGCTCTTAATGTGGCGAACCTCGTCAGCATTTACGACATCGTCGAAATCGGCCATACGGTTTATGTTCAGACGAATTCGCCGTTGGGACTCAGTGACGGTGACCCTGTAGTCATCTCCGGGACGGGATTGGCCTATGACGGCAATCAGAATGTTCTCCATGCTAACGTTCTGGGGAACACCTTCCCGGCTGGCGTCACGAACTACGGCTTCGCCGCCGTTAACAACTTCACGTTCACTCTTTCAACCGCCACGAATCTGGCTGACGTAAACACGTCGCAGACCGCGGTCGCTGGGATTCCTGCCGGTTACGATGGCCACGTCGATCCTCGTCCGATCATGGATGTCGGGGTGATGAACGGCAACATCCCCGCGCCCCTGATGGCGATCGACGAAGACGACGAATTCTTCCTCACCCTGACCAACGTGGGCATGATCATGCGGCCGGACCTGTTCGAACAGCACACGGTCCACTTCCATGGTTATCCCAACGCCTCTTCTTTCTATGACGGCGTGCCGGATGCTTCGGTCGCCATCAACATCGGCGCCAGCTTCACCTATTACTATCTCGCGCCCGATGCCGGCACGTACTTCTGGCACTGCCACATCACTCCTCCCGAACATTTGCAGATGGGCATGGTCGGCCAGCTTTATGTGCGGCCACGGCAGAATCGGGTCGCGGCGGGCAACAGCCTCTTTGCTGCGCTGCAACAGCAGGAAAAGGACAATCGCACCAAGTGTGATTCCACCAGCGACATCCTGTGCAGCAATCCTTTACCGCGTCAGTTACCCACCGATGCGGCGCCGAGCGACAACGGTGTGACCCGCGCTTCAACTGGCAATTACGCCTACAACGACGGCGACGGCTCAACCTATTACGACGTCGAGTATCCAATCCAGATCCACGGCTTCGACCCCAACTTCCACTTTGTCGGCATGACCTTCAACCCGGAAGGTTTCTCGGACATGAAGGACAAGTACTTCCTGCTGAACGGACGCAGCTATCCCGACACAGTGACGCCCGGTCCGCTCTTCACCCAGACGGTCGACGGCAGCAATCACTTCTCGCAGCCGCTGTCCGCGATCATCAACATGATGCAAGGCCAGAAGGCGCTCCTGCGCATTTCCGACCTTGACGTTTCCGAGTATCAGACCCTGGCCTCGCTCGGGATCCCCATGAAGGTTGTCGGCTACAACGCCAAGCTGCTGCGAGATCAAGCGGGAAACAACCTCTACTACAGCACCAATTCGATCACGCTGGCGGGAGGTGAGTCGCTCGACGTGATTCTCGACAGCACCGGAGTGCCAAAGGGTACGTATTACCTCTACACCCCCAATCTTGATCACCTTTCCAACGACGCAGAGAACTTCGGCGGATTGATGACCGAAGTCCACGTTAACTAGGAGCGCAGCCATGAGGGCAATGAACATGAAAAAAGTGATTGTAAGGACGCAACTGCTTCTGGCCGCGATGGTGGCCATGGCTATGTTACTGGCGGTTTCCGCGTATGCTGCGGCTCCCGGAATCAAGGGCACCACTTTCAGCCTCGTCGCGGCGCCGGCCTATCTCACCCAGCCCGATGGGCAGGCGGTTTACTCGTGGGGCTATGGCTGCGCAACCACCTTTACCCCAACCTATGCGCCGTCGAATTTATCTCGCACCGGATTCTGTAACACCATGCAGGTGCCAGGTCCCACATTGATCGTCACAGAAGGAACGCAAGTAACAGTGACGCTCACCAACAATTTGCCCAACGCCGCCGGCAACACCTCCATCCTGTTTCCGGGCGTCACGTTGAACGCATTCGCCAGCGGGAACGGCACACCTGGATTGCTCACGCAGGAAGCGGCGCCCGGTCAGACGGTGACCTATACGTTCACCGCCCCGTCGCCCGGTACGCGCGCTTACTACAGCGGAACCCAGAGCGACTTGCAGGTCGAGATGGGGATGTACGGCGCGCTCATTGTGCTTCCCGACCCTACCAAAGTCCCCGGCGCCTGCACCAGCCCGGCGATTCGGACGAATCTGTACGGAGTCACCGATTGGGCCACAGTGAACAAAGTTCCGGGTGCTCCAGAGCAGGATTACCGACTCGCGGCGTCCGCTTACGACCATCCCGACACCTGCTACGACCGCGAGTACCTGTTCCAATTCGCGGAGATGGATCCGAGAATTCACACTCAGGCCGAGGCGCAGGTCCTGGCCATTCAAGCCAAGGGCGGCTGCACCGCGGGTGCACCGGGATGCAGCCTGGAAGTTCCGACAGAGCCTTACCATCCCTCCTATTTCTTGATTAACGGCCGCTCCATGCCAGATGACATGGATCCGAATTACGCAACCCAGTATCCGCACCAGCCCTATAACGGCGATCCGCACATGCACCCCGGCGAATTGACGTTGATTCGCGTTATCGGCCAGGGACGCTGGCAACATCCTTTCCACGAGCACGGCAACCACGTGCGCATTTTGGGACGTGACGGGAACCTGATTCTGAGCAGTACTACCTCCCAGATTACTTACGCGAATGGCGGTTCCGGGACCGGATTAGCCGGACCTCTATTGTTCACCACCACGACCACTCCCGGATTGGCCTTCGATGGAATCTTTTACTGGACGGCCAAAGGCTTGAACTGGGATGCCTACGGTCACAACCCCAGTTCTAAAGATTCGAACGCGACGCCAGCCTGCACCCCGGATGCGAATGGTTACAACACTGGGGCAGCCGCCCAGAGCGCGATTAACTACTTTGAGTGGTGTCAGGATCACAACAAGCCAGTGCAAAAAGCCCCCTTTGGCGATGTCGCTGGCGGCGGCCCGACCACGCTGCCGGATCCCAATCTCTTTACCAACGGCGCCTGGTATGGGGGCAGTCCCTACCTGGGCCCAGATGCAACCACTCGTGCGACCGGATGCAACACGGGTGCCCAAGCGAACGGTTCCGCTCAGGGCGCAGCCTGCGGCCAGACCGGTTCAACTCCGCCTTCGGGCACCATTGCGAACTCGCCGAGTACCGAGGCTGGCTTCGCTTTCATGTGGCACTCGCATAACGAGCGCGAAATCACCACCAACAATATTTTCCCCGGCGGCATGCTGATGATGATGCTTGTCGATTCCCGGGAATACGTCATCGACGAGACCAACTAACTCAGAGGAGAAGAGCAATGCGATCCCACTTCGTCAAAACTAGTCTGAAGACAGCGTTATCCGTAACACTCGTCCTCCTCCTCGGAGTGCTGGCCGCGTCCGCGCAGGTTACTGTAAGCCTGACCGCGAGCCCGCAGAGCACAATGCTGCCCGATGGCAACATCGTCCCCATGTGGGGTTGGACTTGCGCAAACAACCTCACCGCCTCCGCCACCGCCACCACGGCTGTCACTGGTGGGGGCACCTGCGGAACCCTCGCCGGTGTGCCGCAGGCCGGCGGCTCGGTCTGGCAACCGCCGTTGATCACGGTTCCCTACGGCGGAACGGGGACCAGCCTGACCATCACTCTCACCAACAACCTTTCGTTCGCGACCAGCACTGCGGTGCCGCCGGCGACGCCACCGACGACAGTGCCGAGCTCGTTGGTGATTGTGGGCCAGCTCGGGGGCGGACTCGGAACGACGCCAACCTTGGTTTCCAGCCCGACTCACGCGACTCAGGGTGCCACCTGGCCGATCGTCGGCGACACCGGTGGCGCCACCTTTAATCCTCCTCCGCAAGGGAATCGCGTTCAGTCCTTCGCCAACGAAGTGACTGTCGGGGGAACCCCGGCAACGCTTCTGTGGAGTGGTCTAAAGCCCGGTACCTACTTGATCGAGTCCGGCACGCACCCCTCCATCCAGGGTCCAATGGGACTTTACGGAGTCCTGGTAGTGACGACTCCTCCGTCGAATGCCGGACCTGGTACCGCTTATACCGGTGTCAGCTATAACGCAGACGTTCCGTTCATGTTCAGCGAAATTGATCCCGTCCTGAACAACGGCATTAATTCCGCAGTCACGACCGCTGGCTTCACCGAGACTTCGGTTCGTGTGCTTCGCGACAGCGTCAGCTCCGTCACCGTCAACGCTGACAACGCGGGAAACCCGATCGCCGGTTCAGGCTACGTCCTCAATGAGCCCGTCGTCATTAATGGCGGCGGTTTCTCGGTTCAAGCGACGGCTCACGTCTCACAACTAGTTGGGGTTAACACTCTTGGATTGAGCCCGACGGGCATCGCGGCCATCACGATTGACAACCCTGGCAAAGGTTACAGTTCAGTTCCCACCAGTGTGAGCGTAACAGGCGCTGGCAGCGGTGCGCAGCTTACCGCCAACCTGAGCCTGCAGGGCGTCATGTGCAGTGACGGCGCAGCGGCCTGCTATCCGCCAGCCGTGAACTACACGCCGTTGTATTACCTCGTCAACGGACTTGCATTCAACAAGACTGCCGCGACGGCCTCGCTGTTCGCTTCCAATCCGCCCCTGGGTGTGACCGGAAATGTCCTGGTGCGGATGGTGAACGCTGGCTTGCGCATGCACATTCCATCGATTGTCGGAGCGCAGACCGGCGCTGCTTCCGGGTTTTCGCTCATCGCGGAAGACGGCAACCCGCTGCCCGGTGTTCCCAGAGTGCAGAGTGAAGTATTCATGGCTGCGGGCAAGACGTACGACGTGATGATCACCGCGCCCGCCGCCTGTACTCCAGCGCCTCCAGCAGCAACCTGTACGAATACGGCCCTTCCGATCTTTGATCGCCAACTGAGCCTTTCCGCTAATGCAACAGCGCGCGATTCCGGAATGCTGGCGTACATCAATATCAACGGCGCTACACTCCCCTTAACTGCGGCGATCGGATCCGCGGTGGCAAATGCGGATACCTACAACTCGGTGATTGCGGGCCAGACGCTCACCGTATCGGACCCTGGTAAAGGTGTGATCGCCAACGACATCAATGTGTACGGGGTTAAGATCGTTGGTACCGTACCAACCGGGCTGACGCTCAACCTGGACGGGACGTTTCTCTACACGGGAGGCACGCCGACTACCTTCACGTATTGCGGTAACGGTGCGACTACGGGGCCGGCATGCGCTCTCGTGACCCTGGGCGCGGCGCCGATAGAATTGGGTGGTATCACCTGCACCGTTCCACCGGCATACACGTCGATGGTGGCCACAACCCTGAGCATCAAGCCCCCCGGCATCCTGGCCTTCTGTAAAGACGCGGCGGGTTATCCTCTCACCGTCAATGGGGCAACGCTCGCCGCGCCTCTAGCGGTTCCCCTGACGCCCACAAGCCCAGCCACAGGCTCGGGCACAGCTACTCTGGATCCGAATGGCGGGTTCACCGCGACGCTTACTGCAGCCGCGGCGGGCAGTTACACGTTCCCGTTCACCGCAAAGAACTCACAAAACACCCCCGCCGGCTCATCCACGACTGTGACCGTGATCTTTCCCGCTCCCAGCGGCCTTGCGGTCACGGTTCGTGATCCCATCAACAACGCCACGATTTCTGACTATCGTTGGGTAATCGAAGAAGACCGCACCTTCTACGTCGATCCGGGTTGCACCACGAATCCCCCACCGGCAGGTTGTCCTGGTTCAGGTGGCGGGACCATCGTTCCCGCTTTCGGGACGAACTTCCACACCAGCTATATGCCGCTTATCGCCGCAGGCTGCACCGGTTCACTGTCTTGCGAATCGGGGCAGACCGTACTCGGTCAAGCGACAGTTTGCGACATCGGTAACGGCGTGTGCCGTCAGGATGGGTCCGCCACGCAAGAGGCCATCCACCTTCCAGGCGAAGTTGCTCTGGACCCGACCAAGCGCTACTACATTTCGGTCCTGCCCGGCGACGCGGGCAATCCATTCGCCAATGGCTACGGCGGCGCTCCTGTCTGCGACACTGCCGGTGCTCCCAACACGACTTGCGGCCACGGCATGGGCGGAGCTCCGATCGCGGCGCTTTGCCGGCTCGGAACACCAGCAGCATCTTGTACCGGAACTCATGCGCCGGTCACGATCCTGACGCAGCCAAGTCCGTACCCGCCCTCGAAGCTTTCGGTATTTGTATTCGAGGACGACTTCCCATTGAACGGGGAGCAGGACGGCGGCGGCGGAATCGACGTGCTCTCGCCCAACGAGCCAGGATTAGGCGGTTTCAACATCACTCTGTTTGACGATGCCGGCGGCTCCGGCGATGCAACCGGGCAGATGACCTACGACATGTTCAACATGCCCTTGTCGAACAGCCTCGCGGGAACTCTCGATCCGTCCACCGGCCTCGATGCCTGCCCCATCGGCGCCAGCAACCTAACCCGCGCCGGTAGTGGCGCTCTGGTGGCGCAAGAGACCACCGGTGCCAACGGCGTGCAAGGCACGTTGGGCATCACCGGCACGATCGTGACTTGTCCCAAGTACGAGGCGGACGGCCAGACCCTGTCTCCCTTGGCGGGCCAGGCGGTCGTTGCCAACCTCATGCCCGGCCGTTACGGCGTCGTGGCTACACCCGCGGCTGACCGCATCGGACGCGGCGAAGAGTGGCTCCAGACCAACACTCTGGACGGCCAGAAAGCTCACGATTCCTTCCTCCGGATCGGCGAGCCTAGCTTCTTCCAGGAATTTGGACCAGCCGGATACCACGTCTCCATCGGCTTTGCGAATCCTGCGATCATCAACGCTCGCAAGCCGTTCGTCTGCGACCTGACTGACCCGTTCACTACCGGAGCGAATTGCACGAACAGCGTCACCGGCGTCGTTACCACGGTGCGCATGAGCCGCACTCCGGATGAGCGACTCTACAGCAGCGGCGACAACAGCAGCTTCGCCTTCACCCAGTGCTACGTCAGCTTTGGCGATGCAGACGGCGAAGACTTCGCCTTCACCAAGTGCAATAGCGATGGCAGCTTCACCCTCTCGGGCCTGCCCGATGGCGACTGGAGACTTACGATCTTCGACCAGTGGAACGACATGCTGGTCGACGGTCTCTCGACGCCGGTCCGTTTGTCTGGCGGCAAAGTCCTCAACATGGGCCAGATAGCCACCAACCAGTGGCAGTCGAATATCTACACCAAGACCTTCTTCGATACGAACGGCAACGGCATTCAGGATACCGGCGAAGACGGGCTGACACTGGTGGCGACCAACAATCGCTTCCGCGATGGCAGCTACTCCAACTTCAATAACACCGACTTGGCAGGCAACGCGGGCTTCAACGAAATTTTCCCGCTGTTCAGCTGGTACGTCATCGAAGACGATACGACCCGTTACAAGAGCACCGGAACCCATGTCGTCTACGACGCCGGTGGTCCGGCGGACACTGCCTTCCCGCTCGACCCCTCGGGCAACCCATTGCCTTGTCCGGCTGGCCAGCACTGCAGCAACATTGGCGGGTTCTTTGCGAATACACTCGAACAGATTCCCGTGCCTACTCCTCTGCGGGTGCCGGGCGCGTTCTATTGCAGCTCAGCAGACTGCAGCGACTCCGCGTCTCCCTTTGTTCCCGGTGGAACTGGAGGGTCCACAGGTCGCATCGATCCTCCGACCCCGTTTGGCACCGAGGGCTGGCAAGGATTCTCGGGCCAGAACAACTTTGTAGAGTTCGGCAAGAAGCCCTTCGCCGTCGGCGAAACCGGCGGCATCCACGGCGAAGTCATTTATGCTTCGACGCGCCCCTTTGATGACCCCAGCCTGCTCATTCACACGAGCTGGACGCCGGATGTCCCGGGAGTCACCATCAACCTGTACAAAGAAGGTACCGCTCCGGACGGCAGCACCAGCCTCACGCTGATCGATACCACCAAGACCAGCAGCTGGGACGATTATGCCCAGGGTTTCCGCTCCGATGGCAACCCCAACATGAACTGCCCGGGCCAGGGCACGGCGTCCGGTACGAACGCCGATTTATTCTTCTTCACCATCTACAACCAGCCGATGTGGCTCGACGTGTACGCCAACGCCGGCAACCCGGTCCACACGATCCCGAACAACTCCCAGTACAAGTGCTATGACGGCATGCACAACTGGAACCAAGTGCAGCCTGCCCCGTACGACGGCTACTACACCTTCCCGAGCATTACGAGCCTCGATCCTGTCACCGGCAAGCCAGCCGGGACGAATTGCACCGCCTGCGTCGTGAATCCGGACGCGACCGACGCATACCGTCGACCCAACAGCGGTGTCGCGGCTGGAGCTCTCTGGACTCCTACCGTTGGCGGCGCTCCGATGCTTCCTCCGGGCAAGTATGTCGTCGAAATGATCGTTCCCCCCGGTTACGAGCTAGTCAAGGAAGAGGATAAGAACATCCTGATCGGCGACAACTATATTGCGCCGGTAACGCAACAATTCGCCGGATTGGGCAACATCTTCATCCTGCCCGACCAGGCCGAAATCAACGCCCTTTACAACGCCAATAACCCGCAGAATCCGACGCAGACTCTCGGACGCACCACTCTGCCGTCCCACGAAGGCGACACTGGTAGCGTCGAGGCCTTCTGGCCCTGCGTGGGCGCGTCGCGCACCGTCCCCGACTTCATCAGCTTATTCCCGCAGTCGGGCGAAGTCTCGCCGTTCGCTGGCGCGACTCGCAATCTGTGCGACCGCAAGGAAGTGAACCTCACCGAGCAGTCCGCGGCCCTGGCGAAGTTCTGGATCTTCACCTCTGCCCACGTTGCTGCTCACTTCACCGGCGTCATCACCGACGATTACACTTCGGAATTCGATCCGTTCTCGCCCCAGTTCGGCGAGAAATTCTCGCCGCCGAACCTACCCGTTTCCATCAAGGATTGGTCCGGTACCGAAGTCTCCCGAGTCTATGCCGACCAGTGGGGCACGTACAACGGCTTGACTTACTCCACGTGGGAAGTCAATCCGCCGAACCCGACCGGTTATGCGCCCACCATGATGGTGGTCTGCATGAACGATCCGGGCCCGATTCCCAATCCGGCTAACCCTGCTCAGATGATCACGGATCCGTTGTTCAACCCGCAGTACAGCCAGTTCTGCTACGAGATTCCGTTCATGCCTGGGCAGACCCAGTACATGGACACGCCCGTCGTGCCGACCTCGGCCTTCGCGGGCGCAGGCTATAACAACCCGGACTGCGCCTACCCGGCTGCTACGCCCGCGGTCAGCGAAGTCGATGGCGACGGCATGGGACCTTGGGTGAGCGCAACCGGCAAAACTTTGACCATCAACGCCCTGGGTGATCAGCTTGTGCCTAACAATGCTTACTCGGGACCGTCCTTCACGACGTCTCCTTTCAGAGACAAGTACATCACCCGTCACTATGGCTTCGGTACGCAGTGCACTTCGCCAACGGCCGGTAGCACGACGTGCAACACTGCATCGCAGGTGACGATCGGCGGGCAGACTGCAAGCATCACGAACTGGAGCGAAACGCAGATCGTCGTCACTGTGCCCACGAATGTCCCGAATTGCGCCATACAGCAACAGGCTCAGTACGGAGGCTCGAACGCACAGTGTGGCCAGTTGGTTATTACTGCAGGCAATGGCAAGCAGTCGATTGACAGCGTGACCGTGACCATCGGCGGCAAAGCCCCCACCTCCGTTACGACCAATGCTCCCCTTCTGCCCAACTCAGTCGGGTCGATCCAGAAAGCGATTGACGCGGCTGAACCCGGCGACCTGATCATGGTGCCCCCGGGTACCTACAACGAAATACTGTTGATGTGGAAGCCGGTCCGGCTGCAAGGCGTCGGAGCTGCTTCCAGCATCATCAACGCCAACACTCACCCTGCGGGCAAGATGACTTTGTGGCGCCTGAATGTCAATTGTCTATTCGGGTTGGCGCCCAGTGGTACACCGACCGGCTACGATGCGGGTTGCGGTAGTGGCTGGAAAGAATTCAAGGGCGCTCTCAACAGTCCGCAGGTCGATCGCTTGCCCCTGGAGGCCACCGTGGGCTGGGATGCAAGCCTCAATGGCAACTTAGCCGAGCTGTTGCAAGAGCCTGCGCTGATGGGAGCGTTGGAGGGAGCGGCCATTACGGTGTTGTCGAAAGGTGTGGATTTCCACGGGCAGAATCCCTTCGACCCCGCTCTCCTTGCTGGTTTCCCGACGGGCACGACATTGCTGCAAAATGTTGCTGACGGCGTCTCCAGCGACCATTGCTTAGACACTACGAATCCATTCCCGAGCAACTTCGAATGCAATCCATCCAGCATCGACGGCTTGGGCATCACCGACAGCTCCCAGGGCGGCGGCGGTATCTTCGTCCATGGCTGGAGTCATAACCTGCAAATTGCCAACAACCGCGTTAATAGCAACTCTGGGACGCTTTCCGGCGGCATTAACGTAGGCCAAGGTGAATTTCCTCCCCCCAATACCGTGGGCGGCGTCAACGCCGCTCCCGGCTCCTGCGTGGTCGACGTTAGCGTCGCGGACACCAATCTCACGCTACCGTACTGCTTCGACATGAACGTGAACGTGCACAACAACATGATCACGTCGAACTCCTCCACCGGCGACGAACTGTTCTCGGCGACGCCGGCAGGGGCCGGTGGTGTCAGCTTCTGCACTGGCTCTGACTACTACAAATTCAACAACAACTGGCTGTGCGGCAACCTGAGCTCGGGCGACGGCGGCGGACTTGGTCAACTTGGCTTCGTCTACAACGGCGACATCGAGCACAACTCGATTCTGTTTAACCAGAGCACCAATCCAACGATCCCGACCAATGGCGGCGGTATCCTTGTCATGGGTGCGCCCGACGTCGACCCGGCTTGTGGCGCTACCACCGATCAGGATTGCGTGAACCCGACGCCAGGACCGAGTGATGGTACCGGTCCCGGCCTGGTGATTAACGCTAACTTGATCCAGGGCAACGGCGCCGACAGCGGCAGCGGCGGCGGCCTGCGTCTGCAGAACATCAACGGCTCCGATGTGGTTAACTTCCCCACCAACCCGAACCGTTGGTACGACGTCACTGTGACCAACAACATTATCGTCAACAACCTCGCTGGCTGGGACGGCGCTGGCATCTCGTTGGTGGACGCGTTGAATGTCAACATCATCAACAACACGATCATGTCCAACGACACCACGGCGTCGTCGGGCGCGCTCTTCAATACGATTGGCGCACCGTTAGCCAGCAGCCAAGGACCGTGCGCAGTCCCCCGCAGACCGGACGGCACGTGTCCAGTTCCGCTCACAACTTCCACACCTCAGCCCGCTGGCCTGGTGAGCATCCAGAACAGCACGGCTTTGGCCTCGAACTTCCCCGCCACCATCCTTTGCCCTGCAGGGCATGGATCGGGGGGAGCAGCACCCAATGGTCGTACCAATGGGTCTTGCCGGAGGTACTCCGTTCCGGTCCTAGAGAACGATATATTCTCCAACAACCGGGCGTACTATGTCGCTGTGGGCGGGCGAGGTGCGACAACCCAGAACCAACAGAACATTGTCACTCTGTACAACGCGTTCGGCGCCACGCCGGCGTCGAGCCAGCCCTTTACCGGCGCCTGCGATTCCGATGGCCGTTATTGGGATATCGGGGTGCGCGGCGACACCTCGCCGACTAACCACGCGGGGGGAACCCTCTTCCCCAGATGGTCGGTGTTGACCAGTCTGAGTGGCGGCTACAATGCTGGTCCTGAACACAACACGGCAACCAACCCGACT
>Ga0307479_10002388_pt1 | contig 17061 bp, 20 predicted proteins | sample atmos_gasesECM4C_FD_203743 | JGI IMG/M metagenome (GOLD analysis project Ga0307479, IMG submission 203743) | Hardwood forest soil microbial communities from Morgan-Monroe State Forest, Indiana, United States - atmos_gasesECM4C_515 | ecosystem: Environmental > Terrestrial > Soil > Temperate... | reverse complement strand
GTTCGCCGGCAGCATGGTCGCTTTCGCAAAGCTGCAGGAGCTCATGACGGGGACCCCGATCACGTATCCGGGTCAGCAGATCGTCAACGGCCTGCTTGCGGCCCTCATCGTCGGCTTCGCCATCGCGGTTCTAGCCATCGCGTCGGTTCCGTTGACGTTCGTTGCCCTGATGCTCCTTGCGCTCATCCTCGGCGTCGCTTTCGTGCTGCCGATCGGAGGCGCGGACATGCCGGTCGTCATCTCGTTGCTGAACGCATGCACCGGCCTCGCTGTCGCCGCCAGCGGCTTCACTCTCAACAACTTCGCCTTGATCGTTGCAGGCACGCTGGTGGGCGCTTCGGGTTCGCTCCTGACCAAGCTGATGAGCGATGCCATGGGTCGCTCGCTGGCCAACGTTCTGTTCGGCGCCTTCGGGCAGGTCCAGAAGGGTGTGACCGCAGCCGGCGGCGCGGCAGGGCGAAGCGTCCGCTCAGCATCCGCCGAGGACCTCGGGACGCTCCTCGCCTATTCCCAGCGCGTGATCATCGTTCCGGGGTACGGGCTCGCCGTGGCGCAGGCTCAGCACGCGGCCAGAGAGCTGGCGGACGTGCTCGAGAAGCGCGGCGTCGACGTCGAGTACGCGATCCACCCTGTCGCCGGCCGCATGCCGGGGCACATGAACGTGCTGCTCGCGGAGGCCAACGTGCCGTATGAGCAGCTCAAGGAGATGGACCAGGTCAACGACGATTTCAAGAACGCCGACGTGGCCTTGATCGTCGGCGCCAACGACGTGGTGAATCCGGCCGCGCGGTCCACCCCCGGCAGCCCGATCTACGGCATGCCGATCCTCAATGCAGACCAGGCCAAGAACATCATCTTCATGAAGCGGTCGATGCGGCCAGGCTTCGCCGGGATCGACAACGACCTCATGTTCGGACCCAAGACGCTGATGTTCTTCGGCGACGCCAAGGACTCGCTCACCAAGCTGGTGACCGCAGTGAAGGCCGCCTGACGGCGGAGGAAACAGAGCTGTAGGCCGGATTCATTCCGGCCGTCCCCCAGCGCGGTATCTGCTGACCCGCATCGTGGGTGGGGGAGGGGTCGGGCAGGGGAGGCCAGCCCGGCCTCCCCTGCCATCAAATAGTCGAGCCTCCTGACCAAGCGGTTAGGAGGCTCGCGCCGCGAAGAGGGTGTGGTGTCGGAAATGCTATGCCCGGGCCAGAGAAATTGTTAGTGAGCCACCCACAAATAAGCTCCGCCGGCGTTGTCGCTCACGAATCCCGGAACCGGAGCACCCGTTCGAGGGCCTTGGTGTCGAACGGCCGGGCCAGGCGCAGGACGAAGTGCTGGAGGCCGGCCCCAAGCCACTCCTCGATCTCCTTCTCGCTCCGGATGGTGACGTTCGCCGTCCGCTCGATCTCGCGAGGATCGCGCCCGATCCGTTTGCAGTGCTCGTCGAGGACGGACGCCTTGTGCCGGTAGTCCTCGATCGAGGCGATCGAGTTCCACATCTGCGCGTGCTCGGCGACCAGCCGGAGCATGACCTGCTCCCCGCCGCCCGCGATCAGGATCGGCATCGGTCCGGCGGGACCGGGGTGCAGCTTCTTGATCCGGTCCTTGATCCGAGGCAGGTAGTTTCGGAGCAGGCGGACCCGGTCTCGCGCCTCGCCGAACTCGTACCCGTACTCGTCGAAGTCGCGCTCGAACCAGCCGGCACCCAGGCCAAGCACCAGCCGTCCGCCCGAAAGCTGGTCGACCGTCGCGGCCACCGACGCCAGCATGTCCGGGTTGCGATAGGCGGCGCAGCTGACCATCGGCCCGATCTGCGGCGCCTTCGTGTCCAGAGCGACTGCAGCCAGCAGTGACCAGCATTCGAAATGATTTCCGTCCGGGTTGCCGTAGAGAGGGAAGAAGTGGTCCCAGAACCACATGCTGTCGACCCCGAGCTCGTCTGCGTGCCGCCACGCGGCGCGTAGCTCCTGGATCGTGCACTGCTGCGGGTGGATCGTGACCCCGACCTTGAAAGGCTTCGCTTTGGTCATGCGTGAGATTATCGACGGGCGATGATCAGCGAGCTGACGCCCGTCAGGGTCGAGCCAGGCTCGGCCGATGCAAGCTACTGGAAAAGATTCCACGAGCTCCGCAGGCTGCGACACGCCGAGCTCTGGCCGGAAGACCCGTTCCGCCCGGACGACGTCATCGAGGCCCTCATGAAGAGGGGAGACCCGTTCGAGTCTCACGAGTATTTCGAGATCGTGCGCAACGGCGCGATGGTGAGTTGGTTCCACGGCGAGACGGTCACGGCCGCCAACCCCGAGTACGCCACGAACAAGCACCTCTATTGGGCTGACGCTTATGTGCGACCGGACCAACGGCGCAAAGGCGTGGGAAGCCGCTGGCTCAACGTGCTCGCGAAGGATATGGACGAGCATGGCTGCACTGTGGTGGGGTTCAACGCCGAGCACCCAGAAGGCCACGCGTTCCTCGCATGGCTTGGCGCGAAGCCAAAGCTGACCGAGATCGAGAGCCGTCTCGAGATGGCCGGCGTCGATTGGCCCATGTTGGAGCGCTGGGTTCATGAGGGGCAGAAAAAGTCGCCCGAGACTCGGTTGGAGATCTACGACGGCCCCTTGCCGGAGGAGATGTGGGCGGACTTCGCCGCGCAGCGTACCGCCCTCTTGAACACGATGCCCTTCGAGAACCTAGAGCTGGGCGACATCGTCGTCACGCCCGATCGCATTCGCGAATGGAACGAGCAGTCGGCGCTGGCGGGCAAAGTCCTTCACAACGTTCTGACGCGCGAGGCCGACGGCACGATCTCGGGCATGACCGACGTCGAGTGGGCGCCTTACAGCCGCACCCACGTCCAGCAGCAGTTCACGGGAGTGCTTCCATCTGCCCGTGGCCGCGGGATCGGCAAGTGGATCAAGGCGGCGATGCTGCTGCACGTCCGGGAGCTGTATCCGGGTGCCCTGTGGGTCGCGACCGGCAACGCGCACTCCAACGCTCCGATGCTCAAGATCAACAGCGACCTCGGGTTCAAGCCGTATCGGAAGGCGGTCGAATATCAGATCACTCGCGACGAGCTCGGAGCGAAGCTGCAGACCCTTTAGGGCCGCGCCTCTAGGTGCGGCGGCTCGCCTGGATGCTGCGAACGAGCAGGATCGCGCCGACGATGATCAGAAGCGCGGGCAGCGCGGCCTTGCCGAAGTTGCCGAAATAATCCCGGCCGCTGATGCCGAGGATCGACTCGAACACCACGAAACCGATGAGGAAGATCATCAGGCTGACGAAGATCAGGTTTCGGCCGTTGCGCAGCGAAGGCTGGTCGTGGTCGCGCAGCGCCTGCAGGTACACGCCGAGTCCGATGCCTCCCGGGATGACGAGAGCCCAGGCGTAAGCCCAGACCGGCCAATCGCCGCTGCTGTTCGCGTAGGCGAGGACGAGTCCGAGCACCGTGACGATTCCGCCGGGGACGGTGGCCACCGCGCCGAATGAGATGAAGCCGACGATCAGGAGGGTCAGCCCCGGGATGATGATGAACAGCGGCCAACCGTTCTGGGTCAGGTCGACGCCGGACAGAACGACGAGCAGCGCGAACAACCCGACCACGACGAGCACGATCCCGAGCGCCGCGGTGGAACCGCCCCCCGGACGCCCGGCTGGATGTGGCGCGGCCTCGACGTACGGCGGAGGCGCCGGAGCGGCAGATGGTTCAGCCGAAGGCTCCGGGGTCAGGGCAGTGCTCGCCTCGGCAGGCTCGACCACGTTCGGCTGTTCCTCGGCGGCCGGCTCCGGCGTCTCGGCCGGTGGCTCCGCGGCTTCCGCTGGCGTGTCGACAGCCTTCTTGCCCGCGAACACGTCGGGGCTTCCAGCCAGCAGGTCCGGCGTGACATGGACCATGTCGTCTTTGACGCTTGCCTCGTCGGTCGAGTCGTCGGCTGGCGGCTTGGCGGAGCGCTTTCGCTTGCTCATCGGACGAAAAGCTTAATCGGCCTTCCTCAATGCGAACATCGGGTTGACGGGACCGTGGCCGCGGCCGATCTCCAGCGAGTTTGCGATGGCCTGCGTGATGAACGACCTTGCCTGGGTCGCCGCCTGCAGCGGATCCGCCCCGCGCGCCAGCCACGCCGCAATGGCGGCCGAGAACACGCACCCGCTGCCGTGCGTGTTGACGGTGTCGACCCGCTGTGCGCGCAGCTCGATCATCTGCGCCCCGTCGAAGTAGATATCGGTCGCGTCTTCGGCGTGACCGCCCTTGACGACGGCGGCCCTCGCGCCCATCGCCACGAGGTCGCGGGCTGCTTGCTTGCGCTCCTCGAGGCTCGCGACGGGACGGCCGAGCAGAACCTCAGCCTCTGGCAGGTTTGGCGTCACGACTGCGGCCAGTGGTAGGAGCTGTTCCCGCAGCGCGTCGATCGCGTCTTCGCGCAGCAGCTTCGCGCCGCCCTTGGCGACCATCACGGGATCGACGACGAGGAGGCTCAGGCCGTACTCGCGCACAGCGTCTGCGACCACCCCGATGATGGCCGCGCTGGCAAGCATCCCCGTCTTCGCTGCCTGGACGCCGATGTCGTCGACTACCGCCGCAATCTGTTTGCGCACGAGGTCGGCGGGCAGCTCGAGGATGTCGGTTACGCCTGTCGTGTTCTGGGCTGTGATGGCGGTGATGGCCGAGGTCCCATGCACTCCGAGGGCGGCAAAAGTCTTCAGGTCGGCCTGGATGCCGGCACCGCCGCCGGAGTCCGAGCCCGCGATGGTCAGCGCGACGGGAAGCTTCATCGGCGTCCGAACCAGTACACGGCTGCCGCCACCCCGATGCTGACCAGGCCCGACAGGTCGGCGCCATGCAAACCGGAGATCAGACGGGCGTTGAAAAAGCTCGGGTTCGTCACGACGTTGCCGAAAAGATTCGCGTAGTTGACGAAGACGAGGCTGGTCCCTGTACCGGCCAGCCATGCGATCACGGCAAGCCGCGGCCGTGCCTTTGCCTCGAAGACAAAGAAGCTGAGCAGGACGACCGCAGCCCACGCCGGGGCCCACAGGTAGGTGAGGATCAGGAAGTCCTCGTACGCGGCGTGGAAGTCGCTGATCAGCACCGCATACGTCGCGAGCGCGGCGCCGAGGATGCCGCACGCAAGCGCGGTCTGCCAGCGCCGCAGCTTGATTCCCATCGCGAGGGTCACGAGCCCGGCCGTGTAGACGTCGAGGTAGTTCGCCCACACCTCGCCCGCGACGATGAAGACGAAGAACGGTATCGCGAGCCAGGCAGGAGCGTGCGCGCTGATGACTGCCAAGACGCCCTGGCCGGCCGCGAGCCTGGTGTCGATGGTGGGGAGGAGGAGTCCGAACAGGCCGAGCAGCAGCATGGGCGCGGCAACCCCGACTACTGGCCATAGCGTCACCGCGCCCGTGCCGCTCGACTGCGGCAGGTAGCGGGAGTAGTCGCTCGCGAACGGGTACCAGGAGGCAACGAGCGCGAAGCACGTCATGAATCCGAGCACGAATGCGCCGAGGTAGTCGGGACCGGCGACGGTGGCGGCCTGCGTCCAGTGGAACTGCGGGGCAAGGACCAGAAACAGCGCCGCTGACAGGACTGCAAACGTGACCGCGCCGTAGGTCTCGAGGATCTTGATCGTCTGATGGCCGTAAACAGCGACCACGACGCTGATCGTCGCGATCAAAAGGACGAGCCCGAAGGTGACCCATCGGTTGCCGGCGCCAAGAAGCTGCGCGCCTGCCTGCGCAGCGATCACGCAGTCGACGGCGAACCATCCGACCGCGAGGAACAGCGTCAGACCGGCGCCGAGGTAGGACCCGCGAAGACCAAAGATCCGGCGCGTGAAGATGATCTGCGGCAGTCCCGAGCTCGGACCGGTGTTGCTGAGCAGGCCGAGGATGAGCGCCGCCGAGACCGTGCCCAGGGCGGTCGCAAGGAGCCCATCCCAGACGCCGAGGCCGTAGTAGGTCGTGAGCAGGCTGGCGGTGAAAAGGCTCGCGTAGTTGACGAAGGCGCCCGCCCACAGGAACGCGAGCTCTCGAGGCTTGCCGTGGCGTTCGTGTGCGGGGATCGCATCGACGCCATGGGTCTCGACTCTTCCGAACGCGTCGGCCGTGACCTCGGCCATCATCTCCCTCCGCCGGCATTACCCGGTTCAGGTTCTGCGGTCGGCGCGCCGGCGCCCTCTCAGCCGCCACCTTGCTGGGGCAGCTCCCGCGCTGAGCTCGATCTTACCGGCTGGTCACGCCCGCCACGGGGCCGGCAGCATGTGCGCCAGGATCCGATAAACCTCCGGATTGAGCGCAAGCCCGATGTGGCTTCCTTGCACCTCGATCGCGTTGATGTCGGGGCGGAGGCAGGCCTTCCAGTTGACCACTCCATCGGACCGCGAGTAGATCGAGGTCGTGGGCACGCGCGGTTCGGCGCCCAGGTCTCGCAGGAATCGCATCTCGACGGATGCGTCGTGGCGGTAACGCATGGCGTTGTAAAGGTGTGCGGCGTGCACGCCGGCCATCGTGAGCGGATGAACATCGAACGGATCGTTGAGCGGCGATCCCAGCGTGATCACCTGCTCCACGAGGTCGGGTTTGCGATGTGAGAGGACCTTGGCCAGGACCCCGCCTCGGCTGTGCCCGATGAGCGAAACGCGAGATGTCGTCTTCCGATGCAGCGCCATCAGCGAATCGATGAGCGGCCGCAGCATCACCTCCGAATAGGTGACGTTGAACGTCACGCCCGCGAGGCGCGGGCGGTATCCGACGCGACGAAGCCAGTCGTGCTGCGTGCGCAGCGTCCAGTCGCCCGCCAGAAATCCCGGGATCAGAAGCACTGGACGCCGAAGCCCGGATGGAACGTCGTCACCCCGAAAGACCGGGTCGCGTATCAATCGGAGAAACTCGAGGTAGAAGCGGCCCTCGAGCCACATGGGTGGGATGGGGTCCCAGCGACCCATACGGCGCAGCTGAGGCAGCACCGAGGCGGACAACGCGAGCCGCCCCGGGCGCTTGCTATGTGGAGGTTCTGAGACGGTCGCCACTTCTCTTCGCTGACGTGCTCCGTTACGAGGCCGCGGCGGGCGCCGCGGGGATTCTATACGGGCTCCATGCCCGCAGCGCCTGCATGAAGAGGCCCGGCGCTTCGAGCATCGGAACATGGCCAACGCCATCGAAGATCTCGAGGTTCCAGTCAGGTCTTCGGCGCACCAGGTCGCGCGCCGCGGCGACCGGAATCAGGCGGTCGAGGCTACCGTGGATCACGAGCGTCGGGCACCTCACGGCGGCGACCTTCGCCCAGAAGCGAGGGTCGGCCATGCGGAGGCCGATGGAGCGTGTCGCCTGGACGAAAGCGCGACCGTTCTGCGGACCGAGGTGCATCCTCTCCCGCGTGAGCTGGACGTGAGCGTCGACCACGTTGGGATCGAGTCGTGAAGGATCCGCGCAGACCAACGCGAATGCGCGCGCGACCAGACCCTCCGGGCCGAGGGACCGGCTCCGCCTGTCGACCAGCGTTTGTGCGAGACCAGGCACGGACAAGGCGGCTATCACCCCCAGCATCGCGGGTTCCGGCCGCGTCACGTGCGGGCCGGGAATCGCAGGATCGACGAGAACCATCGCCGTGATCGACCGCGGATGGTCAGCCGCCTCGAGGACCGAGATATGGCCGCCCATCGAGTTCCCGATGATCGTCACCGGCTCACGCACCACCTCGGTGATGAACTCGTTCACCAGGTCTGTATTCGCGCCGACCGTGGCCGAGCGATTGAGCAGGGGAGTCTGACCGAAGCCGGCGAGGTCGATGGCAAGCGCGCGGTGCGTTCTGGCGATCTCGGGGCCGACGGCCATCCAGTTGATGGCGCTGCCGGCCAGACCATGGACCATGAGCACGGTGGGACCAGAGCCGCCGAAGTCCAGGTAATGGACCGGTCCGCCGAGGTCTGCGACCTTATGCCGCAATGCGTCATGGAATCCTACGCCAGGATTGCGCCCGCCAGGCGCATCAGTATTTCGGCCACCGCCGGCGCGCTCCGGCGCCCATCCTGGTGCATCCGATCGAAGGTTGGAAAAGAGCCGAGGGTGGCGAGAACGTCCTGAGCCTCGCGCAGGGAGCAGCCGGGCCGGAGCGCGCCGAGCCCGGCCAGATGCTCGGCCAGCCGGCGGGTGTTGTCCCCTTCTTCGGTTGCGGGGAGGTGGCGGTAAAGCGCCGGGTTTGTCGCCCATTGCGAGCAACGCGACGCAAGGAAGTCGTGTACCGCATCGCGTGGGTCACCGGCCATCGGGGGAAACGCGCCCGGATTTGGGGCCAGCGTTGCGATCAGCCCCTGCCGGGAGCCGAAGCGGTTGTAAACGGTCGCGCGCGTGACCCCGGCCCGCCGCGCCACCGCGCCAACGCTCAGGCTGCGCGCCGGCGCCCGCTCAAGCTCCAGCCCGGCGGCGGCCAGGATGCGGGCGGCCGTCGAATCGATCGAAGCCTGGCGGCGCCCCAGGCGGTATTTACGGGCCATTCATTAATTTAAACATCCTGTATGCGTAATTTATGAGTGACCGCAGCCGAGCCAGTTGCCAGCTTCCGATCGGTGGGCTGCTTACGGCATCCTGCCGCTGCGCGCGGTCCTGGCCGCGACCTTCGTGTACGCCGGCCTGCAGAAGATCTCCGACCCCGGATCCGACTCCTCCTCCAGCTAGGCGGCGCCGTTGTCGCAGGGGTATGGGTGCTGGGGCTCATACCCAGGGTTCGTCGCACCACCACGGCGACGGCCGGCTCGACACCGCAAGCGTCACCCACCGCGGTTGCGTCACCGACCGGAACGAAGGTCGGCAACCTCAGCGACCTGCAGGCTCAGGGCTTCGTCAACTTCCAGGACCCGAAGAGCGGCGACCCAGCGGTGGCGGTATCGCTGGCGGGCGGCGGCGTAGTCGCCTTTGACGCCGTGTGCACGCACGCTGGTTGCCAGGTCTCGTACGACACCGGCCAGAAGCTCGTCGCCTGCCCGTGCCACGGAGCGCTATTCGATCCGGCGCGCAACGCCGCAGTGGTCGCGGGACCGGCGCCGACGCCGCTCGCGTCGATCCCAATGCAGGTCGGGTCGGACGGCGGTCTTTACGCCGACTGAGCAAGGAAGCCGGGCCCGCAACCTACCATCGCACTCTGTGAGGTTGTGGGACCCGCTCGCGATCCGCGAGCTGACGGCCCTCGTCCGCGACCCGGTCTTCCGTGGCCGGGGTGTCCCCGAGGGCGATGGCCGGCCTGTTCTGCTGATCCCTGGTTTTCTCGCGGGCGACTGGATGCTCCGGATGCTCGACGCCTGGCTGGGCCGGATCGGCTACCAGACCTACCTCTCGGGGATCGTGTTCAACATCCAGCATTCCGAGCGGATGGTGGCGGGGCTGCGCCGCAAGGTCAACGAGATCCAGAAGGAGGCGGGCGCGCGTGTGAGCCTCGTCGGCCACAGCCGCGGCGGTTTGCTGGCCAAGGTGGTGGCGCAGCGTCGCCCCCAGAGCGTCGAGCAGGTCATAACCCTCGGCTCGCCGCTGGCGGATTGGACCGACGTGGCGGCGATGACCCGGCACGCGATCGGCGTGCTGACGACCGCCAACCAGCTGGTCTACGGCCGCCGGCTGAACGGCGAGGGCCGATTCCTGTACGACCTCAAGCTCACGCCCGCCGTCCCCACGACTTCGATCTACACCAAGACCGACGACGTCGTGAACTTTCGGTCCTGCCTCCGGCCCGACATTCCCTCGCTCCCCGTTTGGGGCTCGCACAACGGCCTCGTGGTCAACCCGGAGGTGTACCGGCTGCTCGGACGCCTGCTCGCACGCCCCCGCCGGCCGGTCGAATGATTGCGGCCGGCGTCGGGCTGGCGCTGCTGGCCGCGGCGCTGCACGGGACCTGGAACGCGATCCTGAAGGTGAGCGGAGACCCGCTGCGCACCTTTCGGCGCGCGACCCTGATGAGCGGCGCGATCGCCACGATCGCGCTCCTTCCTGAGGTGCTCATTCTCGGGTGGCCATCGATCAGCCTCGCCGCCCTCGGACTCTGCGTCCTTTCGTCGGTGCTCGAGACCACGTACCTCGTGCTTCTCTCGATCGCCTACCGCCGCGGCGAGCTGTCGGCTGTCTATCCGATCGCGCGAGGCTCGGCCCCGCTGCTGGCGGTAGCCGTCGGCCTGGCGCTGCTGGGGGAGCGGCTCTCGACCGCGCAGCTCGTCGGCGTCGCACTCCTCCTGGTCGGCATCCTCGCCGTCGCCGTCTCGCAGGCCGGCGGTCGCGCGACGCTGCCGGCGCTGCTGACCGGCGTGGCGATCGCGGCCTACACGTCCGTCGACCGCCTGGGCGTGCGCATGACCGAGCCGTGGTTCTACGGCTGGCTGCTCTTCGCACTCATGGCGATCGAGCTGCCCCTCGCCCTTGCCGTGGCAAAGCAGCTGACGAGCTCGACCAGCCGGGATGACGTCCCCAGCTGGCGCAAGTCCGCGTTGATCGGTGGCTTCATGTGGGCCGGCTACTTCCTCGTTTTATGGGCGCTCAGTCTCGCGCCACTGGCCGTGGTGGCGCCGGTTCGCGAGACCGCGATCGTGGCCGTTGCAGCCTGGGGCGTCTGGCGCATGCGCGAGCGTAAAAGCGCTGCCCTGAAGCTCTCCGGGGCGGCCGCGACGCTCGTTGGAGTGGCGCTGCTGGCGGCGTAGCCGGGTGGTAATGTAAATCGGTCCTCCGGTTGGTCGGGGGATGTTCGCCGCGGTCGGATCTTCTCGAAAGGGCCGTGCGTTCGTCGACTGACTTTCGAGAAGGGGGGTTTTCAGATGCCGACAGGGACCATCAAGAAGCTGGTCTCCGACCGCGGGTTCGGCTTCATCGCGGCGGAAGATGGAAAGGAGTACTTCTTCCATCGGACGGGTCTCGACTCGAGCGTGAACTTTGACTCACTCGCCGGCGGAGAACGGGTCAGCTTCGAGATCGAGCCCAGCCAGAAAGGTCCCCGGGCCAACCGGATAAGGCTCGCGTAGCCACCGCCACCGGCCGTAGCTTCGCGATCCGTCCGCTCGGCGGCTACTCCCTCGAGGAAAGCGCTGCGTTCATCGACGCGTGGCACGAGGCGCCGTCGGAAGGCGGAAAGTCCCAAGGGCACTTTCACCTCGCTTTCCTGACCGACGCGGACTGGCGCCCGGCCGGCGTATGCCTGACCCAGGACTCCTCGGGCGAGGTGCATGGGACCATTTATGGCGACGCGCCGCTCGACGCGGTTCGCCATCAGACGGGGCGCATTCTGAGCCTGGACGTCGACGGCAGCGGGTGGCCGGCCGTGGGCAGGCGCGATCCTGTCGTGGGCCGGCTGCAGAACATGTTTCCGGGTTTTCGGCCCGTGAACTGGTCCAACGCCTACGAGGCGACGGCGTGGTGCCTGATCTCGACCCGGATCTCGATGCGCCAGGGGCAGGGCATCAAGGAGCGAATGTGTCGCGAGCTCGGGACGTCAGTCGACGTCCACGGGCACCGGCTGTTCAACTTCCCCGCGCCCGAGGTTCTCGCGCAGCTCACCTCGTTCAAAGGCCTGTTCGGCCGCAAGGTCGAGTACCTCAACGCCCTGGGTCGAGCGGCGCTCGCCGGGCAGCTCGACACAGACACGCTGCGTGCGATGCCGGCCGAGGACGCGCTCGAGCACTTGAAGCGCTTGCCTGGCATCGGCGAGTTCGGCTCCCAGCTGGTTCGGCTGCGCGCGCTCAGCGCGGTGGACGAGCTCCCGACCAGGGAGCCGCGGCTGCTCGACGCGGTGCGAACGGGTTATGGCCTGCGCACGACGCCCGACATCGAGGAGCTGGCGAAGATCGCCGAGAGCTGGAGGCCCTATCGGATGTGGGTGGCGGTATTTTTCCGCCGTTCGATGGCAGGAGGCGCGGGGATGACGCACTCCCGCGCCGCGGGCTAGCTGAGCGGAATCACGCCCTCGCCGACACCGGCCGAGTAAGTCAAGCGCGCTCCGGCCGCGACGCGCCGGAACAGCTTCAGCGCTCCGTAGTTGTCGCCCTGGATGTCGACGGCGAAGGAGTCGATCCCTCGCTCGCGGGCGCGATGGGCGAGGGCGGCGACCATCCGGGTTCCAAGTCCCTGGCGCTGCCACTCGTCGACGATGACGATCGCGAGCTGCGCCTGCGTGTCGCCCGGCTGCCGGACGTACTGCGCGATCCCGACCAGGTGTCCGCCGACGACCGCGGCCACGCCCTGACGGTCGCGTTGGTCGAGCTGCTGCACCGACCGCTGGAGCAGGTCCGGCCTCGAGATAGGGCTGAAGAAGCGCCAGTAAATCGACTGGGCCGACAGGCGTCGGAACATCTCGCCGACGAGCGCCGAATCCGAGCTCTCGAGGGTGGCCAGCCCGGGCCGCCCATCACATCCCGCCTCTATCTCCACCATCAGGACAGCCTCCTCAGACAATTAGCACGATCGGTCGTTTATCAGCCCGAATACTAACCGACCGGTCGTGCTAAAATCAAGCGATGGCAGTCGAGACCTCCGACCGCAGGCGGCTCCGCGGAATGAAGACCAGGCAGGCGATCCTCGAGCACGCCGCCAGGGTTGGCTCCGCCGAAGGCCTGGAGGCGGTCTCGCTCCAGCGCCTGGCCGACGACCTCGGCATCAGCAAGAGCGGGCTCTTCGCGCATTTCGGCTCCAAGGAGGAGCTGCACCTCGCGACCATCGACGAGGCGGCACGCGTCTTCACCGACGAGGTCATCCGCCCGGCGCTCGCCGAGCCCCGAGGCGTCGGCCGCGTCGTCGCGCTGTGCACCTCCTGGCTGTCCTACCTGGAGCGCGGCGTCTTTCCGGGCGGCTGCTTTTTCTGGGCGGTGGCCGAGGAGTACGACAGCCGGCGGCCTGGACCGGTCCGGGATTCGGTTCTCGAGAAGAAGGCCTACTGGTCCTACTCCCTGGAGCGCGCGGTCCGCGAGGCCCAGGAGGCGGGGGAGATCGACCCCCGCGTGGATCCGGCGCAGCTGGCCTGGGAGCTGGACAGCCTGATGGGGGGCGCCAACAGCGGCTTCAAGTCCGGTGACGGTGCGCACGCGCTCGATCGCGCCAGGGTCGCGATCATGGACCGGGTTTCGAGAAGCTCCGCCCGACGCTCAGTGTGACTGGCTTCGCACCAGCGCCATGGCGGCGATCCACAGCGAAGCACCGCTGATCAGCAGCAGCCACATCGCCGGCGGGATGATCGAGACCTGCACAAACGCGCCGAATATGCACATCGCCGCGGCACCCGCAAGCAGAAAGGAGCCGGGCAGCAGCAACCACGCGGAGTACCAGGGAGGCTGAAGCGCGTCGCCCCGATTGATGATCCGCGCCGCGCCGAAGACCAGCGTGGCGGCGATCAGCGCCGGGGCGGTCAATCGAAAGGCCCATTCCAGGCTGACCGATCCCGCAGCCGCTGCGATGACCGGCTGCACTCCCGCCATGGCCAGGCCCGCTGCGACCGCGAACCCGACCAGGCGAAGGATGATGCTCGGCCGCGGCACCTCAGGGGGCCACGCCGAAAACTATGTGGTTCCGGTTCCTGGTCTCGAATGCGCCGGGGTGCTGCGCGCGGATCGTAGCCGCGGCGTCCTCCACGAACGATTGGCGCCGCCCTTCCTCGACCTTCTCCAGCCGCGCCGCGCAGTCCCACCAGCTCGAGCACATGCCGACGAGCTGCTCCGCCGACTCCCACCTCACGGATTCCTCGATCTCCTCAACGTGGACCGACGTGAATCCTGCTTGGGTCGCAGCGTGGTGCAGGAGCTCGGCGTCAAAAACCACAGCGCGAGTCGCGGCGCGATCCTCGGCTTCTGGCGCGGGGGGAAGCCAGCGATCGACGATCGAGTCGAGGAGGGTCATCACCGAACCGCCTCGCGCGGCCGGCACGCTCGCGACGAAGTGCGATCCCGATCTCAGCACGCGGCGGGCCTCGCTGAGAGCGCGATCGATGTGTGGCACGAACTGGAGGCCGTGGCCGCACACAGCGGCGTCGAACGACGAGTCATCGAACTTCAGGTCCTCGATGTCCATCAGCTCGAAGTGCGCGTTGGTAGCGCCCGACGTGCGGGCGCGCTCGAGCATCCCGGGCGCGAGGTCCACTCCGATCACCTCGCCGTCCGGGGCGACGAGCGCCGCGAGCCGGCGGCTGAGGTTCCCCGGACCACACGCGAGGTCTACGATCCGCATCCCAGGTCGAGCCTCGACCAGGTCGATCACGCGCTGGCGCCCCCTCGCCTCTCCCCGCGTCATGGCCCCCTCCAGGCGGCGGTCGTAAGCCTCGGCGTGGCGGCTGAAGATGGCGGGGAAGAGGTCCTTCGATTTCATCGCCAGGCGCGCTCCAGCCAGGCCGCAGCGCGAAGGGTCCCGGCGTTGGTCCTTCCCGCGACCTGGATGCCGACGGGAAGGCCGTCGACCGGCGCAGGAAGAACCGCCACCGGCTGCTGCGTCGTGTTGAAAGGCCTCGTGAAGCGCGAGAGGGGTTCGCGCACCTCGTGTCCCGAATCGATCGGCGGCGCGACGATGGCGGTCGCCGGGAGGACCAGGGCGTCGACGCCGTCCATCCTACGCATCGCCTTCTCAGCCAGCCCAGCACGTGCAGTCAGTGCTTGCCGGTAATCCGTCTCGGTCACGTCGAAGCCGAGACGGATGAGCCGAAGCACGTCGGCGCCGTACTTCTCGGGCATCTCGGTCGCCCATTTGCGGTGGTACTGCGCGGCCTCGTACAGCAAGATCGACAGGCCGGTGCTGTGGAGCGTTTCGCGGTCGCCAAAGTCGATCTCCGAAATCCCCGCCGACACTGACTTCCAGGCCGCGGCGGTCTGGTCATCGAGGTCGCGCACCCAGCCGGAGGGAACCGCCAGTCGCGGTTGACGCAGCTCATCGAGCGAGACCTCTTCGCCCGACATCATCGTGTAGGCGCGTGCCACGGTCCGGATGTCGGGCGCGATGGGGCCGAGCGTGTCGAGCGACCTGGCGAGCGGAATCACGCCACCGATGTCGACGCTTCCGAACCGCGGCTTGAACCCGGCCACGCCGCACAGGGAGGAAGGAATCCGGATGGAACCGCCGGTGTCGCTGCCGACGGACCAGTCGCACATCCCGGCCGCCACCGCGGCCGCCGACCCGCCCGACGAGCCCCCGGCGACGCGTGAGGTGTCGCGCGGGTTGAGCACGGCGCCGTAGTGAGGATTGACGCTGGTGACGCCGTAGGCGAACTCGTGGAGGTTGGCCTTGCCGACCACCACGCACCCGAACTCGCGCAGGCGCTTGATCACGGGCGCGTCATCGGTCGCGGGCTTGCTGGGCAGGATGATCCCGCCCGCGGTCGTGACCATTCCCCGGACGTCGACGAGGTCCTTCACGGCGACGCGATCTCCCGAACCCTGCTCGTCGCCGGGGGAGGCGAGGGAGATGAATGCGTTCAATTCCACGGTGCGCATTCTCGCGCTAGATTCCGGGCGCACAGCGTTATCCTTGCCGGCTGATGTCATCGCCGTCGGGAGGCTTCGCCGCCGCCCTCTCGTGGAGCAAGGTCGACGTGCTCAGCGCGTACGAGCGCATCACCGCAGAGATCCAGGTCCGGGGCGGGCGCCTGCGCGAGACGATCAACGACCCCGAGCCTCTGTTCCATCTGCGAGGCGTCAGCGCGGAACCACTGCTCCCCGGCGCCGTGCCGCTCACGGGCATTCCCGAGGGGCTGTTCAACAAGAATTTCGTGGGCGGGATCCGGACCATTGAGCCGGAACCGCCGCCGCCGGACCACGTGGCCGAGATGATGCGCCGCTACATCATGTTTCAGGCTTCGACATTCATGGTCACCGGGGCCGCCGAGTTTCCGACCGCGACCGAGCCGAACATGCACACCGAGATCCTGATCAAGAACCGGTTCTTCCAGGTCCTGGACGCGACGATCACCATCTTCGGCGTCACGGGGAAGAGCTGGACCCAACCCAATATCTGGGTCAACCGCGACCTGATGCTGGCGGTGTTCTTAGGCTAGTCCCGTCTGAACAGCCGTCCGGGTGCCTAAGCTGACTTGAAGATGGCCTCGAGGCCGGCCAAAGTGACGGCCACTGCGAGTGCGATCCCCACCACTGAGGCCAGACCAAGCAGAACCCCAATACCAACCGTGCCGGGGTCAAGCGGTTCGGAGGCTAGCGCTTCGTGGGCCTGACGCGAGCCGAACAGGCGGGCCCACAGGACTGAGGCCAGGAGCTGGAAGACGTTTATCTCCCGAGCCACGGTCTTGCGCTGCGGGGCAGCTACGGCGTTGGATGCGTGGGCCGCGCCGGGGCCCCCCAACTGCTCGTCTTCGACTGCATTCGGTTCGGCAGCCTCGAGGTTGGACTGGATGCAGTTGGCCATGTCTTTGATCAAGCGCTTGGAGACGTCTTCCATCACGCCGCGCCCAAACTGGGCGACGCGACCGGCGACGTGGTACTCGGTGACGATCTCGACCAGCGAACCCTTGCCCGCGGGCTGAACCTTCATCGTGGCGGTTGCCCGGGCGGAGCCGGAACCCGTGGTCTCGCGTCCATCGGCGGAGAGCGTCGCCGAGCGCTGGGCGTCGTCCCGCTCGGCGATCCGCGCTGTTCCGCTGTACGCAACGGTGATGGGCCCGACCTTGATCTTCACCTTGCCCTTGAACGTGGTCTGGTCGACCACTTCCGTCAGCTCGGCGCCGGGCACGCAGCCGACCACCTTGTTCACGTCCAGGAGGTAATCGAACACCTTGTCCGGCGGGGCGCCGACCTGGAAAGAATTCTCCAGTTGCATTTCCGGCCTAAAAGTAGCGCAATTAGAGGGAACCAACTGGCTGAGCCGTCACCGCGCGGAGCACCCCGCGCGCGTCCTGGAGGGTAGTAGGCGTATGAAGCACAAGGTTTCAACCACCGTCAACGGCCGCCGGCACGAGCATGAGGTCGAGCCCCGTCTGCTGCTCGTGCACTATTTGCGCGACAACCTGGGGCTGACCGGTACCCACATCGGGTGCGACACGAGCCAGTGCGGCGCGTGCACGATCCTGGTCGACGGTAAGGCAATCAAGAGCTGCACGATGTTCGCGGTCCAGGCCGAAGG
>Ga0307479_10002387_pt1 | contig 17063 bp, 15 predicted proteins | sample atmos_gasesECM4C_FD_203743 | JGI IMG/M metagenome (GOLD analysis project Ga0307479, IMG submission 203743) | Hardwood forest soil microbial communities from Morgan-Monroe State Forest, Indiana, United States - atmos_gasesECM4C_515 | ecosystem: Environmental > Terrestrial > Soil > Temperate... | reverse complement strand
CCTTCCCGGCCTTCATTAATCGGCGAACCCAAGACTGTGAGCGAGCCGGTTAGAGAATCCTTCAAGAAACCCGCGATCACCGAAGTGCTCGCGGATGTCGGTGTCGACCCGTAGACGTACTGTTGCAGCGGTGTCTGCGCTCTCACCGGCGAGGCGAGAAACAGCAGTGCGCCGATCGTCAGAATCGTTGTCGATGAATTCCAACCGCGCCTGGAGTGTCCGAAACAGCGCCGCTGCAACGCGGAGAATTTGCGAGGAAGTGTGGCCATGGATCTTCCTTGGCCGGCAAATTTCGACTCAGCCCAGGTTCTGAGAGGGAACCGATTGCGCCAACACTGTATAGCTCCAGCCAGGGTACGTCAACTCCTAGTAATAAACGCAGGAGTACAGTAAATGGTTCTTATATAGGATAGGGTTCCGGAAAGCGGAGCGCTTCCACTGAAGGGAATTGGAGCGAATCAAGAAAGTTCAACCACCACGGCCCCGATTGAGCTAGTCTGGGTCGCTGATGCAAATCCCAAGTTTGATATTTGAAAAGCAACCAGCCGCGGGCGGCGATTCCCTCTTGGTGCGGCTCAAGGGCAAGCTCACCATCGAAACCGTACAGAGCTTCATCACGGCGATTCGGCCGGAGCCTGCGGCTCATCTCATACTCGACATGAGTGGGTTATCGTTTCTTGACTCCGCGGGAGTCGGTGCGCTCGTGACCCTTTTTGTGAGCCGGCGTAAACAGCGCAAAACTCTTGCCCTGGCCGCACTCACGGTGCAGAGCACCGCCGTGTTACAGGTTGCCGGCTTGATGAAGCTATTGCCCGTTTATCCCTCCGTGGAACAAGCCCTCGTGCCGCGTGCATGATCCGCACTCGCGACAATCGTGAGTCTGTCGTGCGCGCCCGTCGAAACAAGGAAATGCTAGTGAGGAATCCAGCGTGGGTGATTGCTGAATAATCCGTCCACAAACCCGATGTGGTATGACACGAAGAGTCCGAACGCAAGGCTGAACAGGCCTGACCCGGTCACTAGGCTGCGATGGAGCCAGACAATCTTGTAGCTCGCGAACGAGTAGGGAAGTGCGATCGCCGCGGTGATCAGCATCATCCCCGCGATCGTTCCCACGCCGAACACGAGCAAGTAAAACACGGCCCAGCGCGGCTCGCGGATCGTGCCTAGAACAAGCAGTGCTACTGCGGCGGAGCCTGCCAGGCCGTGCACGATCCCAATCAGCAGCGGCCGCAGCGATTGATACAGGCCGAGACTTGCGAACGATACGCGCAGCCAGCGCGGGGACAGGAGGCTCGCAGCATGATGTTCCTCGCCCGGCCCGTGCGTGTGCCGGTGGAAATGCACGTGCGCGCCGTGCCCGTGGACGTGCACGTGCTCCCCGACGTGACGTAGATGCGTGGGAGCAAACTTCTCGGTCGCCCACTTCATCGCTCCGGAAAGATTCAACACTCCGAGGAGAATGAGCATCAGCCCGACGGTGAACTCCATTGTCAGGCCAACCCGCGCCGGAATGGCTACCCCGAATAGGATCATGGCCGCGCCCACGGCCACAATCGTCACCGTGTGTCCTATGCCCCACAGGGTGCCGATGAATCCGGCCTTTCCGATCGAATGTTCGCGGCTCACGATTGTCGACACGGCAATCACGTGATCCGGGTCGGTTGCATGCCGCATCCCAAGAAAAAATCCGATCGCCAGGACCGCCCACCCGCCGCTCATGCAATCCTTCCCTTATTTATCTTGCGCGTGACAGCATATCTGACGATTGGAAAACGCGCACGGCTTGTTTCGCTTCAGTCTTGTTCGAGGATTCGCACCAGCTCGGCGGCTGCATGGGGCAGCCTTGCCCCGCGCCGCGACACCAGGTAGACGTGCCGCGGCATATTCAACTGCCGTATCTTGACCTCTTTCATCCAACCGCGCTCGATCTCCCAGCGCACGCACATGCGCGGCACGATGGCCACGCCCATGCCCATTTGCACGAAGCGCTTGATGCTCTCGATCGTGGGCATTTCGATCGGCATATTCAGCGATGTGCGATGGCGGGCAAAAAGCTCGATGACGCGCCGCCGGTACGGCGATTCCACGATGTGCGCGATGAAATCTTCTTTCCCCAGATCCGCGACGTCCACTTCGCGCTTTTTCGCCAGGGTGTGTTTTGGCGGCACGACCAGTGTCAGCTCATCCTTCAAAATCTCCGTCGCCACCAGCTGGCCATCGCGGGGCACGAAGGAAATCGCGCCGAGGTCCAGACGGTAGTTGAGCACTTCATGGGGAATGTCCCGCGAAAACATCCGGTGCACGCGCACCTGCACGCCCGGGTGCATTTCACGGAATTTTCCCAGCGCCGGCAGCAGTGCATGGATCGAGCTTTCGTTCACGCCCAGGGAAAGCTCGCCGCGCTCCAGCCCTTGCAGCTCGGAGAGTCCCTTCTTTACTTCATCGCGCAGATTCAGCAGGCGTTCGGCGTATTCGCGGAGCAGCGTACCCGCGTCCGTCAGCCTCACCGGGCGCGCTCCGCGAATAAACAGCGGCTGTCCCAGGGAGTCCTCGAGCTTGCGGATCGCCAGGCTGACTGCTGGCTGCGTCCGGTATAAACGCTCCGCGGCTCTCGAAAAGCTGCCCTCCTTCGCGACCATGAGAAACACTTGCAATTCGCCCAGGTCCACCGTGATTCTCCTCCCGCACAGTATAAGGCGAGATTATCAAATGTAGAACAAAGATAAATTTGACCAGAGGGCGCCCTTTCTGCGTTACTTAAGGTGGATAAACTCCTATGGACACGGTACGCATATTCGATACTACCCTCCGCGACGGCGAGCAGTCCCCCGGCTTTTCGATGAACACGCCGGAGAAGATCCGTATGGCCCGGCAGCTTGCCTCGCTGGGCGTGGACGTCATCGAAGCAGGATTCCCGATTGCGTCCCGCGGCGACCTCGAAGCCGTTCGTCTGGTGGCCAAAGAAATTCGGGACGTCCCCATCGCAGCGCTCGCCCGTGCCAAAAAAGAAGATGTCGCCGCCGCGCTCGAGGCTTTGGAGCCCGCCGCCGCGCCACGCTTGCACGTTTTTCTTGCTACCTCAGACTTGCACCTTCGCGCGAAGCTGAACATCACGCGCGAGCAGGCGCTTGAAGCGATCGGCTCGATGATCCGTTTTGGGCGGCAACATGTCGGCGAAGTCGAATTCTCCGCCGAAGATGCCGGCCGCACGGACATTGATTTTCTATGCCAGGTTTGCCGCGTGGCGGTGGACGCCGGCGCTAACGTCCTCAATCTGCCGGACACGGTGGGTTACGCCGTGCCGGAAGAGTACGGCGCGATGTTCCGGCGAGTGCGTGATTACCTGGGCGACCCCGCGGGCGTTACGCTGAGCGCTCACTGCCATGACGATTTAGGCTTGGCGGTCGCCAACTCCCTGGCGGCGGTTCAGGCGGGCGTTCGCCAGATTGAGTGCACCATCAACGGAATCGGCGAGCGCGCCGGAAACGCCGCGCTCGAAGAAATTGTCGTCGCGCTGGCGGTGCGCAAAGAGAATTTCGGCGTCACCACGGGAGTGCGCCTTGAGGAGCTTTTCCGCACCAGCCGCATGCTCACGGAAATCACCGGCGCGCAGGTGGCGCCGAACAAGGCCGTCGTGGGCGCCAACGCTTTCGCACACGAAGCCGGCATCCATCAGGACGGCATCATCAAAAATCCGCTTACCTACGAGATTATTTCACCGCAATCCGTAGGTGTTCCGTCGCGCTCGATGGTCCTCGGCAAACATTCTGGCCGCAACGCTCTTCGCATGCACCTGCATGACCTCGGCTATGTTCCGAGCGATGCGGAGCTCGCGGAATGCTATCGCCGGGTCACCGCGCTCGCCGACCAGGCGAAGCAAGTCCGCCAGCGCGACGTCGTTGCTATTGCGCATGAAGTGATGCGCCGCGGAACAACCGCGGTCGCAAAAGAAGCGTCGCCCGTCGCCTGACCGGACGCCGCGCCATCCGGTCGTTGTCACCCGCGACCTCGGAGCTTCAAACGGAGCGGCCACGTCGGTTTCCGGCCGTCCTTGAGTTTGTTGTTTTTGCCAGGGAATCATATGAAGAAAACTATTGTCCTCCTACCAGGAGATGGCATCGGCCCCGAGGTTACACGCGCGGCCGCGATCGTCCTGCGCGAAACCGCGCATGAATTTAATCACCAATTCGAGCTGCATGAATTTCCGGTTGGCGGGGCGGCCATCGAATCATCGGGGACCCCGCTACCCGTCGCCACACTTGACGCCTGTCGCAAGGCTGACGCGGTCTTCCTCGGCGCTGTTGGCGGGCCGAAGTGGGATTCGCTTCCCGTGGGGAAGCGCCCGGAAAGCGGCCTGCTGGATTTGCGCAAAGGGCTAGGGCTCTACGTCAACGTGCGCCCGGTCAAGTTGCTCGAGCCGCTCCGAGGAATTTCGCCGCTAAAACCTGAAAAGATTGGCGAGCTGGATCTCGAAATCGTGCGCGAGCTCGCGGGCGGGATGTATTTCGGCGAGCGTGGGAACGTCACCGAGAAAGGCGTCGAGCGCGCCTTCGACACGGAGTCTTATTCCACCAAGGAGATCGAGCGCATTGCCACGTTCGGCTACGCGCGCGCGGAGAGCCGCTCCCGCCGCCTCTGCTCCGTGGACAAGGCCAACGTTCTCTCGAGTTCGCAACTCTGGCGCCGCACGGTCACTTCGATGTGCGCCGTCTACCCTGCGGTCAAGCTCGAACACATGTATGTGGACAACGCAGCCATGCAGCTCGTTTTGCGGCCGTCGCAGTTCGACGTGATCCTTACTTCCAACATGTTTGGCGATATCCTGAGCGATGCCGCCGCAGCTCTGGTTGGCTCGATCGGGTTGGTCCCTTCAGCCAGCTTTGGCTCCAGCGCCCCGCTGTTCGAGCCCATTCACGGTTCCGCGCCATCGCTCGCCGGCGCCGATTCCGCAAATCCCATCGGTTCGATTCTCAGCGTAACGATGATGTTGCGCGACGCCTTTGGCCTCTCTCTCGAGGCCGACTGGATCGAGCAGTCTCTCGTCCGCGTTCTCTCTGGCGGCTACCGCACGCCCGACATTACCGAACCCGGCGCACGAGCCGTCGGCGGTTCGGTCTTCGCCGAGATCCTGCGCGAAGAGATGCAGCGCACCCTTGAACACGCCGAACGCTATGGCTGGGGCGTTTAGCGTCACCCCATTGATTACCGCATCCTGACCCGCGAGGGTCGCTTTGTTACCCAGCGCTCCGGTCGTCTTGCGAGAACCCTCCGGGAATGCTACTTTTACTCTTTCCCAATCGGTTGGCGGCCGCCCGCCGCGAGGGGCTGTGGTTCTGTGGCGGGGTTGCTGGCTGAAAATCCGGATCAAGCCGAAATTAGCAAGAAGGTGCGCATCATTAGCGGTTGCCCGGCAGTTGAACTTGACGAATCCAGAGTCACCATTCGATAGCTACCCGACCGGCATGGCAGGCTCAAATTCCAATTCGCAGGGTACTCCGGCATCCAAAGCGCACGATGTGACTTATTGGCGTGTCGAAGGCTCGCTCCTCCAGATGGGTGCGCTGCGCCCCGTCGGCTTTTTTACTTGGAACGCACAGAGTTTCGCCGAGCGATGGGCCCGCCGCGCGGGCATGGCGGCGATGGCCTTCACTCGGCCGGTGGCCTACGCCACGAACCGCACTTTTGCCACGCGACTTCTGCATGCGCTTCTTCGCGGGACGAGCCGCGACCGCCTTGACTTGCTTGGTGAGGAATATTTTCACTATGTCTTAAAGCCGCAACTCCGCAGTGAATCCGCCCAAGTTCTGATTGGTGCCGTTCGCAGCGGCGAACGCATTGTCCTCGTCGGTCAAGCCCTGGAACATATCTTGCGGCCGCTTGCGCGGCATTTTGGCGTGGAAGCTTTCATCGCCAACCGTCTGGACTTTCGCGATGGGCGTGCAACCGGCAGGCTCCTTGATCCAATTGTGCGTCCGCGGGGCCCCTTCGCGTGGCTGGTCGGCGGGCCGGCCGACGGCCGCATGCCCAAGAAAAAACTCCTGGCGCAGCTAGGCTGGACACACGCTCCGGAAAGGCTCCATGCTGCCACGCGATCCACACTCCGCCCCACGCCTCCGGGAGGCAAACCCGTCGCGATCTTCGGTGGAAAACCCCCGGCCAACCGCCTTTCTGTTCGCGAAGCGTTGGCTGGCCGGCACATCCTGCTCATTGGCGTGACCGGTTTCATCGGCAAGGTCTGGCTCGTCGATTTGCTCGAAAATATTCCGGAGATCGCCAGGATTACACTGCTGATCCGGCGGAACCGTACGACCTCGGCGCAGCGGCGTTTCGAGAAAATTATCGAAGAATCACCCACCTTAGACACACTTCACGAGCGTCACGGCCGGAAGCTGGGCCCATATCTGAGGGAGAAAATAGAAGTGGTGGAGGGCGACGTCAGTCAGCCGGGCCTGGGCCTTGATGAAGCAACTCAGGCGCGGCTCGCGAAATCACTCGACCTGATTGTCAACAGCGCGGGCCTCACCGATTTCAATCCTGACCTGCGCGAAGCTCTTTCCTCGAACGTGGATTCCGCACTTCATTTGCTCGAATATCTCCGCCGTTGCAGCCACGCCGGCTTGATGCACCTCTCCACGTGTTATGTGACAGGAATGCGCAATGGCCGGGTCGGCGAAGAACTAAGGGAAAACTACAATCCTTTGGCCATCTCCGGCTTCGAGGCAGAAAAGGAAATTCTCTCTCTGCGCGAAACGATCCGCCGCATCGAACTGCGCGCCGAAAGCCCTGAGCTTACCGGGGCGCTTTGCCGCCAGGCGCTCGGGCGAGGCGGCGATGCGTCCAAAGTTGCTGCCGACGAGCTCGTCGGCGTGCTGAAACGCAATCGCCTTCGCTGGGCGCGCAACCGGCTGGTTCGCGTGGGCATGCGCCGGGCTCAGCATCTGGGCTGGCCCAATACCTATACTTTCACCAAGAGCTTGGGCGAATCCATCCTCGCGCTTCGCGGCCGCGATCTCCCCATCGCCATCGTTCGGCCCTCCATCGTAGAGAGTTCAGAGCGCTCGCCGTTTTCTGGCTGGAACGAGGGCATCAATACTTCCGGCCCGCTCTCCTATTTACTGGGCACCAATTTTCGCCAACTGCCGACCAACAAACGTAAGTGCCTCGACGTAATTCCCGTGGATATGGTCTCCCGGGGCATGACGCTCATCGCCGCCGCGGTCATCGCCCGTCGCCATGCGAGTCTCTACCAACTCGCCACCTCGGCGATCAATCCAGTCAATATGGGCCGCAGCATCGAACTCACGGGCCTCGCGCACCGCAAACACTACAGGACGCAACAAGGCATAGAGCACTGGCTGAAATTGAAGTTTGAAACCATTCCGGTCTCGAAGCAGCGTTACGAACGGCTCTCCATCCCCATGCAGAAGGCTGTCGTATCCGGCATCAATCGCGTGGCCAGCTGGCTGCGCATGAAAAAGCCTCCGTTTGCGAAAGCCGAACGCGACCTTAATCGCGTCGAAAAGCTCATTGAGCTTTACGAGCCGTTTATTCTTCACAATGAGCACGTGTTCGAGTGCGAAAACGCTCGCTTGCTCTCGGCCGCGCTTCCGCCGGAGGAACGGCCGCTCTTCGAATTCGATCCGGAGTCCATCGATTGGTGGGACTACTGGATCAACGTTCACATTCCCGCGTTGCGCCGGTGGTGCTATCCGTTGATGGAAGGCCGGCCGCTGGAACCCCGCATCCCCCGCGAGCTCGATTGGTCCGCTGAGCCCGCTGCGGTGCGCGCCCTTTCCAAATCCGCGACGTCTCCCGACTCGCTATGGCGATCTTCTTAACCGGCTCGACCGGCTACCTCGGCAGTTATCTTGCGGCCGGATTGCTCACCGGACACGCCGAAAAGCTGAATCTCCTGGTTCGCGCAAGATCCTCGCAGGAAGCGCGCGAGCGGCTCTGGCAATCGCTCCAGCTTCATTTCGATTTTCCGGAATTTCTTGAGCATGTGAATTCCCGCGTCCGCATCTTCCGCGGCGATCTTACCGAGGAGCGCTTTGGCCTTCCCGACGACGAGTATCACGCGCTCGTCGATACTACAGCTTCGATCCTTCATTGCGCCGCTTCGCTCAACCGGAAATCCGAGCGGCAGTGTCTCAACGTCAATCTGCGTGGCTCGCTCGAGGTCATCCAGCTAGCCCGTCGCGCGCAGAATCGTAATGGTCTGCGGCGGTACTCTCACGTTTCGACGGTTGCAGTCGCCGGCAAGCGCCAGGATGAAATGGTCTCGGAAGATTTCGCCATCGACTGGACCCGCTCCGATTACGATCCTTATGCGCGAACGAAGAAATTCTGTGAGCACATGGTCCACCGGCTGTTGCCGGACGTGCCGAGGACGATTTTTCGTCCCTCCATCGTGCTGGGCGACAGTCGCCGCCCGGAAACCAGCCAGTTCGATATGGTCCAGGCTTTCGACTTTCTAGCTCGTCTGCCTGTTCTTCCCCTCCGCCCTCTCGATAAAATCGACATCGTGCCCGCCAATTACGTCGGCAAGGCCATCGTGTTCATCCACCAGAAAGATGCTCCGACCCACTCCCTCTATCACCTGTCTTCCGGCGCGGGTTCGCAGACCTACATAGAGCTGACGGACGCCCTCGCCCGGGCGGGAGGCTGGCGCAAGCCGGCTTATCTGCCATCCTTCGGCCGTACTTTTTCCAGCGCTGTCAATTTCCTCGCGCGACGCGGCGGCGCCGTAGGACATGGCGCCTCGCTGCTGAAAGTCTTCTGGCCCTACCTCACTTGGAACACTGTCTTCGACAACTCCCGCGTCGTAGCGGAGCTTGGAGAGGCTCCCGCGAAATTTTCGGATTACGGCTATCCGCTCCTGATGTTCAGCCGTAAAAATAAATTCCGCTATCCCGCAGAGCCCTGGCCGGAACAAGTTTCGATAAACGCTCCCTCGAAAAAGATGGCGGGGGGAGTCGGAGCATGACGGACTTCCTTCTCATCGCCTGGGTAAGCGCACTCATCGAACTCACCCGGGTTGGTTCCACGTTCGGCCTCGGCCGCCGCTGGGCTCCCGGCGAGAAACTCAAGCTACTCTTTGCCACCTATAACGGCACGCGCAATACCGGCGCGGACGTGCGTGTCCAGGAGACGCTACGCCAGGCGCGCCATGTTCTCGGAGCGGAAAACGTCGATTTCAGCGTGATGACGCAAAACTTCGACCGCTCCCGCGGCTATTTCGAAGGCACGCGCCAGGTACATCTTCCCGACGTTTACCCACCGTTCCTGTTTCGCGAGGTACGGCGGAATCACGGTGTCATTGCGTGCGAAGGCTCGATGTTCAAAAGCAAATTTGCAAATGCCTTGACGACCATGACGATCGGCTCTCTGGGCATCGCCGCTGCGGAAAACAAGCTTTCTCTCGGATATGGCGGAGAAGCCGGCTACATGGACCCGCTCATCGAGCGCATGTGCGCGCGGTTCGTTCACGATTCTCTGATCATTACCCGTAATCCGGAATCACAAGCCGTTTTGGCGCGGCTGGGCATTTCCACCGAACTTGGCACCGACACGGCGTGGACCTTTGAACCACATCCGCCCGAGTACGGCCGAAAGGTGCTGCGAGAGGCTGGCTGGGATGAAAAAACTCCGGTGCTGGCCCTGTGCCCGATTCACCCCTACTGGTGGCCGGTGAACGCATCCATAGCCAAATATGTTGCCCGCATCACGACCGGCGCGTTCAAGGACAGCCAGTACCGCACAGTCTATTTCCACGCCTCCGGCGCGGATGTGGACGTGAAGTACAAACGCTATGTCTCCGCCTTCGCCAAGGCTACGGCGGCATTTCGCGAACGCCGGCGGGTGTTTCCAGTTCTCATCAACATGGAGCGGCTCGACGTCCGCGCTTGTCACGATGTGGCCGCGCTGCTTCCAGGAACCCCAGTTTTTGCCGCCGATGACTACGACATGTTCCAGCTCGTGAGCATCCTTCGCCAGAGTTCCCTCCTGGTTTCCTCGCGTTACCACGGAATTGTAACTTGCATGCCCAGCTTGGTCGCCTCGGCCGGCGTCACCATGGATGAGCGTATCCGCAATCTCATGGTCGAGCGCGGCCATCAGCACCTTCTTCTGGCCGTCGATGATCCCGAGCTTGAAACCAAATTGCTCCAGACGATGGAAACCCTTTACACGGAAGCCGATACTGTCCGCGACGGCATCGCCAGAACTGTTGTCCGCAATCTGAAAGTCATGGCGCGCATGGGCACTTTCCTCGAAGACGCCGTTCGCCGCCAGTATCCGGAATTTCCCCTGCGCTCCGGCGTGCTCTCTTGGGAAGACTATCTCCCTCCACTCAGTCCCAATCTGCGCTCATTGGTCGAGAAGTATGATTCCGCGCCGAGCGCGTTCGCGGCGCGCATCTGATTTCTCATGCCCAATTTTCTTGAGGAAATTTTTTCTCAGCTTCAGCGCTCGGCTGGCCGTGTCGTCCTCCGCGAAATTCGCGGCGAACATTTCGTCAGCTTCACGGGAAGGGAGTTGCTCGACCAGGTTCAGCTCGTTCGCAGTTTCCTGCGCGGAGCCCGACTCCACCAAGGTGATCGCTGTGCTTTGTTTGCACCCAACTCCATGCGCTGGATCGCTTTTGATCTAGCCCTCATGGCTGAAGGAATCATTGTCGTGCCGCTTTATTCGCGCCAGGCTCCGGCCGACCTGGTCGCCATGCTAAAGGATTGCCGGCCACGCTTCGTGTTTGCCGGCGAAGCCTCACTTGCCGAATCCCTGGCGCAGGCTTGGCCTGCCGGTGGCTCACTTGTACCGCCGCGCATTCTCTTCGAGGAAGTTTTGTCTAAGTCCGTCCCTCAACCCGGGCTCCCGGATGGGCCGAATCCCCGCAGCAACGCCGACATCGTAACCATCATCTACACCTCCGGCACTTCAGGCGAATCCAAGGGCGTCTGCCTGAGCTTCGGCAATCTGACGCACATGCTGGCTTGCACGAACGAGCGGCTGGATCAGCTCATGGGCCGGCTTCTCGTCACCTCCCGCGAGCCCGACCGCGTTTTTCACTATCTCCCCTTCAATTTTGCCGCCTCTTGGATACTGGTTCTCTCCTGTCTCTCCCGCGAAAGCGTTCTCACGCTCTCCACCGACCTTAGCCGACTTGCCGACGAAATCCGCCTCGCGGCTCCCAACTACTTCCTCAATGTGCCCACGCTCCTCGAGCGCGTCCGGCGCGGCGTCGGAGATGCTCTCTCAAAGCGCAATTCTCTAATTCGCGCCCTCTTTGCGAAAGCCGGCGACGCCTGGCAGCGGCAGCACGTCGGCCGCGGCCGCGCCTCCGATGCTCTGTGGCTCGCACTCGGGCGCAGCCTCATCTTCCGCAAGATCAGGGAGCGTTTCGGCCCGCATCTTCGCGCCCTCATTTGCGGCTCGGCTCCGCTTGCTCCCGAAACGCAGCAGTTTTTTCTCATGCTCGGTATCCCGGTGCTGCAGGGCTACGGCCTCACGGAAACTACGGGGATCTGCACACTGGACGATCCGCGCCGCCCTGTTGAGCCAGGTTGCGTGGGCTCGGCCATAGCCGGGATAGAAATGAAAATCGGCGACAACGAAGAGATCCTCGTGCGCGGCCCGCACATTTTTCACGGTTATTGGAATCGTCCCGAAGAAACCGCACGAGTTCTCACGGATGGATGGTTCCACACCGGCGATCAGGGAGAAGTCAATGTACAAGGTAACTGGCGCATCATCGGCCGCATCAAGAACCTCATCATTCTTAACTCCGGCCACAACATCGCGCCCGAACCCCTGGAAGAAAAAATCGTCCAGCTTCTTCCCGCAGCGCAGCAGGTCGTTCTCGTCGGAAATGGGCGTGGCTACCTTTGCGCACTGGTTACCGGTGGCGTCGAGCCTGCCGCCGTGCAATCCGCCCTCAGAGCCGTCAATCCTAGTCTCCCCCATTACCGCCAGATTCGGAATTTCCATCTCATTCACTATTCCTTCACTCCGGAAAACGGCCTCCTCACCGCCAACGGGAAGCTCCGCCGCGACGCCATCAATGAGTGTTATGCCGCTGAAATCGATGCCATGTACGATAGGATTCCATCATCATGAAATCCTTTACTGGTAAGACGCTGCGCTGGGAGTGGCGAGAGGGAATCGTTGAGCTGGTGCTCGATCACCCGCCCGTGAATGAAATTGGCACGGCTGTGCTTGCTGAACTCGAGAAGTTTGTCGCTGCATTTGGAGCACTCGCTCCCGAGACAGCGGCATGCATCATCTCCAGCGGACGGAAACAGGGATTCTCCGCGGGCGGTGACCTGCGCGAGCTTTATCAAGTTGCCGCACCTCTTTCAGAAAGAGAACGAGTTGCGGGTTTCCGCAATTTCCTCGAACGCGTGCACGCCGTGTTCAATGCGATCGATGCAGCCCCTTTTGTCACAATTGCTGCCGTTCACGGCATTTGCTTCGGAGGTGGCTTTGAGCTTGCCCTGGCCTGCGACATGATCGTGGCGGACAAGATGGCGCGCTTCGCTTTCCCCGAGCTGCGCCTTGGGCTCATCCCCAATTGGGGCGGAATACCCCGGCTTAAACGCGACCTCGGGAACGCTGTCGTGCGGGACTTGCTCCTGACCGGCCGCAGCGTCAACGCCACCCGTGCTCACGCAGTCGGTCTGGTGGCGCAGCTTGCCGCGGAAGGCGAGGTGCTCCGTGTTGCGCGCGCCACCGCCACTCAGGTTACGAAGTTCGACGCAGGTACCCGCGCCGCCGCCAAGAAATTTATTAAGCCGATACCCCACGAAGAGCTTCGCAGGGAGATCGATCTTTCCTGCGAGCTTTTCGCCCGCCCCACGCTCATGGCCGCTCTCAAGAAATTCGTCGAAGACTCCGGACCGATGCCCTATCTACCTTGATATCGCTTTCCCAAACCCTCCAGCCCATCCATTTGGCTAGGCTCTGACCTGGCCAATCGGCGGATGTAGACGCCCCCGCCTTTGCGGCATCTTGTTCATGGAGGTTGGAAAATGTCTACGGAACTGATCGAACTTTCGAACGCTCTCACGCAAGTCACAGAGCGTGCCGCCGCGTCCGCTGTCGCTGTGCATAGGGAAGCGCGCGGCTCTTCGAGCGGCGTGATTTGGCGGGCGGGGGTAATCGTCACCGCGGAGCACGCATTGAGCCGCGACGAGGAGATTCACCTGACGCTCCCCGGCGGCCGCGTCGCGACCGCGACGCTGGTTGGCCGTGATCCTTCAACGGATCTCGCGGTTCTCAACTGCGCCGAAGCCGGCCCCGCGCCCGCGGAACTCGGTGGCGTGGACTCGCTGAAACCTGGGTGCCTCATGCTTGTCGTGGGCCGCACACGTGCCAGCGGTCCGGTGGCGGCACTGGGCGTCGTGAGTCTCGTCGCTCCGGAGCGTCGCACCTGGACGGGCGCGTCGCTCGCGCCGTACGTCCGCCTTGATGTCGGCTTGCAACCCACAGCGGTGGGCGGCGCGGTCGTAAGTGCGGACGGAAAAATCGCCGGAATCGCCACGCCGCGCTTTGGACGTTTCGGAACCACTGCCATCCCCGCGACAGTCGTGAATCGCGTCGTCGATACCCTGCTTGAAAAGGGCCGCATCCCTCACGGCTATCTTGGCATGGGACTGCAACCTGTGCGTTTGCCGGACTCGCTTCGCGAATCGCTCCAGCGCAAAGAAAAGACCGCGATCATTGTCCTCGAAGTCGAACCCGGCAGCCCAGCGCAAAAAGCGGGCATTTTGATTGGCGATATTCTCTTGACCCTGGCCGGTCACCCCGTTGCGCACCTGGAAGACGTGCAGTCGCAGCTGCATGCCGAGAATATTGGCAAGCCCCTGGCTGCAAAGGTCGTCCGCGGCGGGGCCGTGCGGGAATTCAGCATCGTCGTGGGCGAGCGGTCGCACGGAGTCAACTAAAATGGCCATCGCTGGTTTGGGAGAGATTGCCGAAAAACTACGCCGCTCGACCGTTCTCCTCCACGCCGGACGCCGCGGCAGCGGTTCCGGCGTGATCTGGACCAGTGACGGGCTAATTGTCACCAACGCGCATGTGGCACGCAGTACGCCTGCTTGCGTGCAGCTCTGGGATGGCCGCGAATTCGAAGCCACAATTACGGCACGTGATCTGCACCGTGATCTCGCGGCGCTGCACATCAACGCATCCGCCCTGCCCGCCGCAACCCCCGCAGATTCCGCTCAGCTCCGCCCCGGCGAGCTTGTCATTGCCGTTGGCAACCCACTCGGTTTTGTCGGTGCGCTAACCACCGGCGTAGTCCATGCTGTCGGCCCTATCCGCGGCTTCGGTTCCCAAAGTTGGGTGCAGGCCGGCGTTCGCCTCGCTCCTGGCAATTCGGGTGGGCCGCTTGCCGATGCGCGCGGCCAGGTCATTGGAATTAACACCATGGTCGCGGGCCGCGTGGGCCTTGCGATTCCTAGCAATGCCGTCAGGAAATTTCTTTCCATTGGTCCGAGTTACGCTTGGCTGGGCGTCACCCTCCGACCCGTTCTCGTTCCTCGCCGCGATGGAAACGCCTTCGGCCTCGTCGTTCTGGAAGTCGAACCAGCCAGCCCGGCTGCGCAGGCTTCTCTTCTTCCCGGCGACATTCTGATTGGTACGGAGGAAGCGCCGTTCCACTCATTGGAAGACTGCTCAAGCGCCTTAGAAGCCGACGGTCCGCGCCTTGTGCGCTTCGAATTTCTCCGCGGAGATTACGCGCGTGTCCGCCGCGTCACTGTTCAACTCGTTGCTCCGCGTGTCCCAAGGAGCGCCGCCGCGGCATGACCCGGGTCTTCATCGTTGCCGCCTCTCCGCTTACACGCGCCGGACTCCAGGATCTCCTCGCGGCACGCGGGGTGAACGTGGTGGGCGGTAGCGCGAATCTGGAATCGCTCTCCGAGCAATTCACCGAGGCGCGGCCTGACGCCGTTTTGCTGGATGTTTCGGGCGAAAAGGCCTCGGAACTCCTCGATTCGTTGTATTTTTCGGAACTCGTTTTGGAAACTGCCGTCGTAGTGTTGTCGGACCATCCCCCGCCTGGCTGGGTGGCTGAGGCTCTACGCGCTGGAGTTCGCGCGATCTTGCCGAGTGATGTCTCTCCCGGCCATCTCATCTCAGCTTTGCAAGCGGCCGTTGCCGGGCTTGTCGTCTTGCATCCAAGTGAGGTCGGGTCCGCTCTCGTTCCTGCTGCGCCGGTATCGCACCCGGTAGCGGAGCTCCCGGAGTCCCTCACACGCCGCGAAAGGGAAGTGCTTCAAATGTTAGCAAGCGGGCTCGGCAACAAGGAAATTGCCTCGCGCCTCTCCATCTCCGATCACACGGTTAAGTTCCACGTCGCCTCCATTCTAGGAAAACTCGGTGCGTCCTCGCGAACGGAAGCGGTTTCTCTCGGCATCCGTCACGGCTTGGTCCTTCTTTGAAATTGGCATCGGGCCACTCGCGCGTTTTCTATTTCTGTCCGCGCTTGGGTTTTCCTTCCTGCCGAGAGGATGATAAATTTGACCTCGCATGCGCACCCTCGAACAAACCACGCAGGAAGTTCTCGACCTGGCTTCGAAGCACTTTAATGTGCCGGCTGGCTCGCTCGCACCCGGCGACGATTTCTTCAAGAAGCTGGGCATCGATAGCCTTCAAGCACTCGAACTTCTAAGTCGTCTCGAGAATCATTTCGCAATCGAGCTGCCCGACTATGAAGTTCAGGGCGTCAGTAACTTCAAGACCCTGGCTGAACGCATTCAGTCCCGCCTGTAGAAATAAGCAGATGGGCCACCGAGGCACAGAGCCGCAGAGACGGGGAAAAATATGAGAAGAAAATGGGCACGGACAAACTGACGGAGAGAATCATTGGATGTGCCATTGAAGTGCACCGCCAGATCGGCCCAGGTTTATTGGAATCGATTTACGAATCAGCCCTCTGCGTTGAGCTGGAGTGGGAGAAGATTCGTTTCCAGCGTCAGGTTGCCCTGCCTATCGAATACCGGGGACGACCCCTTGGTGAACACCGGCTCGATCTTATCGTTGAAGACATGGTCGTTGTAGAATTGAAAAGCGTGGAAAGATTTGAGCCCGTATTCGAAGCCCAGCTACTGACCTATTTGAGATTGGCGAAACTTCGCGTTGGACTGCTCATAAACTTTAACTCTCGTCTCTTGCGTGACGGAATCAAGAGGTATGTTCTTTGATCTCCCCCCACTCTGTGGCTCTGTGCCTCTGTGGCTAATCCTTCTTTTTTTATGCTCGACCTTGCTAAGTACCAATCAATTGGCGCAGCGCTGAAGGATGCGCTTGACCAATTCGCGAACGAAATCTGCTTGATCGAGGCGGACCGCGAGCGCGAGAAAGAACGCCTTACCTACCGCGAGTTCAAGGAACGAGCCTATCCACTTGCCAGGGCGCTGCAAGACGCGGGCTTTAAAGCCGGCGATCGCGCTTCGATCATCATGACCAATCAGTCTAAATGGCTGATTTCCGCGTATGCAATTCTGTTCGCCGGCGGCGTTCTTGTGCCGCTCGATTACAAGCTCACGCAGGATGACCAATGGGAACTCCTCAAGCATTCGAGTGCCGGCATTCTCATAACCGAATATCCCATCTGGCGCCAACTCGGCACTTCTCCGGACCGCGCGGCCGTGACGAATCTGAAGACAATTCTCGTCACCGAAGCTCCGCCGAACGCGGATCTTTCCGGAGCATTACGCTGGGAAGAATTTCGCGGTAGTAGCCCGCCCGTATTTGTCCCGCGCCGGCGGAACGACGTGGCGAGCATCGTCTATTCTTCCGGCACCGGCGGCCGCCCAAAGGGCTGCATGATGACCCACGAAAACTATCTGGAGCAATGCGCCGCGTTTCCTTCGCTCTATCCGGTGTGGCCCGGCGCACGCTATCTCAGCATTCTGCCTACCAACCACGCCATCGATTTCATGCTTGGCTTCTTCTATCAATTCGTCGGTGGTGCCACCGTCGTTCATCTCCGCACGCTCCGCCCTGAATTTGTCCGTGAGGCTTTTCCGAAATACAAGATTACCTACGTCACGTTGGTG
>Ga0307479_10002386_pt1 | contig 17064 bp, 15 predicted proteins | sample atmos_gasesECM4C_FD_203743 | JGI IMG/M metagenome (GOLD analysis project Ga0307479, IMG submission 203743) | Hardwood forest soil microbial communities from Morgan-Monroe State Forest, Indiana, United States - atmos_gasesECM4C_515 | ecosystem: Environmental > Terrestrial > Soil > Temperate... | reverse complement strand
AGCGGACTATAAGCCGTTGCAGCCAAAAACGCATTTTCAATTTCCGGAGGATGACGGTTCGTTTTCAAAAGCCGCGTTGCGGTGCATCGGTCTCGGAGCTTGCCGCAAGAATGATTCTGGCTCGATGTGTCCGAGTTACATGGTGACCCTCGAGGAAGAACACAGTACGCGCGGCCGCGCGCACATGCTATTTGAGATGCTCCAGGGCGAAGTCGTGCGAGAAGGCTGGGAGGACGAGCACGTCAAGAAAGCGCTGGACCTGTGTTTGTCGTGCAAAGCATGCAAATCGGAATGCCCGGCGAACGTGGATATCGCGACCTACAAGGCGGAGTTTCTGTCGCACTATTACGAAAGCAAACGGCGGCCGCTCCACGCTTATGCCTTCGGATTAATTGATCAATGGGCGCAATGGGGCTCGCATGCGCCCCGGATCGCGAACTTTTTCAGCCACGCACCGGGCCTTGCGCATTTAGTCCGCAAAATGTTGAGGTTGGCGCCAGAACGGCAGCTTCCCAGGCTTGCTCACGTCAGTTTTCAGGAGTGGGCTCGGAGGAATCAGGTTCCCGGCTTCGAAGAGGAGATCAAGCGCGAGTCGCAGCCAGCGACGTATAAGTCGCGGGAAGTTATTTTGTGGGCGGACACATTCAACAATTATTTTCATCCGGAAACGGCGCGTGCGGCGCTGGAAGTCTTGCGAGACGCGGGATTCAAAGTAAAAGTTTCGCAACGACATCTGTGTTGCGGCCGGCCGCTTTACGATTTTGGAATGCTCGATAGGGCCAAGGCGTACCTAAGTCGCGTCTTGCACGTTCTTGGCGACCAGATTGACGCCGGGTTGCCGATCGTCGTGCTGGAACCGAGCTGCGCTTCCGTTTTTCGCGATGAATTGCGCAATCTGTTCCCCACGGACGCAGGCGCCAGCCGGCTGCGAAGCCAGGTATTCCTCCTCAGCGAATTTCTGCAGCATCATGCCCCGGACTATCAGCCTCCGCGGCTTTCGCGAAAAGTGCTTCTCCACGGCCACTGCCATCAAAAAGCGCTGATGAAAATGAGCCAAGAAGAATCGCTGCTGCGGAAGATGGGCGCTGATTTGCAATCGATCGATTCCGGCTGCTGCGGAATGGCGGGGCCGTTCGGCTTTGAAAAAGACAAATACGCGATCTCGCAGGCAGTGGGAGAGCGCGTGCTCCTGCCCGCGGTGAGGCAAACTCCAGCGGAAACTTTAATTGTTTCCGATGGCTTCAGCTGCCGCGAACAGATTCTCCAGGCTACCGGGCGGCAAGCCGTGCATTTGGCTGAAGCCCTGCAAATCGCCATGGAGCAGCGCAAGACTCCGGATACGACTCGTTAATACATTCCACCGCGAACGCAATTACTTTCTTGGAGCACCTGAAAAGAGCTGCTCGCAAGAAGACGCGTTAGCGATTGCTTGTGTGCACGAATCCCGGCGGAGGCGCTCCCTGAAGGACTGCATACTTTTGCGGTGCGCAGCAGGCGGAACGCAGACGCAGAATGTCCCGTTGCATTTCCGGTTTCTCTCTCATATGTTTTAGTGTTTCACGAAGAATACGCGCCGCGACTTCGTCTCTCGGAATCGCGAGCCGATAATGCATCCATTTGCCGTCGCGTCTTGCAGTCGCAATGCCTGCCCTGCGCAGATAGGCGAGGTGACGAGAGATCTTCGGCTGGCTCGCGCGCAGGACTTCCACGAGGTAGCAAACACAAATCTCGCCATCGCCGATGAGGTTCAGCAGCCGAAGCCGCGTGGGATCAGCGAGCGCGCGAAACAGAAGATCGAGCGAGAAACGGCCCTGCGATTTTGGCATGCCCAGAGTATACATCATATTCGTATTGACATATATGTTAGAGCTCGCGTAGTCTCTAAATAGATTCGCAGGTGCGGATATGACATCGGAGGCAAGCATGGCGAGCAGCGACATTCGGGAAGTGGTCAAGAGCAAGTACGGGGAAGCCGCGCGACGCGTAAAGGCCGGTAAAGAGGCAGGTTGCGGAGGCGGGGACAACTTGATTCCGTGCTGCGATCCCATATCTTCGAACCTCTATGATGCGCGTGAAACGGCCGGGCTGCCGCGGGAAGCGGTGTCCGCATCACTCGGCTGCGGCAATCCAACGGCCTTGGCACAACTGAATGCCGGAGAGCATGTGCTCGATCTAGGTTCGGGCGGGGGGATTGATGTTCTCTTGTCGGCGAAGAGAGTTGGACCTACCGGAAAAGCCTATGGGCTGGACATGACGGACGAGATGCTGGCGCTCGCACGCGAGAGCCAGCGCAAAGCGGGCGTCGAAAATGTGGAGTTCCTAAAAGGGGAAATCGAGAATATTCCGCTGCCGGACAATTCCGTTGACGTGGTGATTTCGAATTGCGTGATCAATCTTTCCGCAGACAAGGATCGCGTTTTTCGCGAGGCGTTCCGCGTGCTGCGGCCGGGCGGGCGATTTGCGGTCTCAGATGTTGTCGTGCGCGGCCCCGTGCCCGCGGATATCCGCAGGAATGTAGAACTGTGGGTGGGATGCGTGGCGGGAGCTTTGGATGAATCCGAATATCGCGCGAAGCTCGGCGCCGCGGGATTCGCAGAAGTCGAAATCGAGCCAACGCGCGTTTACACGATCGAGGACGCGCGGCATTTTCTCTCGACTAAGGGCATCGATGTGGAGACAATCGCGCCCCATGTGGAAGGAAAATTCGCGAGCGCCTTTATTCGCGCCAAGAAACCCTGTTAAAATTGAGTGGAAACAGAGAATATGTGCGCGTGTACAAGTATTTCGCGGCGTCTATGGGTTGCGGGGGCAATGCTGTTCCTGATTGCGCCGAGTGACGCGGGTGCCCAATCGGGCGGGGTCTCCTCTCAGCAGGCGTCCTCTCAGGAGAGCCAGGATCATCGCCTGCTGCTTTACAACACGCACACGGGTGAGCGAATTGAACTTGTTTATCGACATGGTGACCAGTACATTCCGGGCGCGCTCGCCAAGCTCGATTATTTCCTGCGCGATCATCGGACGGGCGATGTTCACCATTTCGATCCGCACCTATACGATATCCTTTCCGATCTTACGTTAGCGATCGGGCATCCCGGCGGCGAGATCGACATCGTGTGCGGCTACCGCACTTCCTCGACGAACGAATCTCTTCGCGCTCACACCACCGGAGTCGCCAAGAACAGCCTTCACATTCAAGCGGAAGCGATCGGCCTGCGCATGCCCGGCATCGACACGCTCAAGCTGCGCAAGGCGGCCCTCGCGCTGCGTCGCGGCGGCGTGGGCTACTATCCTCACTCTGACTTCATCCACGTCGACACCGGCCGCGTCCGGCAGTGGTGTTTCGACTGCCCTCCCAGCCTGATCGCCGGCGATTAACCCGGATACGGATAACCCTTCTCAAGGACTTTCTCGAGCGCGACGTCGTGCCCGTAGATGTCATCGTAAAAGTGAACGATGCCATCCTCAGTTACGATCACGGTGGCATAGACGATTAAAACCGGAATCGGATGCGCAAGATTCACCTGCTGCGTAGTGTCTCCATTCATGGCCGCGCGGACGCGATCCATGTTCCAGCCCGGATTATCGCGCAGGACCCAAACAGCCAGATCGGCGGGCCTTTCCACCCGAATGCAGCCATGGCTGAAATCCCGCCGGGATTTCGAAAAAAACACCTGCTCCGGGGTATCGTGCATGTACACGTTGAAGTTATTCGGAAAGATAAATTTCACCAGTCCGAGTGAATTCCTCGGACCCGGCGTTTGCCGGATGAAAAGCTTGCCTGCCCGGAGCTGCTCGAGCACCTCGCTCGTCACTGTTCCGGACGTGACGGCCTCCTGGCGGCTGTCCACCACCTCGAAACCCTTCTTCGCTAGGTAGTCAGGATCGCGAGCGATGTGTGGAAGGAATTCAGCTTTGGCGATGGGATAGGGAACACTCCAGTAGGGCCTGAATATGACATATTCCATGGTGTCGCTAAAAACCGGAGTATCGTGGCCGTAGGCTTTGCCTACAACTACGTTCATCTGCAAAGCGATTTTGAAGTTTTCGTCGTAGGCGCGCAGGTGAAATTCGGGGATGTTCGCAACGATGGGCGACTTTTGATAAGAAAGCGGCAACCACCGCCAGCGCTCAAGAGTAAGTTGCATCTGACGCACGCGGCTCGTGATAGGTACGTTCAGATCGGCCAATGTTTGCGCGGTGATTCGTCCATCCGGGTCCCGGCCAAGCCGCCGCTGAAAATTCTTGACTGCATCCACAAGCGGACCTTGATAGGCAGTTCCATCGGCCGCAACGTTCGCGTCGGCCAGAAGGTCGCCCACCAGCCGAAGCAATCGGGTCAACTGAGGTACGCCCGGATAGGAATCTCCGGGTGCGATCGTTTTTTGTATGGCGGGAAGTGGTTTCCCGTCATATTCCTTCTCAAGCTTCAAGTAAGTATGCAGGGCTTGGATCGTACGCCGGTAGCCAGGGTATGGAGGTTCCACTTGCGCCAGGACGCCAGCCACATCGGAAGCATCCACAACATGTTCTTTCAGGAATTCAGGCAAATTGTATTTCTTGGCCTCGACGTCCAAACCAAACTCAAAATGTTTCGGATTTACCTTGCCGATGTGGAGGTCCGAGATGTATCTCATCACGCAGACGGTGAGCGCGACATCGAATCCCACCGCACCTGCTTCTGATGGCTGCGTCGCGGCGGGTTTGAGTTTCGCCAATCGGTCGCCCCAACGCCGCCCGTCGTAATCCTCAGCGGACAATCCCTTTTGCTCCGCTTGTAACAGAAGCGCAATTACTTGCTGCGCCTGTGCGGTTGGCTCCATTTCCCTGACCCACGGCAGGGAATAGCCGTACGACTCATAAAATTTCTGCACGTGCTTGTCGTATTCGCTGAAATCAGGCCAGTGCAGGTCCGGGAGATTTCCCGCCTGAAGGATGGCGTGCAACGAAGCTTGGCCCTCAAGGCTGAGCTGTTGAGACGGCTCGGCGGATTTCGCGGGAGTTTCTGATTGCGTGCGTGCGCGTCTCGCCGAGCCGATGCCATGACCCCACAATAGTGCGATTGCGGCAAGTGGCAGCATTAACGGAAAACCATTAGAAATCCGCGATTGCTTCACTGGATTCCTCCCCGCTCCATGTGCTCTTGAAGGAACGCGTGAAGGATAAGGTCCTAGTTGTAAACTATCAAGTAGCGAGATGAATCGGCCCTAATACTGGCCGGGAAAAACCACCTTTCGGCTAGCAGCCGAATGTTAATCGCTTGAAATTCGTGCCCGGAAAACTTATTGGAAAAGAAGGGTTGGCTCCCCGGGCTAGATTCGAACTAGCAACCCTTCGGTTAACAGCCGAATGCTCTACCGTTGAGCTACCGGGGAACATCCCCATTTTGTGATAGTCATGCAGCGTTTTCAAGCGAAGGCTTGGGGTGCGTTTGCGAGCCCGGTACGCGCTTCAATGCGTCGCTTGTTACGCCTCTCGATTTCGGAGGGACGACTCGCACTGCTGATCCATTCTCCGCAATCATCGCCGGTGCTTATTTAGCCGGTACTACTTGACAACTATGTTACCCTCCGCGTAGGCTCGCCACGCGATGGAGCTGGATTCTTCCCTCTCTTGGCTCGCGCTGTCACTGACGCCTGGCCTTGCCTCGCGTTTGTCCGCGAGATTGCTGCGCCGGTTCGACTCGCCGGAGGGTGTTTTCCGAGCCTCGCTCGCCGAGCTCGAAACATGCAATCTGCCTGTTTCAGTGGCGCAGGCAGTCTTCAAGAAGGAAGCCTTCAAGCGCGCCGAAAAGGAGCTTGCCGGTGTTCGGCGAATCGCCGGCTGCCGCCTGCTGAACTGGACCGAACCCGAATATCCGCAGAACCTGCTGCAAATCTACGATCCCCCGGTGATGCTTTACGTCCGCGGCGATCCGCAGATTTTGAATCTGCCGGGCATTAGCATCGTCGGAACGCGCAAGCCCACGCTCTATGGGGCACAATTGGCCGAGCGGCTTGGCCGAGACCTCGCCGCACGCGGCCTCGTCATTGTCAGTGGCATGGCGCGTGGGATTGACGCCATCGGCCATCAAGGCGCGATGGCCGCCAATGGCCGGGCTATCGGCGTCCTTGGCACCGGGATCGACGTCTGCTACCCGAAGGAGAACAAGAAGCTATACGAAAAGGTGCTCGAACGCGGCGTCATCATCGGCGAACTTCCGCTCGGCACGCATCCCGCACCCGAGAATTTCCCCGTGCGCAACCGCATCGTGGCGGGGCTGCCGCTCGGCGTGATCGTTGTGGAAGGCGCGCAATATTCCGGCTCGCTCATCACGGCGCGCTTGGCCATGGAGTTCGGTAGGGAGGTTTTTGGTGTCCCGGGCAACGTGACGCAACCGGTGAGCTTTGCGCCGAATCTATTGATCAAGCAGGGCGCCAAGCTGGTTACTGGCGCCGAGGACGTCATCGAGGAACTGCCCACGCCCGTCCGTGCCGCATTGGTTCAGGCCGAGCAACCGGAAGCCGAACAGCGGAATCTATTGCTCGCGGCTTCGCTGAACACCTCCGAGAAAAAGCTCTACGAGTTACTAAGCGCCGAGGAGCCAAGGCCTATTGATGACCTCGTCGAACGCTCCGGCTTGAACTCTTCCGTAGTTCTGGCTACGCTTTTTGACCTGGAGATGAAAGGCATCATCCGGCAGTTGCCGGGAAAGCAATTCAGTAAAGTATTGTTCTAGCGGCAGATAGGGCATGAACCGCAGGCCATCGTGCCAGCATCTAATGTCACGGTTGTCTCCTCTCGCGCTGTTTCAGCATCTGTGTAAGGTAGCGAGAAGGACACACGTCCCACAGCGGACCCTTCCTGCAGAAGATTCCGGAGTTACAAAGACAAGATGGCACGTTCGCTCGTAATCGTCGAATCGCCCGCGAAGGCGAAAACTATCAATAAGTATTTGGGACGCGACTATACCGTCAAAGCGTCCCTCGGCCACGTGCTGGACTTGCCGAAGAAAACACTCGGCATCCTTCTACCCGGCGACCAAAACGGGAAAAAGAAAAAGCGCAAGTCCAAAGCGAAGGGTAAATCCGGGGAAAAACCCGACGAGAAGAAGGTGGCAAGGCCCGTCGTCATCACCGATGACAACATCTTCGAGCCGACCCTGGAAATCATCCCCGGGAAAAAAAAGATTATCAACGACCTGAGGTCGGCCGCTGGCTTCGCCCCGGCCGTTTACCTTGCCGGCGACCCGGATCGCGAGGGTGAAGCCATCTGCGCCCATCTTGCCCAGGTGCTTTCCAAGCCAAAGAGATTCGTCGTCCCGGAAGATGAAAAGAAAGAGGCCGCCGAATCACAAAATGGGGACACAAAGAAATCCGAAGAGAAGAAAAAGGTGAAGAGGGTCGAAATCCGTGCTGTGGATCCAAAGAAAATTTTCCGCGTTACATTCAATGAGATTACACCGAAAGCGATTCGAGCAGCCTTCGAGAAACCCGGACAGATAGATACCAACCTCGTGGAGGCCCAGCAAGCGCGCCGCGTGCTCGATCGCCTTGTCGGCTACAAGATTTCGCCGCTGCTCTGGGATAAAGTCCGGCGCGGCTTGTCCGCAGGGCGTGTACAGACTGTTGCGCTCCGCCTTATCGTTGAACGCGAACAGGAGATTCGCGCATTCGTCCCCCAGGAGTACTGGACCATTCACGCAATGCTGGAAGCCGGCGAGCCGCCGATCTTCGAAGCCAAACTGGTCAAGCACAATGGCGCAGACATTGAAGTCTCGAATCAAGAAGCTGCGGACAAGATCGTTGCCGCGGTCAGCAAAGCGAAATGGCAGGTCGTCAGCGTCACGCAAAAGGAAAAGAAGCGCAACCCGCCGCCGCCGTTCACCACCTCCAAATTGCAACAGGCTGCCTATAATCGGCTTCGCTACACGGCAAAGAACACCATGCGCGTGGCGCAGGGCCTTTATGAAGGCGTCGAACTGGGAGAGGAAGGTTCGGTCGCGCTCATCACCTACATGCGCACCGATTCCGTCCATGTCTCGAGCGATGCTCTCGCCCAGGTGCGCGAATTGATCCCGGAGCGCTTCGGCGCGAATTACCTGCCGGAGAAACCCAATTTCTATAAATCCAAGAAAGACGCCCAGGAAGCTCACGAAGCCGTCCGCCCGACCGACGTGACGCGCACGCCGGAGGACGTCCGCCCGTTTCTGAAGGAAGATCAATTCAAACTCTATCAGCTCATCTGGCAGCGTTTCGTGGCGTCGCAGATGCTCCCCGCGATTTTCGATCAGACCTCCATCGACATTTCCGCGGGCGATTACACTTTCCGCGCCACCGGATCCGTCCAAAAGTTCGATGGTTTTCTCCGCGTTTATCAGCTACCCGCGGCGAACGCCGACCGCGAGGATGACGAGAAGGGCGACGAAGGCGAAGGTAAGGCTCTGCCGCGTGTCACCGAAGGCCAGACGCTCCGCCTCGATCAGATTCGCCCCGAGCAGCACTTCACTGAGCCGCCGCCTCGCTACACCGAAGCGACGCTCGTGAAGGACCTCGAGGAAAAAGGCATCGGCAGGCCCTCGACGTATGCTTCCATCATCTCCACGATTGTCGATCGCGAGTACGTCACGAAAGATCAGGGCCGTTTTACGCCCACCATGCTCGGCGAGCGTGTCAGCATGCTCCTGGTCAAGAGCTTCGAGGACGTTTTCGACGTCGGCTTCACCGCGCGCCTTGAAGAGGAGCTCGACGAAATCGAAGAGGGCAAGCTCCCGTGGCGCAAGTCTGTCAAGGATTTTTGGGAGCGGTTCGAGCTGGACCTCGAAAAGGCCGGCGGCGAGATGCAGTCCTACAAGGCTGGTATACCGACCGGGAAAAAGTGTGAAAAGTGCGGCCAGGGCGAGTTGCTCGAACGCATCAGCCGCCACGGTTTCTTCCTCGGCTGTTCGCGCTACCCCGAGTGCGATTTTATTCAGGATCTTTCACCAGAACTCGGCAGCGAGACCGTGGAGAGCGAAAATACGGTCGAATATTGCGACAACTGTGGCAAGGAGATGGCCATCAAGCGCGGACGCTTCGGTCCGTTCCTCGCCTGCACCGGCTATCCGGACTGCAAGACGACTCGCCGTCTCGTCGAAGGTACACGCAAAGCCCGCCGGCCCGATGAACCGCTCGATGAAAAGTGCCCGACCTGCGGCAAGGGCCTCGTGAAGAAGCATGGCCGCTTCGGCGAATTCATCGGCTGCTCCGGTTATCCCAAGTGCAAGTACACGCGTCCGATTACCATGGGCATCAAATGTCCGAAGTGCAATGAGGGTGAATTTGTCCGCCGTGGCAGCGCCGGCAAGGGGGGCCGCGGCCGGCCGCGTGTTTTCTATGGCTGCTCGCGCTATCCGGACTGTGACTTCACCACTCCGCACATGCCCATCGCGGGGCCGTGCCCGAAGTGCAGCGCTCCGTTTATCGTCGAGAAAAAATCTAAAATCGGCAACGTCCGCGCTTGCCTCAAGGACGGCTGCGACTGGGAACAACTCGTTCCCGAAGCTCCGCCAGAAGTTCAACCCGAAGAAGCTGCCGTACCCGTAGCGGCAAAATCCTGACTCTTTGCGTCCTTATCATTGTTAAGCGTTTCGAATCTGCTCCGCTCCGGCTCGCATGCGCCTATACTGATCAAAGGCTTCCACTAAGAGCTGCTTCCGAGAATGAAACAGGCCATCGACAAGTATCTTGAGTATATGCGGTCGGTAAGGAACTCTTCGCCGCATACGATCCTGAATTACGGAAAAGATCTCGACCAATTTGTCGCTTACCTTTCTCCGCCCCGCGTGCAGCCGCCGCCGCTAGCTGGCGTGACACACACGATCATCCGCGAATTCGTCGGCCATCTGCATGACTGCGGCCTGCAGAAAAGCTCCATCGCTCGAAAGCTCGCTTCGCTTCGCTCCTTTTTCAAGTATTGCGTTCGAGAAGGCCTGTTGAAAGAAAATCCCGCCCGGCTCGTCCCCACCCCCAAGTTGCCCAAGCGCATCCCCGCAGTGCTCTCGGCAGAAGAGATGAACGGGTTCCTGAATCAACTTGCCGAAATGGGCCGGCCTGCCTCCGGCGGGCGAATTTTCTCCAGGAATCACCCGCAATCGCCCGCGCATGCTTCAACAAAAAGAATGCCTGAGTTCGCCGAGGAGGGCCTGCTCCTTCGCAGGGACCGCGCCTTGCTTGAATTGCTCTACGCTGCTGGTCTTCGCGTCAGTGAGCTCACGGGGCTGAATCTCGTTGATCTCGAGCAAAAAGAACGCGTCCTTCGTGTGCGCGGCAAAGGTAACAAGGAACGTATCGTTCCCTACGGCACGAAAGCACAGGAAGCGCTGGAAAAATATTGGCCGCTCCGCCAGCAACTTCTCCTTAAGCCCAGCGGTTTGCCCGGCCGCCATAAGGCTGCGCCTCACACGGAAGCCGTCTTCCTCAACTATGCCGGCCGCCGCCTTACCCAGCGCTCTGTCGGCCGCATCGTGAAGAAATATGTTCGCCTTGTAAACGTCAATTGGGACCTTCACCCGCACTCTTTGCGTCACGCCTTTGCCACGCATCTCCTGGCCGATGGCGCCGATTTGCGCGCCATCCAGGAACTCCTTGGCCACCAATCTCTGTCCACGACTCAGAAGTACACCCACGCTTCCATCCGCCAGTTGATGGATATCTACGACAAGTCGCATCCACACGCGTAGTCGTTCGTTCGGATTTCTCAATTGGGTGTGATCGCAGGCATGGCTTACCAGCACATTCCAAACTCAGAGCCGAAGAGAGAAGATTACGTCGATCAGTGTCTCCTCGCGCCCTGCTGCGTTGCTGCAGGAGGAAGGTGTGTAGGTCCACTGCGCTACAGCACTACGAGCAGCTTGATCTAGTTCCGCTCCGGCAGATTGTACGACCCGCACGTGGGATACACTTCCATCACTCTCAATGACCGCGGAAACGGTGACCACTCCCTGTTCATGCCTCTGGCGGGCTGACTCCGGATAGAACGGATTTACTCTACGGACCATGGATCTTTGAGAGCTTGGACAATAGGCCCAAACCGTCGCGTCTTTGGGAACGGAAAAATAATCGGGTCGTAAGTTAGGCGCAATTTGAATTTCTTCGAAGTCAACTTCGACAAAAAGGTCCTTACCATGGAACCCACGAAGTGTTCTTGGAAAAATCTTTCCGTGCCAGGCCTGAAATTGTGCGAACTCCATGGCGTCAAGATTCAGGACTGAATTTTGCCTTTCACCTGAGAGTCTGTACGTAACCAGCGAGTCGTTCGAGGCGTCAAAACAGAAAGTGTGAGGGAAGCCCACGCCAGGCACTGACTTAATGCATTGCACTTGAAAGCCGTTCACCTTTTCAGAGGGCGTGCGGATTAGCTGATCCAAGGGTTGCAAGGTCAAGCGATCGCGGAAATTGAGGAGGGAGTCCAAAATGAAAACCGAGGGAACCTCATCGTCCACTGAACGAACCTGCCAGAATTGCTTTTCCTCACCGATGCGAATCCTCGAATAGTCTTTGAAAACGATCTGCTCCTTCCATTTTGTATTTGGAGTCCAGATTAAGAGATACTTTCCCTCTGCGGGGTGCTTCTTATCCGCCCAAATTCGGATATCACCTGCAAGGCGGAACGTGGCTTCGTTCTGGCCACGAAGATTTTCTCGATCGCTTGCTGTCTCGAAGAGCTTGGCTAGTTCCGATCGTGAATCCTGTGCACCCGCAGTGTTCCTGCCAAAAAAGACCAAAAATAAAGCGAGGTAAATCAGGTGTGGAGGCCGATTACCCATAAATATAGGAAAGGAATGCTAGCACAATTTCGCCACGGGACTTGCTAAGAATGTAGGTTAGGCCTTGCGCCAAATTGCCGGTAAGAACGTAGCTGCGCTATTCTGGTACGCCTTTTGGGACAACTATGCGACCGCGTCATTCTTTTTTTCCCATCTTCATTCTGGCATTTCATACAGCGCTCTTGGCGCCCGCACGCGCCCAGGACAACTACGAAATCCAGGTATACGCTTACGACACCGTCGAGCCGGGTCACACCATGGTAGAGCTGCATAGCAACTTCACGATTGACGGCAGCAAGACCGCTCAGAATGGCCTTCTTCCCACGAATCACGCCGAGCACGAAACCATCGAGATTACTCACGGCTTCACCGACTGGTTTGAGACCGGCTTTTACATCTTCACTTCGGAGCGGAGTGGCCAGGGGGTGCAGTGGGTCGGCGATCACATCCGCCCTCGTGTCCGCATCCCGAAAGGATGGCACTGGCCCGTTGGCTTCAGCCTTTCGAATGAGCTCGGCTACCAGCGCCGAAAATTCGCCACGGACACCTGGACGTGGGAGATGCGCCCCATCATCGATCAGCAGATCGGGCGGTGGTATTGGGCGTTCAATCCGACTTTCGACAAGTCCTTCCATGGCGAAAGCGTCCACCAGGGTTTTGTCTTTTCGCCGAATCTCAAATTCAGTTACGACTTCACAAAGAAAATCAGCGGCGGCTTCGAGTATTATGGTTCCGTGGGTCCTGCCACGGACTTCTCTCCCATCGACCAGCAGCAGCATCAAATCTTTCCCACCATCGATCTCAACCTCTCACCGAATTGGGAAGTCAACTTCGGCCTGGGTGTTGGTGTTACCCGTTCCACCGACCACCTCATCGCCAAGATGATCCTTGGCTACCGTTTCAATTTCTGATGCGTCTTTTATGAGGAGTCACTTGGAGTCGGCCATGATCTACCATCTCGCTCAAATTAATATCGCCCGTCTCATCGCCCCGCTCGATGATCCCAAGATCGCCGGATTCATCGCTCAACTCGATCCGGTCAATGCTCTCGCCGACGAGGCCCCGGGCTTTGTCTGGCGTCTCAAGTCGGATTCGGGCAACGCCACGGACATCGCTTATAACGAGGATCCATTCGTGATCGTCAATATGTCCTTGTGGGAATCCATTGAGGCGCTGCGGGATTTCGCTTACAGGTCGGACCATCGGAAGGTCTTTCAAGACCGCGCCAAGTGGTTTGAAAAAATGGATAAGCCCAACTCCTGTTTGTGGTGGATTCCACTGGGGCGCATACCCACTGTGGCCGAAGGGCGCGAAAGGCTGGAGCACTACCAGCTTCATGGCGCCACCCCCTATTCCTTCTGGTTTTCCCAGCGTTTCCCCCAGCCCGCGGAGCAAAGCGTCGCCCGTGGTTAGGCCGGCTTTGGAAGTCGCGGACGACATGGCGCTTGGCCTTCACGTCCTCGGGATGGTCTCTATCGTCGCGTAAACGTGAAAACTAGGCTACGTCCGCGTAGTATCTCGGCAAATTAACCCTTGACCCTTTCCAGTGATTGTGGTACATTGTCATTTAGTAAAGTTATGCCCGGCTCTTTCGACCGGACCTTGAAGTTGCCTCAGAAAAGGCACCTTTAACTCATTTAGAATCAACACTTATACAACTGTTCATCCTAAAGAACTTAAACCTCTTTAGAATGAACACTTGTGAAAAAACAGGGGGGGCGGGGGGTTATTGTTAACTAGATATCCTGGGAAGCGCGCCCGTCCTGCCTGTCTCGAGCTTCTCGGGGAGCCAGCTTCCGGAACTAACGACGCGGCTAGTTCGGGAACAGGCCCACGGCATTTCGTTCGTTGACGATTCGAGCCAGAAATCTCTATAATTAGCGTTTGCTTTTAGTTCTTGGAGGTCAGATGTACGCGGTCATTGAAACCGGAGGAAAGCAGTATCGTGTCGCGCCGGGCGACACCATCCGTATTGAACGTGTTACTGGCGAGGTCGGTGAAAAGGTGACCTTTGGCTCGGTTCTTGCCGTTCATACCGACGAAAAAAAGGTCCTCACGGGCCCGGATGCTTCCAAGGCGACCGTAACCGGTAAGATCGTCGCCCAGGATCGCGGCAAGAAGCTCACCGTGCTCAAATTCAAGAAGACCAATCAGTACAAGATTCAGCGGGGCCATCGGCAGAATTACACCGCTGTTCAAGTCAGCGACATAAAACTGTAAATCTTTGTAGCCGCGGACTTCGGACCGCGGGTTCTTATAAAAGGAACTTCGTCATGGCACATAAGAAAGGCGGCGGCTCCTCTACCAACGGCCGCGATTCTCACGGTCAGAGGCTGGGAGTGAAGCGCTTCGGCGGACAGCTCGTCAATGCGGGCACCATCCTCATTCGCCAGCGCGGCACGAAGCATAAACCCGGCGACAATGTCGGCCAGGGCAAGGACGACACGCTCTTCGCCCTCGTTACCGGCTATGTCAAGTTTGAGGACAAGGGCCGCGGCGGGCGATTCATCAGTGTCCTGCCCGCAGCGCAACCCAAGTCTGCTGCGAACTAAATCTCATCTGTTAGGGCGTGGCTTGCCCCACCCGTTCTGCTATTTCCGTTTCCATTCTTCGCTTATGTTATCTTTTTTCTTGGAGATTTATCCCCTGTGTTTGTCGACGAAGCAAAAATATTTGTGAAAGCCGGCAATGGCGGCAACGGCTGCGTCGCCTTCCGTCGCGAAAAATACGTTCCTCGCGGCGGTCCCTCGGGCGGCGACGGAGGCCACGGCGGCAGCATCTATCTCCAAGCCAATCCGAACGACAATACGCTCCTGCGCTATCGCTATAACCGCGAATTCAAAGCCGACCGGGGCCGCCACGGCGAAGGCTCGAACTGTACGGGCCATTCCGGTGCGGACATGATTTTGCAGGTTCCCGTCGGCACTCTCGTGCGCGACGACCAAACCGGAGAGACCATCGCTGACCTTGCCGCACCTGGCCAGCGCGTCCTCATCGTTCAGGGCGGCCGTGGCGGACGCGGCAACCAGCACTTTGCCAAGCCCTGGCACCAGGCTCCGCGCGAACACGAAGAAGGCCACATCGGCGAGGAGCGTCACCTTCGCCTCGAGCTCAAGCTCCTTGCCGACGTCGGCCTCGTTGGTTTTCCCAACGCCGGAAAATCCACGCTTATCTCTGTCATTTCCGCCGCGCGCCCGAAGATTGCCAATTATCCGTTCACCACGCTCGAGCCCAATCTCGGCGTCGTCAACGCCGACGGCGGCACGGGTGCGCACGGTACGCAGCTCGGCCGCACCTTTGTCGTCGCCGATCTGCCGGGTTTGATTGAAGGCGCGCACCTGGGAGCCGGCCTCGGAATTCGATTTCTCCGTCACGTCGAGCGCACACGGCTGCTCGTTCATCTCATCGACACCAGTGACGCGAGCGACGCCGATCCAGTGCATTCCTTCGAAATCATTTCTGGTGAGCTGCGTGCCTTCAGCGAATCTCTCGCTGAAAAACAAATGATCGTTGTGGCCACCAAGCTTGATGCCACCACTGACCGCGCACGCCTCGAAGCGCTCCGCGATTTCTCCAAGGAACACACACTCGAATTTCATGCCATCTCCGCGGTCACCGGCGAAGGCGTCCGCGAGCTCGTCCGCTCCATGGCCGATGCACTCGACAAAATTCCCCGCGCTTTGCCGGAATCTTTTCCGGAGTTGCCGTCCGCCACAGCGGAAATGGACCAGCGCGCGCCGGGGCGCGGTGCGCGGTCCGCATCTGTCAATCGTTCCACGCTCACCAATGACTTTGACCGCACCGCGGCAACCGGCGAAAAAGATTCGTGAGAGAATTGTTCCAGGTCTTTACGATCCGAAAGCACTCGGAACGGACGGCCGCCCTTCGGGAGGCGCATTGACCACAGCGCAGGCGCACCGCACCGCCGCAAAACATCATCCTCGCTGCATTGCACTTTTTGGCGGCTCTTTCGACCCGATTCACAACGGCCATCTCGCCGTCGCCCGCGCTGCTGACCGCCGTTTTAATTTCGACGAAATCCATTTCATTCCCGCCAGCCGTCCTCCGCACAAGCTCAAGCAGCACCTGGCACCTTTCCCGCACCGCTTCGCCATGGTCTCACTCGCCTGTGCCGAGCACCCGCACTTCATTCCCTCGCTCGCCGAGGCTGGCGAAGACTTCAGCGGCGCGCAGCTTCATTATTCCGTTGATACCGTGCGATATTTCCGCCACGTCTATCACGGTCACGGTGACCGCATCTTGTTCATCGTCGGCGCCGACGCTTTCCTTGATATTCCCATGTGGAAGGAATACGAGACTCTGCTCGGTCTCTGCGACTTCCTTATCGCCAATCGTCCCGGCATCCGCGCTGAAGCGCTGCGCCTTGTCATTCCGCCCGACCTGATAGCCCGCCGTGACGCCAAGAAGGAAGCTGAGCCCGAGCATCCCTCGCATGTCGTCGCTCACCTCCTGCGCGGCACGGTCTATCTCCTCGAAAGCGTCTCAAGCGACATCTCCGCAACCGACATTCGCCGGCGCGTCGGCCGCGGCCAGTCCATTCACGGACTTGTCTCCTCGCGCGTCGAGGAATACATTCTTAAGCAGGGTCTATACCGGTGAAATTGGAATCCTTGCCACAGAGCGTGCGCCTTGCCGTTTCGGCCGCGCAAAACAAGAAGGCTTCCGCCATTACCGTTCTCGACCTGAGTGGCCTCGGCGCATTCACGGAATATTTCGTCATTTGCACCGGCTTCAGCACGCCGCAAGTCCAGGCCATTTGCACCGAAGTCGAGGAGCAGCTTTACAAAGAACTGAAGCGTTCGCCCGAACACCGCGAAGGTTTCCGCTCCGCCGAATGGGCCCTGCTCGATTTCGGCAGCCTTGTCGTCCACGTCTTCAGTGAACAGGCGCGCCGCTATTACGATCTCGAACGCCTCTGGCGTTCTGCGCCCAAGCTGGAAATTCCCGACGACCCAGGTGTTGTGCCGCACAATACCGCTATCGGCGATACGCGCGCTTCCGGCGAAGCGATTTCCAAATGACCGTGGACCGCTTGCCGTGGATCTCTGCAGATCCGGCGTCGCTGCGCCTGTTCGAGCTCGCGCAGAAGGTCGCCGCCGCGCCAACGACTCTCCTCATCACCGGCGAAAGCGGCACGGGCAAGGATTATCTTGCGCGCGTCGTCCATGAGCTGGGTCCCCGCCGCGATGCGCCCTTTCTGAAAATCGATTGCGCCAGTTTGCCCCCGCAGCTTGTCGAGAGCGAACTCTTCGGCCACGAGC
>Ga0307479_10002385_pt1 | contig 17067 bp, 12 predicted proteins | sample atmos_gasesECM4C_FD_203743 | JGI IMG/M metagenome (GOLD analysis project Ga0307479, IMG submission 203743) | Hardwood forest soil microbial communities from Morgan-Monroe State Forest, Indiana, United States - atmos_gasesECM4C_515 | ecosystem: Environmental > Terrestrial > Soil > Temperate... | reverse complement strand
CAACGCTCCAAACAGTCTGCTCCGTCCCCGCCGGGTTGCTAGTGGGATTGGGGAATTGACCTGCGGCATTCTTCCCTTCCCCGCGAACGTATACAATGGCGTTCGCATCGGCGGAGAAATTCACATCGGAGATCGGCTGGCCGTCGTCTTCAAGATACGGTGTAAGCCTGCGCGCGGCGAACGAAGGCCCCTCCGCTACCCAAATGTTGCGCTTCCCTTCCTGATTAAGCGTCCAGGCGACTCGATTGCCGGTCTTGGCGGCCGTCAAATTCTCAGGAAACGGCGCGCTCATCAGTTCTTCCAGTGTGACGCCCTTCTGCGCCCACGCGCACGGCACGAGACATACCATCGTAATCACAAGCAAACCGCACTTTTTCATCTTCATCTCCGACTCTTTGTTGATACGAGCACGAAACCAAGAAGGCATTTCGGCGCACCCTAATCCGCTGGGCGGCGCGCAACGAGACGTTCGATCGAAATCTTCGGCACATCCAGCGGGCCAGAAATCTTCAGCACATAACCTTGTTCCGGCAAACTCGAACCGGTTTGATCGTCAATCAGAGTTTGTAACGTCAAATCGGAATCTTGCACAAAGCTCAGCGTGCCTTTTAGCACGGTCATCTCTGAGGCGCCATCAAGGCGTAGTCCCGCAAAGACGATGCCCCGATCTCGCACCAGGAACGTACCCTGCCCTGAAGCCCAATGGGATGCGCCTTCGTGCGGCGCGCCTTCAGTCATGCTCGCGTTCACATCCCAACCGTGAAATTCGACGTCTCGCAGTTTGATCTCGCCCTTGCCAGTCAGGTGCTGCAGCAGTTCGTTCCGGCCCACGCCCTGCGTAGTGAGATGCACAGTTCCTGAAGCGAGTCCGGTAAAGCGTTCTGGTAAGTTGCCGGGAGCCGGAATTTGCTGCAGATCTACGCGGTCGAGTTCTGTCGTCACATCGTACGACGGCCGCGGCAAGAAAACAGCACGAACCTTGGCGCGCAATCTTCCCCCGGCGCAGCGCGCGTCAGCTTGGCGCAAGTCCAGATGCAAATCGTGCAACGCGCCGATGGCGCGCACCTGGCCGAGCTTGATCTTCTCCAGCGTAAATTCGTCTACGCGTAGCTCGCCCTCCGCGTTCACGTGGCGCAAAAGGTCGCTAGCCGCCGGGGTCGCCGCACCTCCCCCAAGCAGAGATGCCAGGAGACGTTGCAGCCAGCCAGGCCTTGCGCGCGGACCCATCCAACGATCGAGGTCCGCGGCGTCCAAATGATTGGCATGAAGCTGAAACTTCCACTTTGCGCTGCCATCGGCTTCGACATCAGCCTGCGCGAGCTGTCCGGACCAACTGGCGCCGAATCCTTCCACATCCGTCACACTAGCGCTGCGCAAGCCATCGTGCCAATCCAGCCGCGCCTTGTTCAACTGCAGCGGCTGGTTAAGCCCGGCGACCTGCAATGCCGCTTTGTTCATATCGACGTGGCCGCTCCAAGCCCTCGTCGCGGCCGCATTGTCCCACTGATAGCGCAGTTCAGCAGACACCGGACCACTCAATTCCCATCCGCGATCCATTGGCCGTCCCAACGCCGACATAATTCTCAGCACATCCTCCACATTTTCCATTCGCCCGTCGATGCTCACGCCCCCCACATGCTTGGTGAAGTCATGCGTGAAGCCGATTTCCAACGTGCCCTTGCCTTCAGCCGCGCTCCTTCGTTTCGCCAGTGCCAAAGCCGTCAACGGTGCGCCTTCGCTGCGCTCAGGCGCTGCGTAGGAGATGCGAACTGGCGCGACATCCAGACTGGCCCGCTGCCGCCCGCCCTGGAACGCTCCGATTCGCAGAGGTGCATCTAATCCGGGAATCCGCACTTCTCCACCGCGGCTGGAGAAGGCTGCATCGCCAACCTCCAGCGGCCACCCACGCAGCGTGATCGCACCGGTGAAGAATTGCTCCGCAACAATCGAGTTGCTCACGTTCGAATCGAACGCGCGATACCACGCCAGCACGTCAGCCGCTTGGATTCCCGCCGAATCAACCCGCACTTCCCAGGCCGGCGCGGCATTCAACGCAAAGCGCACACTGCCTCGGAGGTTAGACTTCGCAGTTTCCACGACCAGGCGCTCCGCGGAAATATTGCGCACGCCGGCGTTCCAATGGCCTTCGAGACTTACGTTCGCAGCGGGATTGTCTGAACGTTGGAGCAGATTCCATCGATGAATCTGAGCGGCGCGCGCTTGTACGGAAAAGGTCCAATCACCGGGCTGCATGTCAGCGCCGGCGATTTGACCGCCACCGCCGCTCTTGGCGGTTCCATCCAACGCGAAAACACCTCGTACTCCATAATCCCGCCCGCGAAGCAACCGGAAGAAGTCCGCGAGAGAAACCTTGCCCCACTGTAAGTGGACCTCCGCAGGTTGCAGACGGGCCGAGGTTCCCGCAACGTCACCGCGCACCAACAGCGTGCCCGTTGATTGCAGCGTCACTCCGCTGCGCCAGGGCTGCGCTTCAAGTTGCAGGCGCCATCGACCAGAGGAGATTTGCTCCACGCTGCCGGAAACTCCCAGGAACGCGAACGGTAATTTTTCCTCGCCAATTTTGAAATTGATGCGGCCATCCTCGATGTCAATTTTCTGCAGCCGGTTCGATGGTGTTTCTTGCGGCCGTGGGCCGTAGAACCTTGCGCCAGACCCCAGAGTCGACTTCGCTGGCGGCAGCCAGCGCTCCAGATTCCACGCCCCTTCGTCGTTGCGCACCAGGATTAGGCTCGGCCGGCTCAGCGACAACGTGCCAAACTCAAAGTGGCCTCGCAGCAACCCGCTCCATCTCAATCCGGCGGTCAGATGCTCGGCACGCAGGAAATATTCGTTCCCGAATGCCGGATCCTCTCCGATGCTTACCTGCTCGGCGTCAAGCACGGGGCTAGGCAGCAACACAATATTAAAATGGCGAACCTCGACTGTCCTTCCGAAGGCCCGCTCCAGTTGCGCGACAAGGTATTTGTGAATGCCTTGCGCGCGCGCCAGCACGGAGGCCCCGATTTGCGCTGCGATCAAGAGTGCCGCGATCGACAGCGCGAGGCTCCACCATTTGCGCACACTTTGCATGATGTTCGAGAGTTTCGCAGACTGCTCAGGAAATGGGAAGCTATGCAGGTCCGCGCCCGGGTCAGTGCACCGTGCGCAGCATTCGGCTCCAGCGCGTGCGCTGCGGCAAATGCAGCAGTGTATCGACCACGCTCTTCAGCCGCTCCAAAAAGGTGCTCTGGCCGTAGTCTGCGCTGCTGGCTTCGACCGACCAGTAGATCAAGAACGGCCGGCCCATGATGGCATCACGGTCGACGAATCCCCAATAGCGGCTGTCCTGACTGCGGTCACGGTTGTCTCCCATGGCAAAATATTTGCCCGGTGGCACTATAATTTCTTCGCCGCGCACATATTTTTTGATTTCACGCGCCCACTCCAGGACCAACGGATTGGCGTATAGCTGGTTGCCTGAGGGCGGAAACGCATAGTTCAGCGGATCGTAGCCAACGCTCGGATCATGAATCACGTACGGCTCGAGCAGCGCTTTACCATTGATGTACACTCGTTGGCCCTGAATCTTCAGTTGATCTCCTGGCAATCCAATGACCCGCTTCACGAAGTGCTGGTGATCCGCAAAGGGATATTTGAAGACGATGATGTCCCCGCGCTCGAGGGGCCGGTACGGCAACAGCTTTTCGTACCAGGCACCCCGCCCCCCAAAAATGAACTTATTCACTAGCAAGTGATCGCCAATCAGCAGCGTTCCTTCCATTGATGCCGAAGGGATTTTGAACGCCTGCACGATAAAGGTCGTCCCGAAAAGCGCCAGAATCACAGTCACTAGCAACGACTCCAGGTATTCTGAAAGTGTCGCCTCGCCGCTACGGCGTTCTGCCTTCTTGGCGCTTTCGAGAAGTGCAGCTTCCTGGGTTGTTGTTTCTTCGGCCATTTCGTCTCAGCTTCTCATTGCGGTTTGCTCTAACCGCTCCAACGCTATACCGGCAGCTCGCTGCTCAGCTTCCTTCTTTGTGCTGCCCTGCCCCGAAGCCATGCAAGACCCCTCAACCCACACTTCCACCTCAAATGTCTTTTGGTGATCAGGGCCGCTCTCAGAGGCCAGCCTATACTCCGCGGGCGGTTTCCCCCGACCCTGCAGAAATTCCTGCAAAGCCGATTTGCGGTCGGTTTCAAATAAGGCGCTGCCACGCTCTTCCAACGCGAACTCGAAAAGCGTTGTTCGCAGCATCTCCCTTGCCGCGGCAAGGCCGGCATCAAGATAAATCGCGGCTACTATGGCTTCGAACGCGTCCGCCAACAGCGCCGGTTTTCCCCGGCCCCCGGTTTTTTCCTCACCGCGGCCGAGGCGGAGATGTTCGCCCAGATGCAGTCGGCGCGCTGCCAAATCCAGAGCTTGTGCATTGACTAGTCGTGCGCGGCTCCTGGAAAGCTGTCCTTCACTCCACAGCGGAAATTTCTCCAGCAGATACTCGCTGGCCAACAAATCCAGGACGGCGTCGCCCAGGAATTCCAGCTGCTCGTTGTCCTCCGCTGGGTCGTCACTCTCCTCGCCCGCGGCCCGCAACTCCGGAAGAGCTGAGCTGTGCGTCAGGGCGCGCTTGAGCAATTCGGGATTCTGGAACTTGTGGCCCAGCCGCTCCTCGAACTGCTCATCGTTGTTGATCATTGGGAAGACGGTCGAGCAAATCCCGCCGCATCAATTCGGGGCGCTTAGCTGCGTGGAGCCTTGCTTCTTGGCATCTTCCGCGCTGCTCTTGCACGTCGCTTGCAACGAGCTCTGGACCGTGGCGCACTTTGAGAATGCGGCCGCTGCGGCATCAAAGTGCGAAGTCTGCTTGTCCGCGACTCCGAGCAAGTAGTAATTCACCGGGTCGGGATCGGGATGGGTATCTGCTTTTACCGATTGCTCCAGCTCTGGTATGGCCTCGGAAAACTTGCCCCTCCGTATGTACACCAACCCGAGCCCGCCGTGTGCCATTACCAGCGTATCGTTCTTGGCGTTGTTAAACGCTTCCTCGGTCAGAGTCTCCGGTTTCGGCAGCGTAGGAGTAATCTCAATCGCGCGCTTCGAATAAAGCTCGGCTTTGTCTAGTTGCTTCGCGGCGTCGGGCGCCTTGGCGTTGTATGTGCGAGCCAGTGTTTGTGCCATCACGGCGAGCACCGGCGCATCGTTGGGATTCATTTCAATCTCTTTTTCTCCAGCGTCCAGCATTTTCGGCACTTGCTGCGTCGCGAAATATCCGGACACCAACATCTGGTACATCGTCGGCCGGTAACGGCTTTGCGGATATTTCTGCAGGAATTCCTCAGCGAGTTGAGTCTTCTTGTTGGGGTCGGCCGCTTGTTGAACGGCCTTCGATGCGGCCTCCTCTTCCGGGCTGGCAGGCGCCGCAACGTTGTCCATCGAGAGTGGAGCAGGATTGGGCTGTTTATCTTTGTCAGCCTGTGCCGGAGGCTGCTGCTGAGCCGGTTGACTCTGCCCGCCTTGCTGCCCACTCTGCGCCGATGCTGACGCTCCTCCACAAAACAAAAATACCGTGAGCGTCCCCGCGCCCACCCAGTTATTCCATTTTCCTCTCATCGATTTACCTCGCAGACTTTAAGATTTGGTTCTCGGGTCCATGCGCTTGAGTCGCACTCCGCAAAGTACCTAGATACTCCGCACCGACCCATTTTCTCTACGGTCTTTCCGGCGGTTTGCCTCCGCTGAAGGCCGCAAGACCCTTTTGCGCTGCTTGCCGTGCTTGGTCAGGACTCCCCGTGACGGCCAACGCTTCCTGATACTCCACTTTCGCCTGATCGGCGTGCCCTTCATCATCGTAAATGCGGGCTAGGTAAATATGCGACCAGGCCAACACCATGGGGTCATCGGCAGCGGCATGCTCGCCAGAGGTCAGTCGCCCGAAGACTTGCTTGGCTCTCACGCCGTCGTGATCCATCAGCGCCACCAGCCCGATACCGTACCACGCCCGCGCTTGCTCTGGATACTTCGCCAATACTTTTTGAAAAGACGACTCCGCCGCACGCGGATTCTTCTCCGCGATCCTTCTTTCTCCTTCCGTCAGCGCCGCGATTGCGTCAGGATCGTTCGGGATTGTGGACGGGATCAGCTTCCTTCTGCGTGCGACCTCTTCGCTCGCCGTCTCATCCGGCTTCTCTGCAGTGACCGCCAGCGCAAATCTTATGGCTTGCAAGCGCTTGGTCTCGACATTGACGTCGATGGACCTTACCATCTCCGGGAAAAACAACCTCATCGAGGGCTCGGATCTCTCGAAGTTGCCTAGCGCCGCAAACAGCGGCCTCACCAGGACATACCCATCCGCATCGTCGATGTCCATCGCCGCTTCGCGCTCGCTCGGCGACATCCGTTTCAACTTCAGCTCCACGGCTCGCACCATGCACTCCGCGAAATAAGACTCAAAATCGCCCTTCAGATCCGGCACCAACCGGGGCGCGCGGGCCGCCACTTCAAACAAAAGTCTCTTCACCGCGACAACGTGCGAATACTGCAGCGGTAGCGGATCGAGCAGAAAATGCAAATACGCGTGGCGCACCGTATCGGTTGGGAGATTGTCGCCTCCGCTCAAAACGATGGCATAGTGGTCGCCAAAGTTTCGCACGTTCGTGATGCGCCCAACCAGCGGCTCCACAATCACCATGAACGTGCGCGGATTTGAATTATTCATCATCTCGCGCAGGTAGTTCGTGGCCACGAAAACGATTTGCGAGATCGAGTCGTGCAGATGCTCGATTTCGCGGTTGTACAAAGGCTGCAGTTCGCGCCACAACCGGCCGATCTTTTGCTCCTGATAGTAGGCCGATAGGATTTCGCTGAATCCTTCGAGTGCAATGACCTCCGGAGGCAATTCATCGCGCCGCAGGGTCAGCTCAAACTTCGGCGCTGAGCCGGAAACCAGGCCAAACCAGACGTACTGCGAAAGCATCGCGCCCGCGTCAGCCAACTGGTGCTTCTTGTAAAACTCGCGCACCGCGTCCACCGCCGGCCCTTGCTGGCGCTGCATTCGCTCGCGAAGTTGGGCGCGCAGCGGATGCCAGTTGGCCGCGCTGACATCGGACTCGAATCCCGCTGCCAGCAGCGCGCACATGGTGGTGAACATCGCTTCGCTGCCGTCCACCGTCACATTCGTGATTGGGCTCGGCCGCAACCGCGGCCCCAGAGGAGGCGCGTTCTTCGGCGTTTGCGCATTCGCCGCAGTTGACGACAACACGGCGCTGCAGCACAGTAGTAGTAAGAGATGAAAAAGGGATTTGGTCATGAAGCTCGTATCGGTCCTGTTCCTTGCGCTGACGCAACAACCTGCCAGCTCTTGGTTTTTCGACAAGCCGTCAGCATCCTGCCAACATACAAGGCGTCACAGTGAAGAGTCAAGGAATCCGCTCGCATTTCTCCAATTCTTGCGGCCAACGTTGCCCCCTTCAAAGGCATCTGTTTAAGTGAGATGCTCCATTTGCGCCTCTCATGATTTCCGCAAGTATGAATAAATCCGTTAGACCCTCATTGTTGTGCTCTGCTGCTGTGGCGCTGTTGGCCTCCTCAGCCGAGCCTCTTCGCGCACAACTCGTTCGTCAAGACACTTCCCGGCCGTCGCAGTCGACCGAAGCGCCGAGGCAACCTCCCTCCGGCAAGCGCCGCATCTCCCAGGAAGTACAGATTACCGGCGACCAGTCTTGGTCCGATACCGGAATCGACGTTCTCCCCGGCGAACACATTGTCGTCGCCGCAACAGGGAAGCTCCACTATTCCGACGCCAAGGAAGACAACGGCCCCGACGGCATCGCGCGCGGCTTCAAGGACCTTCTGCGGATTCTGCCCTTGAACGGCGCGGGCCGCGGCGCGCTGATCGGTCGCGTCGGCGATGCGGAAATCGCGCAGCCTTTTCTCCTAGGCGCCAACCGTGATGTCATCGCTCCCGTCACCGGGCGCCTTGCCATCGGCATCAATCAAGACAGCGACGACACCGGCGAAGGCACCTACACAGTGCACATCGATATTCACGCTGCCGACGCAAACGCGGCGTATCACGCAGTTCGCCAGGTCAAAACAATTTCAGGCGTAGACGCTAGGGTCTTTACCAAGCTTCCGCGCCGCATCGCCGACAAAGATGGCAACCCCGGCGACATGATCAACTTCCTCATCCTCGGCTCGGAAGACGCGATGCAAAAAGTTTTTACGGCTGCGGGATGGGTCAAGGTGGACGCCGACGTGTCCGGCGCCGTGCTTCACGGCATCCTCGAAAGCATTTCCAAGGAATCGTATCTCACCATGCCGATGAGTCCGCTGTACCTCTTCGGCCGCTCACAGGATTACGGCTGGGCGCATGCCGAACCCATCAAGGTCGTCGCCTCCCGCAATCACTTGCGCATCTGGAAAGCGCCGTTTCAAGTCGATGGGCAAACACTCTGGGTCGGCGCCGCTACCCACGACATTGGATTCGAGCGCGACGAACGCAACAACGGCATAACCCACAAGATCGATCCCGACATCGACCTCGAGCGTAATTACGTCGATAAGACCCTCACCTCGACGGGTCTAGTTGCAGAGGTCACCCATGTCCTGCCCGCCGACGCGCTCAAGGAAGCAAGAACCGCTACGGGCGGCTCGTTCCATTCAGACGGCCATGTTCTAGTCCTAAAGCTCAGCGATTCCACAGGAAATGTTTCCGCCAAGTCGTCGACGCCCCATTAGCGCATTCCCTGCCGCCCTGTCGCACCGCAAAATACCCGGGACGCCTCCGGTCGTTGACACGCCGCGCCTGAAAAAGTATCGTTGCCGCAGTTGCAAAACGAAACATCCGCGGAGTCTTCGGTGAACACTCGCGTGAGCCGTTTTCGGTTTGTTGTTTCTTGTACGCTTCTCGTGCTTGCCGCCCTGGCGGTTGCGCCCGCGCGATGGTCCATCGCGCAATCTAGCACGGAGACTCCAGGCGAAACCGAAATCCGAGCGCGCTACACAAAATATGAATATCGCATTCCGATGCGCGACGGCATCAAGCTTTTCACCGCCGTCTACGTCCCGAAAGACACGACCCAGGCTTATCCATTCCTCATGGTTCGCACCCCGTACAGCGTCAGCCCTTACGGCGCCGATCAATATCCGAAACGTCTCGGACCATCACCCATCTTCCTGCGCGACGGTTTTGTCTTTGTCTACCAGGATGTTCGCGGCCGCTTCATGTCCGAAGGCACCTTCGAGGAAATGACCCCGCACAAGGACATCAAGAAGTCGCCCACAGACGTCGACGAAAGCACCGACACCTACGACACCATCGAATGGCTCCTGCACCACGTCCCCGGCAACAACGGCAAAGCCGGCATCTGGGGCATTTCCTATCCGGGATTTTTTGCCGCTGCCGGCATCATCGATTCACACCCCGCGCTAAAAGCCGCTTCTCCCCAAGCACCGGTCACGGATCTTTACATGGGCGACGACGCCTATCACAACGGCGCCTTCATGCTCGCCGCCAATTTCGGCTTCTACACTTTCTTCAAGCCGCGCACGGAAATCGCCCCTCCCGCCCACGATTCCCGCTTCGATTACGCCACCACCGACGGCTACGATTTCTACCTGCACATGGGCCCGCTCTCCAACGCCAAAAAAAACTACTTCAAGGACACGAACCGCTATTGGGACGACCAGGTCATTCACCCCACCTACGACCAATACTGGAAGTCCCGCAACATTTCCGCGCACATGAAAAACGTGCACTGTGCCGTGCTGACCGTCGGCGGATGGTTTGACGCGGAAGACTTGGTGGGACCGCGCAAGATTTTTCACTCCATCGCGCAGTTCAATCCCTCGACATCCAACAAGCTCGTCATCGGCCCCTGGGTCCACGGCGGCTGGGCCTCCACGGAGGGCGATCACCTCGGGGACGTGAATTTTGCAAACAAGAATTCCGACTTCTACAACGAGAACATCCTCCTGCCATTTTTCCGCGAGCACCTAAAAGACGCCGCTGACGCCAAGTTGCCCACCGCCTACGTCTTTGAGACCGGCTCGAACGTCTGGCGCCGCTACGATTCTTGGCCGCCAAAAAATATTCAGTCCCGCACGCTCTACCTCCGCTCTGACGGTCGTCTGCTACCCGAAGCCCCCGGCGAAGCAAACGCCACCGATGAGTATGTCAGCGACCCCAACCACCCTGTGCCTTTCGTGAATTTCCCCACCACCGATGTCCCGCAGACCTATATGGACGCCGACCAGCGCTTCGCCACCAAGCGTCCCGACGTCCTGGTCTACCAAACCGACCCCCTGGAGGAAGACATCACCGTCAGCGGCCCCGTTTCTCCGCGCCTCTGGGTGTCGACCTCCGGGACAGACTCCGACTTCGTCGTAAAGCTCATCGACGTCTACCCCATGGACTTCCGCAATCCCGATCCCAATCCCAAAGAAGTCGAAATGGGTGGCTATCAGCAGCTCGTTCGCGGCGAGCCCTTCCGGGGAAAATTTCGCAATAGCTTCGAAAAACCCGAGCCATTCACTCCCAACCAACCCACCGCAATCAATTTTTCCTTGCCCGACATCAATCACTCTTTCCGCCGCGGACACCGCATCATGATCCAAATCCAGAGCACCTGGTTTCCTCTCACAGATCGCAACCCGCAAAAATTTCTGAATATCCCGGACGCCACGGAATCGGACTTCGTGAAAGCCGCCGAGCGCATCTATCGCTCGAAAGAAAATCCAACTTCCATGGTGCTGCCCGTTTTGCAATGACCGCACGATAGTTCCGCGCAAGCGCCTTCCGGAGCTGGCTCCGGAGTGTGGACCGATTGTTTGGCGGGAAAACCTTGGTTCGCGCGCCGACCTTCGCTCAAACCGGCGGGCTGTCGTGCGCTTCGAAAGAAACCGTTTCTTCCATCTCAAAATCCGGCTGGCTCTGCAACAACCTGACGCATCGATTCCAGCGCAAGATCGCGTCGTCATTCCCCGGCGGGCGAATCTTTTCGGCGTCTGCGAAGTATTGCAGCGCCTTCTCCAAAAGCGGCAACAAAGTGTGCGGAGCGCGCCCGCCGCGCAACTGCGCCTTTACCCGTCGCTCGCACAGCAAGCCCGAGTAGTAGAGCTGCTCGTAGGCATCCGCCAAACTCTGAAAAATTGCTTCCACTTCGCCGTAACGGTCCGCAGGCCCGCCTGTAAATTGATCGGTGATCGCCAGCCCCAGAGTCCGCAAACCCAGCATATGCCTCGGGTCCGCCGCCAGAACATCCCGGCAAATCGACTCCGCTTCCTCCGGCTCATTCAGGTATCGATACAACTCCGCCTTCGCAATAGCCTCCGCAATCCCCGATTTCGAAATAGTTTTTAGTTTCAGATCCATACAGCCCCCGCATCAAACCTCAACTTCAACCTGGTTCTAAGCTACAACCCAGGCCTGTCCTCCTGAGGCTATCCGACATGGATAGCCGAAGGATCTCAACGTAATATCATCTACACCTGCCAACGTTCAAAGGCTCTCCTACTTTTGTCAAGGACGGGAAACCACTAGCTCGCCGCGCCCCGGATTTTCTTTACAATCCACGCCAGCGGATCATAAAATTGGTCTACTACGCGTTCCTTCAGTGGAATGATAGCGTTATCCGTGATGCGTATATCCTCCGGACAAACCTCCGTGCAACATTTCGTGATATTGCATAGTCCGATTCCCAGCTCATCCCTCAGCAACTTAGTCCGCGAGGCGCCGTCCATCGGGTGCATCTCCAACCCCGCCACGCGCACAAAAAATCTCGGCCCGCCGAACTGCTCGTACTTGTCATGATCTCGCAACACATGACACACGTCCTGGCACAAAAAGCATTCAATGCACTTGCGAAACTCCTGCACGCGATCCACATCTTCCTGGTAAAACTTCCAATCCGCCCCAGCCTTCGGCATGAACGGCGGAATCTTCTTGTTCACTTTGTAATTCCAGGAAACGTCCGTCACTAAATCCTTGATCACCGGGAACGTCTTAAGCGGCATCACAGTGATCGGCTCGTTCTGCGGCAGTGCATCCATGCGCGTCTTGCACGTCAGCCGCGGCCTTCCATTCACCTCCGCCGAGCAGGAACCGCACTTCCCTGCCTTGCAGTTCCAGCGCACCGCCAGGTCCGGCGCCAAATGCCCCTGAACGTAGTGCAGCGCGTCCAGCACCACCATCCCCGGAGCTATCGGTACTTTGAACTCGACGCTCTGGCCGCCTTCCTTATTTCCGCGAAACACTTTCAGAGTCGCGTCCGCCATCGCTCAGCCCTCCCTTAACGACCGCCACGTAGGGGCGCAGCATCGCTGCGCCCCAGCTTGCCCAGGCGTTAAACCCGACAGCATTACTTATCCTCGGCCAAGATCCCCTTCAACTCCGCCGGCATCTCTGGCAACGTCTCTTGCCGCAGTCCCATCGCGCTTCCATCGCGCCAGATAACGTTGTCCTTCTTGCCCCACTCCGGGCTCAGCTCCGGAAAATCAATTCGGCTGTGCGCCCCGCGGCTTTCTTCCCGCACCAGCGCGCTGAGCGTCACCGCCTCCGATACCGTCAACATCGATTTCAGCTCGATGGCCATGTGCCACCCGGGATTAAACATCCGCGAACCTTCCACGCTGGTATGCGCTGCCCGTTCTTTCAATTTCGTCAGCTCGCCCAGCGCTTTTTGCATGTCCTCGCGCGTCCGGAAAATTCCCACCAGGCTCTGCATCACCGTCTGCAGATCGCGATGCACCGCATACGGATTCTCCCCGCCCGGCCGCTGAAACGCGCTCAGCGCCTCGCTCTCGCCCGAACCAATCTGCCCTTCGTCCAACTTGGGAGTAGAAACTTCCTTCGCGTGCTGCGCCGCTGCAAGCCCCGCCCTCCGCCCAAACACCAGTAAGTCCGAAAGTGAGTTCCCGCCCAAGCGGTTCGCCCCGTGCAAACCCGCCGCCGCTTCGCCCGCCGCGAACAGTCCCGGCAGCGAACTCTGCGCCGTCTCCGCTTCCACGCGAATCCCGCCCATCATGTAGTGGCACGTCGGCCCCACTTCCATCGGCCCCTTCGTGATGTCCACGTCCGCCAGCTCCTTGAACTGGTGGTACATGCTCGGCAACTTCTTCTTAACGTACTCCGCCGGCTTATGCGAAATGTCCAAATACGCTCCGCCGTGCTCCGTCCCGCGCCCCTCTTTCACTTCCGTATAAATCGAGCGCGCCACCACGTCCCGCGTCGAAAGCTCCATCCTCTTCGGATCGTAGCGCTCCATGAACCGCTCGCCGGCCTTGTTGCGCAGAATTCCGCCCTCGCCGCGCACCGCCTCCGTCACCAGAATTCCCTGCACGCCCGGCGGCCACACCATCCCCGTCGGATGAAATTGCACAAACTCCATATCCATCAACTCCGCGCCCGCTTCATAAGCCAGTGCCATCCCATCGCCCGTGTACTCCCACGAATTCGACGTAATCGGCCAAGCCTTCCCAATACCTCCCGTAGCCATCACAACCGATTTCGCTTTGAACACGACAAAGCGCCCCGTCTCCCGCCAATACGCCAGCGCCCCCGCGCATCTCCCTCCATCTGTAAGCAGCCGCACGATCGTGCACTCCATGTACACGTCGAAGCCCATGGATACGCCGCGATCCTGCAGCGTTCGAATCATCTCCAACCCGGTGCGGTCCCCAACGTGACACAGCCGCCGGAAGGTGTGCCCGCCAAACGCGCGCTGCAAAATCCTTCCATCCTCCGTGCGGTCAAACAGCGCGCCCCACTGCTCCAACTCCTTTACCCGCTCCGGCGCTTCCTGCGCGTGCAACTGTGCCATGCGCCAGTTGTTCAGCATTTTTCCGCCGCGCATCGTGTCCCGAAAATGGGTCTTCCATCCGTCCGCGGAATCCACATTGGCCATCGCCGCCGCGATTCCGCCCTCCGCCATCACCGTGTGCGCTTTGCCTAGCAGCGATTTGCTCACTACGCCTACCGAAGCGCCCTGTCCCAGCGCTTCAATCGCCGCGCGCAGCCCCGCGCCCCCAGCGCCAATTACCAACACATCGTGTTCGTGCGTTTCGAACCGTTCGCTCAAAAGATCCTCACATCTTGGATCGCGCCCGAAGCCACCAGCCGCACGTAAAAATCCGCCAGTCCAACCGAAATCAAGCTCATCCACGCAAACCACATGTGCCGCTCATTCAAAACGGTCAGCCCGCGCCACGCCTTGTACCTCGGCTTGCCGAACGTCGCGCACGAAAAACAATCCAATTTTCCACCCGCCAAGTGCCGCAGCGAATGGCAAGACAACGTGTACATCGTCAGCAGAATGATGTTGACCAGCAGCACCAGCGTGCCCACACCCATCCCGAACTTTCCGTCGAAAAAGAACGCTTGAATGGCGTCCTTCCAAAGAAAAAATAGAAAAAGTACCGCCAGATACAAAAAGTACCGGTGCACATTCTGCAGAATAAAAGGAAACTTCGTCTCGCCCTTGTAGTTCCGCTTCCCTTCACTCACCGCGCAACCTGGAGGATCGAGGAAAAACGCTCGATAGTAGGCTTTGCGGTAGTAATAGCAAGTAGCGCGGAAGCCCAGCGGCCCGCCCAGAATCAGCAGCGCCGGCGAAAGTTTCCACCAGCGATGATGCTCGTCGATCAGCGGCGAATAAAACGGCGATAGATACGGCCCCCACTCATAAAATCGTCCCTCAAATGCCCGCAAAGTCGCATAAATTCCGAATCCGCCCAGCAACAGCGCCACCGGGATGTTCTCCACCCACCACGAATCCCGCCGCAACGTCTCCCCAAAATGCGCCTCGGCCGTCCGCGCACCGCTCTCTGCCATGGATTCCCCCTTCGCGAACGCCTAGACTAGCCACAAATCGCCAGTTTGAAAACTAAATTCGTCCCATAAAATTTTTTAACACTCCAAATCCTTCCACGCTCCCAAACCTGTGCGAAACTATACGGCTGCGGACAGCATAGGCGGCGAGTCAAAGCCCCTGTAGCTCAGGTTTACCCTGAGCCTCGAAGGGTCTGCTTTTTGGGCCTGAGGCTTTTCGTCAGCCAAATCATGGTCGCTCAAGAAATCTGCGTCCCTGAAGGAGACTCACTCCAGTGCCCGCAAAAAACAAAATCGCCATCCTCACCGGCGGCGGCGACGTTCCCGGCCTGAATCCCGTCATCAAGTCCGTCGTCTACCGCGCCACGGAACTTGGCCGTTCCGTGATCGGCATCCGCAAAGGCTGGGAAGGCCTCACTCACATGGATCCCTCCAATCCCGCCGACCCTTACATTCGCCCGCTTGACCGCGAGAACACCCGCGCCATCGATCGCACCGGCGGCACCGTCCTCCATACCTCGCGCACCAATCCGCGCAAAATGGCCGAATCCAAGCTCCCCAAGAGCGTCCCCGCCGAGCGCGTCAAAACACTTCCCTTCGACGGTAAGCATTACGACTTCACTCCCATCGTCCTCGAAAATCTAGACCGCCTCGGCGTCGGCTGCCTCATCACCATCGGCGGCGACGATACCCTCAGCTTCTCCGCCGCTCTTTCCGCCGCCGGCATGCCCGTCATCGCCATTCCCAAAACGATGGACAACGACGTCCAAGGCACCGAGTACTGCATCGGCTTTTCCACCGCCATCACGCGCGCTAAAGAACTCATTACCCGCCAACGCACCACCCTCGGCTCGCACGAACGCATCGGCGTCTTCCGCATTTTCGGCCGCGACGCGGGCTTCACCGCGCTCTACACCGCCTATGTCACTTCCACTCGCTGCCTCATCCCTGAATATCCTTTCGACGTGGATCGCGTCGCAAAAATTTTGTCCGACGACAAACGCAACAATCCCAGTCACTACGCGTTGGTCATCGTCTCCGAAGGCGCCGTCTGGAAGGAAGGCTCCGTGAAGGAAGTTGGCGAAGCCGACGCCTACGGCCACCGGAAAAAGGCCGACATCGGCCAGGCCCTCGGCGAAGAAATCCGCCGACGCACCGGCGACGAAATCATGATCAGCGATTTAACCTACGATCTCCGCAGCGGCGAGCCCGACGCCATCGACCAGCTCGTCGCCATCACTTTCGCCAACATCGCCGTCGACATGCTCCGCGACGGCGTCACCGGCCGCATGGTCGGCGTGCAGAACGGCTGCTACGCTCACGCCCCGCTCCCCGCCTCCTCCATGGGCGCCCGCAAAGTCGATCTCCCCGCCCTCTACAACACGGAGCGCTACCGCCCCAACTACACCTCCAAACTCGGCGCCCCCCTCCTCTTCAATCGCATCTGAAGTAACAGAACCGTTTTGCGTAACACAGGCGGGTGAGTAGTCAGAATCGGCGGCCGCTGGTTACCGAGAAATCGTATCGCGCAGATGACGCATTCATCCGTTGAAGAAGCGTATCGTGCGCGAAGTCGGCTACGGGCTCTCAGTTGGAGGCGCCTCGGCAGCGGCTCTGATCAGATCAATGCAGGTCGCGAAGTGCGCGAGCCACGTTCCACTTCCCCTATCGAGGTATCTGCCCTTAGTTCCCAAGAAGTAGCAAAAAAACACTGCATCGGGCGATGCATTTCCACATTCAATCACGCAAGCTATGCGCGGATGTTCTCGTGATGAAAACCTGTTTGAGAAGGCAAAGCACATGCACGGGAGGAACATTATCTGAGCCGATGCTAGCGAACCTACGCAACGAGCTTGAGCGCAGTCGCCTGCAACGAGCAAAAAGAAGATCGTAATTAGGAGGCAAAAATGGCTATGAGAATGTCGTTCCTCGGTCTTGCACAAGATGCACCCAAAAAAGCGGCGGTAGCGCCGCTCTCTCTTCCTGCGAATGTCCGGAAAGATGTGTTTCTCAGCGCGTTGCTGGAGACACCTACGACAAAGACCTTACACAGGAGCCCTCTCGAATGGGCCGCTGCGACTGGTTTGCACATCGCGATCCTCGCGACGCTGATCATCGTGCCGCTGTACACCACGGGGACGATCCAACTAAGCAAGTACGAGGACACTCCCTTGGTGGCCCCTCCTGTTGCGCCGCCCCCGCCTCCAGCAGCGGCAGCGCGGCCCGTGGCTCCGCACGTATCACC
>Ga0307479_10002384_pt1 | contig 17069 bp, 19 predicted proteins | sample atmos_gasesECM4C_FD_203743 | JGI IMG/M metagenome (GOLD analysis project Ga0307479, IMG submission 203743) | Hardwood forest soil microbial communities from Morgan-Monroe State Forest, Indiana, United States - atmos_gasesECM4C_515 | ecosystem: Environmental > Terrestrial > Soil > Temperate... | reverse complement strand
CCTGTATCGAGGCCATACGCCAGCTGTTCAAGACCACCGTTCCCGCCGACCGGGTGGCCGGCATCCTCGTCGAGCCGGTCCAGGGTGAAGGTGGTTTCGTCGTGCCCCCACCGGATTTCTTGCCGGGCCTTCGCAAACTGTGCACCGAGTACCAGATTCCGCTCATCGCCGATGAAGTTCAGACGGGATTCGGGCGCACGGGAAAAATGTTCGCGATCGAACACACCGGGGTCGAGCCGGACCTGATCGTGCTCGCCAAAACGCTCGGTGGCGGCCTTCCGATCGGGACGGTCGTCGGTCGGAGCGAGCTGATGGACGCCACCAACCCGGGAGGGCTGGGCGGCACCTTTGGCGGCAACCCGGTCGCCTGCGCCGCCGCGCTGGCAGTGATCGAGGTGCTGCTCGATGAACAGCTACCGGCCCGCGGCGCGCGCCTCGGCGAGCGCGCCCTGGCCAGGATGCGCGGCTGGATGGAGCGATTCCGCAGCATTGGCGACGTGCGCGGCATTGGCGCGATGGTTGCGATGGAGCTGGTTACCGATCGGACCACGCGCGAACCGGCGGGGACGTTGACCAACAACCTTCTGCGGCATTGCCACACGCACGGCCTCGTATTGCTGAAGGCTGGCCTTTACGACAATGTGATTCGCTTGTTGTTTCCGCTGGTGATCAGTGAGCAAGAACTCGACCGCGGCCTCGACATCCTCGAAGAGGCGCTTAGCGCGGTTACTGCGTAACCTCCCTCGACGGCGTCCGTTTAGGTGCTGAGCGCGCTCGATCACATAAAGAGGGTGAGAGGGAATGATCAAGCGACCCGCGTTATCGATGGCCCTTGCCTTGGGCGCGACCTTGCTGATGGCGGTGAGTGCGGCCGCCAGCAGCACCTACACGGAATGGATTCACGGCAGTGAGCTGCCGAACGCGACGACCACCGAAGGCCAGTTTGTCGGTGAGGCAACCGGCAGCTTCGACGGCACCTGGTACATCGATGTCAGGCATCAAGATCTGAGTCATCATCCCGCCTATATCACCGGCGGGAGCTTCCAGCTCGATACCTTTATCAATGGCTGGCCGTCCGCCATCAAGGGGTCGTTCGTAGGCGGAACCGTTTCGCAGACGAGCGGGTTTTCCGGTTGCACCAACCAACGCTTTTCCGTGCAAGGGATGCTGGCCGGGGTCGGGGTCAACGGCGGAACCGGGTCCGGGACATTCCGCGCCACCCTGACGCACTATCGAGCGTACGTCTGGTTCGTCGGCTGCGTCGTCTACGCGGCATCGGTCAGCGGCACCGTTGCGCTGACCTTCTAGGTCTGACTCGCCACCTTCCCTCCCCCGCTACGGGGGAGGGTCCGGGCGGGGCTACACTTCGAACCGCATGGCGACGACGAGCACTGACTTTTCGATTCGGCAACTCGAGCCGCGAGACCTCGACCAGTGGCTCGAGCTCGGGAATCAGGTCACCGCGTACCCGAGCGATCGTGCCTCGTTCCTTTTCAATGAGACCCTGCGAGCCGCCAGTGAGCCGGCGTTACGGCTGAGCGCGTGGAACCCGGCCGGCGCCTTCGTCGGCATGGCGGACGCGACGCTTGGTGACGAAGGCGAGGTCTTGACCGACCGGGCTCGCGCCTCCGTCGCGGTCGTACCGTCGTTTCGCCGGCTGGGTCTAGGGGAGCGACTGATCCATGAGGTGGAGCGGTTCGCGCGCGAGGCAAAGGTTCGATGGATCGAAGGCGAAGTGCTCGAGGTAAACCTGCCTTTTAGCGCGCCGTTGTTAACCCGGCTGGGTTATCACGAGCTGGAGCGATATCAACTTTCCGTACAGGATCCGGCGACCGTGAACCTCAGCGGACTCGAAGCCTTGCGCGAGCGACTCCAGCAAGAGGGAATCGAGACCACGGCGTTCCCGGCGATCGATTCGGAGGCCAGTCGGCAGTCACTCTACCGGTGCACTCTCTCGATTTGGCGCGACATGCCGCATGAGCCCCACGTTGATTGGCGGGATCCCCCCTTCGGGGTTTTCGAGCGCAACCAGTTCGACCGTCCAGCGGCACTCGCCGATAGCCTCTTCGTGGCCCGCGATGGGGACGAGATTGTGGGACTCACCTACTTCCTGCGTAGACCCAATGGAGACGCCGAAGTCGGAGATACGGGCGTCCTCCGCAGTCATCGCCGTCGTGGGATTGGGCGGGTGTTGAAAATGATGGCTTCGCGCTATGCCGTCGAGCATGGAATCAAGCAGGTGTTCACGGACAATCGCGCCGATAACGCCGGCATGCTTGCGATCAACCGCGAGCTCGGCTTCAGCCCGGGCGAACAGCTCGTCATCTTCGAGAAGACGCTGGCGCCATGAGCGGGCTGGCGGCGCTGCCGGTTCGCGGCAGCTCGGAGTATCGCGAGCTGGTCACTCGCCGGCCCATCGCCGACGAGGTTTGGGAAACGGTGAGGGAGATCGTCGGGTATGTTCGGGCCAGCGGTGATCGCGCGGTCCTGGAGTTGACCGAGCGGCTGGACCGGGTGCGCCTGGATCGGACCCGGGTTCCGGAACAGGAAGCGGCGGTCGCACTGGAGGCCCTCGATGGCCGCCTTCGAGAGGCGCTCGGCGAGGCCGCTCGTCGGATCGAGGCGGTTCACCGGGTCCAGGCATTCCACGAAGACCCGGTCGCGGTCACCCAGGGTGTCCGCGTCTGGCGCGAGTGGCGGCCGTTTCAGCGGGTCGGGCTCTACGCTCCCGGCGGCCGCACCGTCTACCCATCGTCGGTATTGATGATGGCGGTTCCAGCTCGGCTGGCCGGTTGCAAGGAGATCGTCCTCTGCTCGCCGCCGCAGCGCGACGGACATGTCGCCCCAGCGATCCTGGCGGCGGCGGCGCTGTGCGGGGTGACCGAGATTCATGCCATCGGTGGCGCCCAGGCCGTCGCGGCGCTGGCCTACGGCACCGAAAGCCTCGAGCGAGTTGCCAAGATCTTCGGACCCGGCAACTCCTACGTCACCGCGGCGAAGCTGCAGGTCTTCGGCGAGGTCGCCATCGACATGCCCGCCGGCCCATCGGAGACCGTGGTGATCAGTGATGGCTCGGCGCCGGCGGAGTGGTTGGCGGCGGATCTCCGCGCGCAGGCGGAGCACTCGCCGGACGCCATCGCGCTGCTCGTCACCACGGCGGAATCGGATGCGGCCGTTCTGGAGCAGGTCCCCGAGACCCAGGTCAAGGGTTTACGCTGCGCCGATCTGGCGCAGGCGATTGGGTTTGCCAATGATTTCGCGCCCGAGCATCTGACGCTCGCCTGCCGAGGCCCCGAGCAATGGCTGCCGCTGATCACCTCTGCAGGCTCTATCTTTCTCGGGATCTACGCCGGCGCCGCGGCGGGCGATTACGCAACCGGTGCCAACCATGTGCTGCCGACCGGGGGCGCGGCGCGAAGCTTCGGCGCGCTCGGCGTCGAGGCCTTTGGTCGGGCGGTGCAGGTCCAGTCGGTTGAGGCGACGGGAATCGAGGCGATCGCCGCGGTCAGCGATGTGCTCGCTGCTGCCGAGGATCTTCCCTGGCACGCCGCCTCGATTCGACAGCGATCGCGATAATTGTCGACGTGAAGGAGATGACGCAGACCAACGACGCCTATCCAGGTGCGGCTGCGCACGGCTTCGGCATCGTCGTCGATGGCCTACGCAAGACCTACGGCAATCTGGTGGCGGTCGACGGCATCTCGTTTCGGGTCAAAGAACGCGAGATCTTCGGCCTGCTCGGCCCCAACGGTGCGGGGAAGACGACCACGGTCGAGATCCTGGAAGGCCTGCGCGACGCGGACGATGGACGGGCGACGGTGGCCGGGATCGATGTGCGCAAAGAGCCGGAGAAGGTCAAAAGCCTGATCGGGGTGCAACTGCAATCCTCGGCCTTCTTCGACGGGCTCAGCCTGCTCGAGCTGCTCGACATGTTCGCGGCGCTCTATGGCCGAAGCGTCGACGCGATGGCGATCCTCAAGAAGGTCGACCTGACCGAAAAAGCCCGCTCGCAGGTCAATAAGCTGTCGGGCGGCCAGAAGCAGCGCTTCAGCATCGCCACCGCGCTGGTCAACGAACCTCAGATCCTGTTTCTCGATGAACCCACGACCGGCCTCGACCCCCAGGCGCGACGCAACTTGTGGGAGCTCGCGCAGTCGATTCGCGCGGAGGGGCGGACCATCGTGCTCACCACCCATTACATGGACGAAGCCGAGACGCTCTGCGACCGGGTGGCCATCATGGACCACGGCAAGATCCTCGCGATGGAACCGCCGGACACCTTGATCCAGCGGCTGATCGACAAAGGGTTCAAGGGCGAGCGGGTGGAGCGCACCGCCAACCTGGAGGATGTCTTCCTCGACATGACCGGCCACGGGCTGCGCGAGGCGTGAGATGAAAAGCAATCCCTTCGTCATGCTCACCTGGTCCTCGCTCAAGGCCTACTTCCGCAACCGGGGGGCGATCTTCTTCAGCCTGCTGGTGCCGCTGATGATCATGGGGATCTTTGGCTTGATCAACTTTGGCGGCGGCACGTCCAGCGTCAGCATCGGCGTGGTCGATCAGGCGCACAACCAGGTCAGCGACCGGATCATCGCCAGTCTGAAAGACATCAAGGCGGTCAAGCTCCATACCGGCAGCCTCGACGCCGAGAAGCAGCAGCTCCAGCAGGGCAACCGGGACCTGGTCGCGGTGCTCCCGGCATCGATCGGCCAGGGATCGACCGCCATCACGGCGTACTACAACCAGGGGAATCCACAGAATTCACAGGTCGCGATGGCGATCATGAACCAGTTCGTCGACCGCGCGTCCTTCGCCTTCGCCGGCGTCTCCCCGGCGTTGACGCTCGATGCGAAGCCGGTCCAGAGTCGAAACCTGACCTACGTCGACTTCCTGGTGCCGGGCATGATCGGGTTATCGATCATGCAGACGGGACTGTTCGGCGTGGTTTTCACATTCGTCCAGTGGAAGCAGCGCGGCATCCTCCGCCGCTTGATGGCGACCCCCATGCGGGTGCGCGATTTCTTCTTCTCCCAGCTCGTCACCCGGTTGACCACCGTGGCGCTTCAGATCGCGGTCCTGCTGGCGGTCGGCCTGTTGCTGTTCCACTTCCATTTCACCGGCAACCTGTTCTACCTCCTCCTCGTCGGCATCGTCGGCGGCGGCATCTTCCTGGCGATGGGACTCGCCATCTCGGGGGCCACCAAGAGTGAGGAGACCGCGGCGCCGATCGCCAACCTGGTCTCGCTACCCCTGATGTTTCTGTCGGGGGTGTTTTTCTCTCGGTCGAGCATGCCGGAATGGCTCCAGACGGTTACCCAGTTCTCGCCGCTGACGTATGTCACCGATGCGCTGCGGAGCATCAGCATCGATGGCGCCTCACTCTGGGCGATTCGGACGGATTTACTCGGGATCGTGATCTGGCTCGCCATCGCCGTGGTGATCGCGACCCGGCTTTTCAAGTGGGAGGTGGTGTAGTGGGAGTCGAGCTGAGTCCGAAGATGCAGGAGTTCGTCAAGGAGGTCTTTCCAGCGTTCATCGGCACGTCGCGCAAGGACGGGAGCGTGGAACAGGTTCCGGTCTGGTTTGAGTTTGCCGACGGATCCTTCTGGATCAATGGCGGCACCAACCGGGGCTGGTTCAAGCACCTGCAACGAGACCCACGCATCACCCTGTTACTGGTCGACCCGAAGCAGATGTTTCGCTGGGCTCAAGTGCAAGGCCAGATGGTCAACTGGGCGGAAGATCCTGGCGGCGAGCACATCAATCACCTGTCCCATCGCTACTTCGGACGGGATTACCAGAACCCGCGCACCGGACGGATCAAAATCCAGATCGAGCCGCTGCGCGTTACCGGTTCCATCGATGGCTGGGGCTAAACCGGAGCTGTTGCTCAGCCCCCAGGTCCAGCGTCTCGCCGCGCTTCCCATTCCGATGGTGATGGCGACGAAGCGGGCCGATGGACGGGTGCAGCTGAATCCGATCTGGTTCGAGCACATCGACGGCGCCATCTGGGTCAACAGCAACACCCACCGCAGCTGGCCGAAGCACCTCCAGCGCGACAAGGAGGCAGCCCTGCTGCTGGTCGACCCGGCGGAGCCCGATCGCTACGCGCAGATTCACGCCCGCCTGGTCGAGGTCATCCCCGATCCGAAGCACGAGTTCATCGATCGGCTCTCACGCCGCTATACCAGCAACCTTTTCCGTGACCTCGAACCAGGTGAGGAGCGGATCACGTTCAAGCTCGAGCCGGTCCGGGTGACCGGCCAGATGATCTAAGGCAACGCCTCCGCCGAAAGCACCGAGGCGGGCTACGATCGCGTCATGATGCCCGCGTTGCTGCCGGCGAACACCTGGACGGCCGACACCTCCCTGCGGGCGCTGCTCGACGCCTGGCTCCGTCCCTCGACTCGGACCTGGGCCGAACCCGCGCTGTTCGACATGGGTCGCGCCGCGGCGAATGAGCTGCAGGCCTGGGGCGACGCCTGCGAGCACCAGCCGGCCAGGCTCCGCCAGTTCGATCCCTGGGGCCAGCGCGTCGACGAGGTCGTCTACCCCGACGCGTGGCGGGAGCTGGCGGCGGCCGCGGCCCGAGCCGGGCTGGTGGCGCTGCCCTACGAGCAAGAGACGCCGGCTCGCGTCGGAGCCGAGGCCCGCCTGATTCAGGCCGCCCTCTGCTACCTCTTCGCGCCCTCGACCGCAACCTTCTTATGTCCGGTGGCGATGACCGATGGTGCCGCGCGCGTCCTCACCGACGTTGGCACGGAGCGGCAGCGGCGCGACACCCTGGCACGGCTTGTCAGCCGAGACCCAACCCATGCCTGGACCTCCGGCCAGTGGATGACCGAGCGGCAGGGCGGCTCTGACGTGGGACGCAACGAGCTGGCCGCCGCGCCCGACGGTGACCATTGGCGTCTCGATGGCCAGAAGTTCTTCTGCTCCAACATCGGCTGCGAGGTGGCGCTGGCTCTGGCCCGCCCCCACGGAGCACCCGCCGGCACCCGAGGCCTGGCGCTCTTCCTGGTCCCGATCGTTGCGCCGGACGGCCGCCGGAACTGTTATCGCATCGATCGGTTGAAGGACAAGCTGGGCACCCGAGCGATGGCCACTGGCGAGGTCACCCTCGACGGGGCCTACGCCGAGCTGGTTGGCGACGTGGAGCGCGGCTTCGCGCAGATGACCGCCATGCTGAACATCACCCGGCTGCATAACGCGGTCACCGCGGTGGCTACCATGCGGCGCGCCTGCATGCTCGCCTCCGCCTACGCCGCCCAACGGGAAGCCTTCGGTCGGAAACTCGACCAGCATCCGCTGCACCAGGAAATCCTGCGCGAGATGACCCGTCAGGCCGATGGCGCCCTCTACCTGACGATGCGGATGGCGCAGCTGCTCGGCCGGATCGAAACTGGTGAAGCGACTGGCAGTGAGGCCGCCCTCTTCAGGCTCGGGATTGCGCTCGCCAAGCTCTACACGGCGAAGCAGGCCGTGGCGACCGTCTCCGAGGCCATCGAGTGCTTCGGCGGCCAGGGTTACATGGAAGATACCGGCCTGCCCCGCCTGCTGCGGGACGCCCAGGTGCTGCCAATCTGGGAAGGGACGACCAGCGTGCTCGCGTTAGATGCCCTGCGGGTGCTGCGCCGGCCAGACAGCATGGACGCGATCGGCGCCGAGCTCGGCCGGCTCGACGCGCCCGATCGCAACAGTGCCCTGGACCTCGCCCGGAACGCGGCCCGCGACGATTCCGAGGTGGCCGAACGCGCGGCTCGCCGAGTGGCGTACGCACTGGCCGAGGCCTGGATGGCTGGACTGCTGCGCCAGGCCGGCGTCGAGGTCAGGCTGCAAGGTATCGGGCTGCCGCCGCGGTAACGACGCGCGCCGCCTGGACGATCTCGTCCACCGCGATCCACTCATCCGTGGCGTGCGCCTGCCGGATGTCGCCCGGGCCATAGAGCACGGCCGGCGTTTCCGCCTCGTGCGCCAGCAGGCGCATGTCGGAGCCATACGGGGCGCCTTCGAGCTCCGGCGTCACGCCGAAAATGTCGAGGTGCGCGGCGCGGAGCGCCGCAAAGGCGGGCAGGTCGGGATCGACCTCGACCGCGTCGAACTGCCCGCCGTACCACTCGACCTGCGGCGGGTGGTCGGCGAGCCAGGGGTCACGCTGGGCCGCATCGGCGAGGGCCGCCGCGAACTGGCGGCGAGCTTCGGCGGAGGCCATCCCAACCGGCACGCCCAGCCGCCCCTCGCACTCCAGCTGGTCCGGCACGCTGGCAGACCAGGAGCCGGCGCGCAGCCGCCCGATGCTCAGCGCGTAGGGGACTGGGTAATGGCTGAAGAGCGGATGCCGCTGCTGGTTGATCGCCGCCTCGAGCTGCCGGAGGCGGGCCTCGACCACCTCGTATTTCTCGATGGCGCTGATGCCGTCGTATCGGACCGAGGCGTGGGCGGCCCGCCCCCGGATCCGCAGCCGGAAGGTCAGCGCGCCGGCCTGCGCGGGGATCACCCGGAGCCGGGTCGGCTCGAGCACGTAGGCGGCGTCGGCTCGATAACCGCGATCCGCCATGGCGAAGCTGCCGATTCCCCCGTCCTCTTCGCCGACCACGCTCTCGACGATCAGCCGGCCGCGAAGCGGCAGACCGCTCTTCTTCAACGCCGCTGCGGCCGCGATCGCGACCGCCACGCCCGACTTCATGTCGCACGCGCCGCGACCGTAGAGGCGACCAGCCTGGATGTGCGCCGACCAGGGTGAGGCGTGCCAGGCCTGGCGATCACCGGGCGGGACGACGTCGACGTGGCCATTGAGGATCAAGGACCGTTCGCCTTTCTGGCCCAGGATGCCGGCCACTAGGACGGCCTCAGTCCGCGGCACCTCCATCCCGGGAAAGCGCGGATGCGCCTTGAGCCGGCTGACGTCGGCATCGAATCGGTCGACCTCGAGACCGGCCTCCTCGAGCATCAGCGCGACCAAGTCCTGCACGGCCCGCTCGTCACCGGTGACCGAGGGCACGCGAATCAGGTCCTGCGCCAGCCGGACACAGGCGTCCAGGTCGAGGGCCTCCACGGTTTTCCGGACGGCCGGCTCGCTGATCACCGGCCGATGAACGAGGGCAGGAACTGATGCTGGCCGAGCAGCACGAGGTACTCCGGGATGTTGAGGAGGTTGCTCAAGCCGAAGGTCAGGTTCCAGAAGGCGGCGCTGACCGGGCCGCCTTGCCAGAGCAGGAAGAACAACACCAGCAGCGGCAGCATCCCGACCCGATTCGCCAGGATTCGCAGCTCGATGGAAAGCCAGGGGGCGATCATGCCGAATCCATCGAAGGGCGGGATCGGGATCAGGTTCAGCACCAGTGCGGTGATCTGGAGAAAGACGAGAAAGGCGAGCGCCGCCCAGAATGGGTCCGCGCCCGCAGGCGGACCATCCCGGAAGAGAAGGAATGGCCAGCCAAACGCGATGGCGAACAAGAGGTTGCCCAGTGGGCCGCCGGCCGAGGCAAAGGTTCGCCACCAATTGGATCGGATCGCCCGCTCGTCGAGGTAGACGGCACCCCCCGGCAGGCCGATCCCGCCGATCAGGAGAAAAACGATCGGCAGGGCGATGCTGAGTAATGGATGGGTGTACTTCAGCGGATTCAGGGAGAGATAGCCGGCCCCGGCGACCGAGCGGTCGCCGCCAAGATACGCGATGAAGGCGTGGCCGAACTCGTGAATGCAGAGCGAGGTCACCCAGCCGCCGACCACGAACAGCAGGCTCAGCGGCAGGGTGAGTCCAGGGGCGCCCCCCGTCCACAGGCCCACCCCGCCGACGATCATCGCGCCGACGGGGATCGCGAATACCGGGCTGACGCGCACCGCCCCACGGAGCGATGGCAGCGGGCGGCGGCGAACGCCTTTTCCGACCGCGGAGGGTACCGCCAGATACTGGCGCATCGCGTAGAGCGAGAGTCCAGCCTGCTCGAGGGCTTCCGAAGTGGATTTGGAGTCCTTGTAGAGAAGCGCCAGCAACAGGTGCAGGGCGTCAACCCGATAATGCCCGAGCTGCTCCGCCTCGCGATACGCATTGTTCAGCAGATACCGGGTGCTGCTCCCGACCGGCACGGTGGCGGGCGGCGGGGTGGTAGGGCGACCGCCGGGATCGGCCACGCTCTCTAACAGCTCGAGGTTCACGCCCAATTCGCTCAGGGCGCGGTGGGCAGGGTTGCGTGGGAGGAGAACGATCGCCGCCAGCAGATGCTGCGGCTCGACCCGCGCCGCTCCCGCTTGCGCGGCCGATCGCTGGCCCTGCTCGAGTACCTCCCGCGCCGACGGAGTCAGCGGGATGTCACGCGCGATCTGGTTGAGAGTCCAGCCTTCGGCGGCAGTGCCACCGGACGGTTGCGCGGTGCTCAGGTGGTCTTGACGGTGCCGATGCGCATCCGGAGGCGCCCCTCGATCTGGCCAAGCATCCAGGCCGCGAATTGCTCGTGCGACGGATATTGCTCTTTGACCAGCTCCAACATCTCGTCGTGGATGTGGGTGAGTAGCTTCAGGAACTCGCTGTCGTCCATTCCCCACCTCCGATCACCGGCATGTTCGGGGCGGCCGGTTTGGCGCCATTGTAGACGCCATCAACCAAATAAAAAAGCGGTCGACGGACCGCTTTTCCCTCCGCGACGCGCCATTCAGAGCTCGCGTTCGCCCTCCGTCACCTCGGTAGTGTGGGTGTGATGGCTGGCGCCGCCGTACATACCGCCGGCCAGCAGGTTGTAAATCACGCCGACGATCGCCAGCACCAGCAGGAGGAAGATCAAGGAGCCGCCGATGTTCATCGAAAAGCCGAGTAGCCAGAGCGCAAAGAGGACGACCACGATTACCCAGATGAGACTCGTCACGAATGCACCTCCGGGATAATGATCATGCGTATTGGAACTTGATACCGCATATGTCATGTAGCATGGGTCAACCGTGCTGAGGAGTCAAGCGGCCAGATGGCGGTAGTGGTACCGGAGGCATCTCCCTCCCCCGTGTTGGAGGGGTCGGAGCGGGGGTTGCCGGGTAACCTCGACCCGGTCGCCTCCGCCCGGGCGGCCGGGCTCCATTATGTCTCCGACCTCAGCCCCGGACTACGGAGGAAGCGCGCGGGGAAGGGTTTTGCATATGTGACCCCGGACGGCCGGCCAGTCCGCGATGAGCAGACGATCCGCCGCATCAAACACCTCGTCATCCCGCCTGCCTGGACGGATGTCTGGGTCAGTCCGGATCCCCAGGGGCACCTCCAGGCGACCGGGCGAGACGCCCGCGGCCGAAAGCAGTATCGCTACCACAGCCGTTGGCGCGACGTTCGAAACGTGGTGAAGTACGACCGGATGCTCGCCTTCGCCGAGGCGCTGCCCCGGATCAGAGTGCAGACCGACCGCGACCTGGAGCGGCGGGACATGCCGCGGCGCAAGGTGCTGGCCACGGTGGTGCGCCTGCTGGAGGAAACCCGAATCCGGGTGGGTAACGACGAGTACCGAAAGGAGAACGGTTCGTTCGGATTGACGACGCTGCGGAACCGCCAGGTCAGCGTGATCGGGTCAGAGCTGCGGTTCAGTTTTCGCGGCAAGAGTGGCAAGTATCACCGGGTCGAGCTGGACGACCGCCGGCTGGCCCGCATCACCAAGCGGATCCAGGAGATCCCGGGACAGGAGTTGTTCCAGTACGTCGACGGGCACGGGGAGGCAAAGCCGGTCGAGTCAGCCGATGTCAATGCCTACCTCCGCGAGATAAGCGGCGAGGACTTCACGGCCAAGGACTTCCGCACCTGGGCGGGCACCATCCTGGCAGCCCGCTTCCTCCGCGAGGCGGTGGCGGCGCCGAACACGCGCGGCGCGAAGCGGGAGCTGGTGCGCGCCATTGCCCGGGTTGCTGATGAGCTCGGTAATACACCGGCGGTGGCCCGCAAGTACTACATCCATCCGGCGGTGATCGCCGCTTATCTCGCGGGCGGGCTCAAGCCCATCAAAGAGAAGGAAGACCCGGACCCCTACAAGCTCTCGGCCGAGGAACGCGAGGTGCTGGCCCTACTGGGCGCGCACGCGTCAGCCCCGGCTAGTTCGCGCTCAACAAGAGGTAACCGGCGATCGAAAACAACACCACGAGCGTGATGATGCCCACCGCCGCGAGGGCGGGAAGCGCCGGGGTCTCCCGGCTGCTGGGCGCCTCCATCATGCCAATGGTGCGGGTCGCCCTTCAGACACCGATGAGGGATCGCTAAAAAGTCTGTAAGAAAAAAGGGCCGAGCCCGCGGCCCGGCCCTCGCTTGCGGTCGAGTTGAATCAGCCGCTTGCGCTGTCGTCGTTACTGACGATGACCGTCCCGACCATCCCAAGGAAGTCATGCAGCGCGCAAAAGTAGTGGTAGGTATCGGCTTTTGTGAAGGTGAAGGTGACCTGGCGCACCGGGCTATAGCCTGAGGGCAACAGTGAGCCGTCCGCGTTGACGTAATCGATCAACTGTTGGCTGATGAGCCACCCGGAATTGACCTGGTCGCCTGTGCTATTGACAGTTGTCCCTCCATAGGGGACGAACCCGGGACCGACGCCAGACCTGTCGGGCAGCTCCGTTCCGAAGGTAACGGTGTGCGGGGCATTGAGATCCTGGTTAATCCAGGTGACGCTGTCCCCAACATGGATGCGAATCGTGTCCGGGGCGAACCGGAGGATGCTTGTGGCACCGGCGTGCTGCACGCTCGCCACGCCGAGCCCAGCCGCGACGCGGTTGTCCTCGGCGTCCCTGCTGGCGGTGCGCAGCGCGGCCTTGGCGCGCGCGATATCGGCCGTCTTCGCGCTATCGGCACGCTTGTCGTTCTGGTCGCTCGTGAAGGGGAGCCGCGCGCCGGCAGGCAGGACGGTGATGAACCCCGTCATGTCCCGATGGAACATGCAGAAGTACTGGTAGGTCGTGCCGCCGCCTTCCGCCTCGCCTTTCGCCCGGGTTGCACTGTCTCCACCGCTTGCGCCGGCGGCGTCGTCGCCGATGTCGAGGGTAAAAGTGGCTGGTGCTGGAGGTCCGCCGAAGCCGGGGGTCGTGATGGCGCCCGAATTCAGCAGGGCTCCGCCGGGACGGTTGGCAAAGGAAAGGGTGTTGCCGGTCGGCCCGGCCGGGAAATTCGGATCCGCATAGGCGAAGGTCGGAACGCCGGGGATCCTTCTCGGGTTGAAGGTCACCGAGTGCCCGCCCACCGGCGTGAAGAGCACATGGTCGCCCGGGTGGACGAAGGTGCGGGCGTTATAGAAAGTGGTGATCTCCTGGCTCGCATCGGCGAACGAGGGGTAGACATTCCCCGCCTGAACGTTCCAGGTGATCGCCGAGCCGCTCGCGGATGCGGGAATGCTTGGGACCATTCCTAGGCTGGCCGTGGCAAGCGCCAGCCCTATCGAAAACGCACGGGCGCGCGCCGGTAATCGAAGCATGCCCACTCCCTCCTCTTAGCGATTGCTTATCCCCCGCCCTCGGCAGGTCATACCACCTAGGTAGGCGAAAGTCAACCGAACGCTACATCGCTAGTACCAGTAATTCGAACCTTCGGCGGAGCGGCCGGTCGGCGGCGGCTCGTCCCGGAGAAGGCCCTTCGGGCCGGCCAGGGTGCGAACCGCCTCTTCGACCCGGGCGATGAACGCGTCGTAGTCCTCGTCGGGCTCGGCGGTCATCGGGTCGCCGAACCTGATGCTGGCGTTATGCCGTCGCGGGATTCGGCGAAAACGAGGAAAGACCTCGTAGAGGCCGTCGATGTAGGCGGGCACGATCGGCACACCGGCGTCCATGGCGAGGATCGCCGCCCCCTTTTTGAAGGTGCCGATGTTGCCAGTGCGCGAGAGCGTCCCCTCAGGGAAGATCACGACCGACCAGCGATGGGCGAGATGCGCTTTCAGCTGGTCGAGCGCCGGACGGGCGCCACCGGCGCGGGGAATGGGAAAGGTATTGATCAGCAGCTGGGTCAGGATCGCCTCCCACTTGTGCTTGAAGATCGAGTCCGCCGCTGCGACCATGAACGCCCGGTAGCGGAATCGGTTCGGCACCGCCTGCAGCATGACGACGGCATCCAGGGCGCTGCTGTGGTTCGAGACGAAGACGGCCCCCCCTTTGACCACCCTGACTCGGTAGCGGTCGATGACCGTGAGCGGGCTGAACACGCCCATCAACGGGAAGATCAGGAAGGTTTGGAGGAGGGCCCGCACGGCCCGGATCGATCTCGCACGAGGCCATGCGGCGGCCTGCAGCGGCGGCGGACTGGCGGTTTCCACGCTTCTCCCCTCCGGTGGTCTGCCCAGCTAAAGTAGGTGCGCGGGCGCCATGCCGGAACATCGCAAGCGTAGCAACCTGACAACCCGGAGAATGGCCTGATGGCTCGGCCGCTGCGCGCAACCGAGGGCGTCTCGGCGGAGATCAGCCGCAACCTGGCACTCGAGCTGGTACGGGTAACGGAGGCCGGCGCGCTCGCCAGTGCTCGCTGGATGGGGCGTGGTGACAAGAACAGTGCCGACGGCGCCGCCGTCGAGGCGATGCGCCTCTCCCTCGGCAAGATCGAGATGGACGGGGTGGTCGTCATCGGCGAGGGCGAGAAGGATGAAGCGCCGATGCTCTATATCGGGGAGCGCATCGGGACCGGGGTGCCGCCGCAGGTCGACATCGCGGTCGATCCGGTCGAAGGCACAACCCTATTGTCGAAGGGGCTCCCGAACGCGCTATCTGTCATCGCCATGGCGGGCGGTCGGGGCTCCCTCTACGACGCCAAACACGTCGCCTACATGCACAAGCTGGCGACGGGAGCGGACGCCGCCGGATCATTCAACATCGACGATCCGATTGGTGTCAATTTGCAACGGATCGCGCGCGCCAAACGCATGCGGGTGAGTGCGCTCACGGTCGTCATCCTCGACCGTCCGCGACACGAGGAGATGATCAAGGAGATTCGTGATTCCGGGGCGCGCATCAAGTTAATAAGTGACGGCGACGTGGCCGGAGCGCTGATGACGGCCATCGAAGGCACCGGGCTCGACGTGCTGGCGGGGATCGGCGGTGCGACCGAGGCCGTGCTCTCGGCGTGCGCGCTGAAGTCGCTTGGTGGCGAGATTCAGTGCAAGCTGTACGCCCGGACTCCCGAAGAGAAGGAAGCAGCAGAGGCGGCTGGTGCGGATTTCAGCGAGGTGCTTGGCATCGACGACCTGGTCCGCAGCGACGACGTCTTCTTCGCCGCCACCGGTATCACCGACGGCGAGGTGCTCAACGGCGTGAAGTACCACATGAATTGGGCCGAGACAGAGTCCCTGGTCACCCGCAGCCGATCGGGCACGGTCCGACGCATTCACGCGCGCCATCACTGGGGCTACAAGTCACGGGATTGGCTCGGCCAGCCTGAAGGCTAGCGCTTCCGCCACTGAAACAGTAAGAAAGGCCCGACGCTCAAGAATCCGCACGTGATCGCCGCGTGCACGATCACTGGAGCCAGCAGCGATGGCGGCGAGGGCTGCCAGAGGTAGATCAGCCCCAGCCCGAGTCCGGCGGCGGTCGCGCCGACCACCGGTCGCCATCCCCAGCGATCGAGGAAGTGATAGCCGCCGAAGATCGCGGTTGAGACCAGCAACGCCAGCAGCGGCGCATTCCACCAGCGCATCAGGCCGCCCTGGAGAAACCCTCGGAAAAACCACTCCTCGATGGGAGCATTCAAGACGATGTAGTAGGTCGTTTGGACGGCGAGGTCTCCAACGTCCGGAACGAACCAGCGGTTGCTGCGGCGAGCAAGGTAGTCGGCGAAGGCCGCGGCGATAGTGAATCCGAACAGCCCGAGCGGCGTCGCGACCAGCAGGTCGCGCAGCGGGTGAGCGAGGGTCAGTCCAAAGGCATCGAGCGGCGTATTGGTGAGCCAGGCCAGCACCAATGGCGCCACCGCCAGCGGCAGTAGCCGCGCCAGGAGGTCGAGGCGCATCCAGCGCCAGCTGGCGCGGATGGTCGTCCGACAGACCGGGGCCGTCACGAGGCTGGGCAGCCTACGAGCGGATCGAAATTCCGGGGAGCGACGGTCGCTCGATCTCCATTCGCTCCGCGGCGTCGAGGTCATCCTGCTGGTGCTTCGCCTGGATTTGGCGCCGCATGACCTCGAGAACGTCGTGCCACCCCCTCGTTCCCAGGCCGATCAACACCGCGTCCGCGGCGAGGTTCGCAATTCGACGCGCCGTTGACGGACGCCTGACATCGGTACCACCAAGCAGGTTAGGGCGGTAGATTCCGGCGAGCACGAACCCGACCGACAGGCTGCTGAGTCGCTGGCGCATGTCATCGAAGCCTTCGGTCTCCACCAGGGAATAGCTCAGTTCGTGGCCGATGGCCGTCAGGAAAAGAAAACGCATCAGCGACCGACCCAGGCTCACGTTTTCGAGCTTAGCCGATCTCCGGCTCCGGTTTCCTCCGCCACCGACTCGAGCGCGTCGGCGAGGACGTCGAGTTGGGTAGGGGAGAGGCGCCGGGCGAAATGCTGCTTGACCCCACGCAGGTGAAGCGGGCTGGCCCGGCGCACCCGTGCCCGGCCGGCCGGCGTCAAGATCGCCCAGGTCACCCGGCGGTCGGACGCGCAGGGGCCGCGCTCCACGAGCCCAGCCTGCGCCAGCCGATCGACCAGCCGGGTAATGCCACTCGGGCTGAGGCGCACCCGATCGGAGAGCTCGTTCATGCGCAGGCGCTGCTCCGGGGCGAATTGGAGCTGGACCAGGACGTCGAACTCCGGCAGGGTCATTCCCTCGCCGGCCACCAGCTCGGCCTCCAGCCGGCGCATCAGTGTCGCCTGGGCGTTCAGGAACGCGCGCCAGGCGCGAAACTCGGCCGGTTTGAGCGGGGTGGCCATCAGGGAATATATTGCTCCACTCGATGGTTGACTTGAGTAAGGTTGTCTAAGCAACGAATTTGAGATTGTGGAGGAATGAATACATGAAGTGGGCAATTGATCCGAGCCATAGCGCCGTCACGTTCACGATCCGGCACATGATGTCGAAGGTGCGCGGCGAGATGAACATCAAGGAGGGCTGGATCGACTCCGACCACGAGGACCTGCGTACGGCGAGTGT
>Ga0307479_10002383_pt1 | contig 17072 bp, 11 predicted proteins | sample atmos_gasesECM4C_FD_203743 | JGI IMG/M metagenome (GOLD analysis project Ga0307479, IMG submission 203743) | Hardwood forest soil microbial communities from Morgan-Monroe State Forest, Indiana, United States - atmos_gasesECM4C_515 | ecosystem: Environmental > Terrestrial > Soil > Temperate... | reverse complement strand
GCGGATGACGTGGGGAGGATGATGCTGGTCCTCATCTCCGAAGCGATAAGCAAATCAAATGCCGTGATCCGGCAGGAGTTCAGAAAACTACGTTTTCAGATGATCGATGACAAGGTCTTGTTCGGTTCCACGAATTTCAGCTTCCGGAGAATCTACATACAAGCCAATAATGCTCTAGTTTTCCATGACGCCCAGGCCGCCGGACTCTTCGAGCAAGTCTTCGAACAGGCATTTGAGAACCCGAAAGGGTTCTCATCGACCCCGATCGCCAAACAATGGCACCTGGTCCAACCAACGGGCAGGCCTCCGGTGGACTTTTGTTTTTCGCCTCACAAGGACTCGGATCTCTCGCTCAGTCCGGTGGGAGCGGCCATCGATCAAGCCACTTCCTCAGTTCTTTTCTGCATCGCCTTCTTGAACCAGGCCAAGTCCGGCGCCTTGCGGGAGGCAATCAATCGGCTCGAGGAAAAGGCCGTTTTCAGCTATGGCATATCTGACAAAGCCGGTGGCCTTGAGGTACACAAGCCCGACGGCTCGATCGGGATCGTGGACTTTAACTATTTGGCAGCCCATGCACCCGAACCGTTCAAAAGGGAATGGTCTGGCGGCCAAGGTATTCACGAGCATCACAAGTTTGTCGTCACGGATTTCAGTTTCCCAACGGCTAAGGTCTTTACCGGCTCGTCCAATCTTTCTGTCAGCGGCGAGGAGAAGAATGGCGACAATCTGGTCATGATCGAGGACCCGAGAGTTGCTACTTCCTATGCGATTGAAGCCCTGCGGGTGTTCGACCACCTTCACTTCCGGTCCATGATGCAACATGCGGAGCAGAGCGCGGATGAGGTGTTAACACTTACCAAACCGACCGCCATCAGCGGCAAGCCACCTTGGTTTAAAAAGTTCTACGTCGGAGGCAGTCAGGAGGAAAGCGACCGGAAGCTGTTCTCTCACTAGGAGTGGAGCAGTTAAGCAAATTTGCCGGGTTCGTGTGTAGCCAAACCGACCGGATTCAGCTGTAGTCTGGAGAATTCTATGTCCCCAACCGCCGCTTCGCCGAATCCCAGCGCTTCTCTCGACAAGCTGACGTATATAAATGTCGGTGCTCATGGCCAACTAACGGGCAAGCTTCAGATGACCGCTCAAGACATTGACATGATCCTGGAGCGCATTAAGCACGCCACTGTGCAGAAAGTAGTTCTTCACTTTCACGGTGGGCTGGTCAGCGAAGAAGCTGGCGAGTTTACGGCTCAGCGGATGGTTCCCCTTTACCAGAGCGCTGGCGCTCACCCCATTGTTTTCATTTGGGAGACTGGTTTCCTCGAAACGATCGAACACATCTTCAGCGACATTCACAATACAATGCTCTTCAAGAAAATCCTGGCATACGCCATCCAGCAGTTGGCGAAGCGCCTCAATATTCCGACCCTCAGCCGTGGTCCCGGTCAGCGTGAAGATGTAGACGTAGTCGAAAGGCAAATTTTTTCTCCCGGCGGCCCGCAACGATACGTGGTCGGTCAGTTCGACGACCAGGCACGAGCTGGAGTTTCAGCTTTGACGCCCGAAAATGTGGACACAATGCAGGAACAAGCCCAGGCTGAGATCGAGGAGCAGCTTCAGGCCGAACTCATGGAGGATGAGAGCCTTAAGACGATCCTCGAAAAAGAGGTCCCAAGAACTGCATTATTGAATCCTGACGCCGTAGCCAAAGACAAGACCGAAGCGTCCAGAGGTATTCTGTCGGTCGCCAAGCTCGCTTATTCGATTTCCATGGTCGTTTATCGCACGGCCAAACGGTTCCTAAGCCATCGGGACCATGGCTTTGGTGCTACCGTGGTCGAGGAAACCTTGCGCGAGTTTTATCTGGCCGACTTGGGAGCGTGGGTATGGTCGGGGATGAAGGAAGCGGCACAGGAGATGTGGAACCCCAATAACGGCCTCAGCGGTAAGCAAATCCATGGGGGTCGATATCTACTCGAGGGGCTCGCACGCGTGCAGAAGGAGAAGCCATCTCTGGCCATTGATCTCGTCGGCCATAGCGCAGGCTCAATCGCCATCTGCATGATGCTAAAAACGGCCGCATCGAGCCAGTTCGCCATCAAGATTCGTAACCTGATCCTTATGGCTCCGGCCTGCACCAGCGCTCTGCTCCACGAAGAGATCGTGAAGCATCCCGAGCGCTACCAACTCTTTCGGATGTTTACGATGAGCGATGAGTTTGAGAAGGCAAATCAACTTTTCTCAATCGTGTACGATCGCTCATTGCTCTACCTTATCTCGGGCATCCTAGAGCCCGATGAAGTAGACATACCGATCGCCGGAATGTTGCGGTTTGATTCGGGTCAAGACCCGTTCGGATCTTCAATGCTGACTGAGGTGCATAACTTCCTGGTTGAAACCGCATCACCGCAAAGAACCGTTCAGGCGCGTACCACCGTCACCGATCCCACAGCAAAGCCAGGCTTCCGAAGCAACGCCGCGCGACATCAAGACTTTAATACCGACGCCGATACGCAGGACAGTCTGGTTACTTTGATCGCGTAGACAGCTGGAGGCGTGCATGGCCACTGCTAGTAATGCGGATCATTATGCACTCGTAGTTGGGATCGACGATTACCCGGAATATCGCCCTCTTAAAGGTGCGGTCAAGGATGCCAAAGATTTTGCATCTTGGCTCTGCGATGAACCCATGGGAGGCGGTGTCCCCTCGGCGAACTGCAAAACGGTTTATTCGGCGCCGAATCCTGTTTCTCCCCTACAAGAAATGGTCGATGCGAAGTTGGACGAGATTTTCTCCTCAATCCCCAAGGGCAAACAGGCTCGACGGCTCTATCTTTACTTCAGTGGGCACGGGATGGCGGAGACCAATCTGATCACCGACCTGTGCCTCGCCAATTGGGCCGAGAAGTTTCCCAACCGGGCCCTCAATGCGCAGTGCTACCAGGAAGCGCTGATGAAGCTTGGTAAGTTCGAGCAGATCATCATTCTTCTGGATTGTTGTCGCGTTCGCCTGGTAGCCATTCAAGGCCGTGCTCCCGATTTCGTCGTCCCAACTCCGGGAGAGGGCTCGCCCCAGGTCCGATTCTTCTTAGCGAATGCGACCGAATTCCTTGCTCCTTCCTATGAGGCAGCTACCCAGGATAGGGAAGGGGTGAACCCGGTTGTGCGCGGGTACTTCACACGCGCTCTGATGGCGGCTCTTCGCGGCGAGGCTGCCGTTGCATCGGGTGGTGTTCCAGCCAGCCGCTTGAAAAATTATCTCGAAGAGAAGGTCCCTGTTCTGGCGAGTAAGGACGGTTATGACCAAGATCCAGAAGTTGTCAACGGTCTGAAGGGTGATCCACTTTTTGGGTCTGCCCTACCGTCTCCTCCAGCGCAGGAGTCGCCCGGACCCGGCGGAGGCGGACCCGCCACTCCAAGCCCAAAGGGACCTGCAGGACTGGGAAGCCGCTTTGCCCTCACCCTTTATGATTCATTGGGCGCCAAGTCGTTAGCCGTGATCGATGACCAGAACAAGGCTGTGTTTCGCGGTCCTGTGCGCCTAAAAAAGAAGCTTCGGCTGCCCGCAGGTTCCTACAGTCTTTTGACCACATTTGATAAATCCACAGTGGTCACTCCGCTGGAACTCGACAAAGAAATCCAGATTTCTACTCACGATCAATTACATGCCGTGCCTGAGTACTACACCGCCACTCCGCTCGAGAACGCTCCGACCTCCCACGAATACTATACGGCCCCGAGTGAACAATGGAGCAGGGAAGCGACCCGCTCTCTATTGCATGCAAATGCAGACTCTTCCGTGTTTATTTTTCTCCGGGCAGTGGACCGGGAAAAAAGAGGGAAGAGTGCAGATTTTGGTAGTCAACTGTCGCTGGTAGATTGTGATGGAAGAGAAATCGCCAGTCTTGCTGGCTCAGATGTGAAGGACGATGTGCAGGCCGGCTGGATTGCTTTTCATGCAGCTGCCCGTCACGGGGCTCTTTATCTCCGCTTCAGCGGCGAGCCTGCCCGTGAGGTGCCATTACATCTTTATCCCGGTTGGCAGACGCAAGCTTTTCTGATTATCGCGACAAGCCGATCTTTGAGACGTTGAAGGTCTTTCTGGCACGTTTGGGAAGGGGCTTTGAACCCAGGGCTGGGGAGACCAAGGCTGCCGATGTCGCGCTCAATGGCCTACAGAGTGGGCGGGATCTGCTGCCCGAGAGTGCGCTTAAATTACTTTTGCACGGAAAATTCGACAATCCGATGCTTGGTTTGGTAGGTTCCCACGTTCTGATTCAGCGGCTCCGGGCCCACAAAGAGCGTCTTTCGCTCGAAGGACATGCACCGACAGCCGCGAAAACGAAGCAACGCCGAGAAGACGAACGAAGAATCAGCATAGTCTTACATCGCCTCAATTATCTCATTCCTGGCTCAGCGGATGTCGCTGCATTGCGCATTTCTGCCGCTCGCCTGGATCTGCCGTCTGAGAAATCTGTGTTCAAATTTCAGGATCCTCCATGCTTCGTCAGGGACTACAGGCTGTTCTTCTGGAAGCTGCCCAAAAGCCGTCAATACTTGCCCCAGATAGCCTAATTCCTAGAATTGCGCCTCGGCTTTACGCTGATACGCCTTGGTCGATGTGGCAGCCCGAAAACAAAGCGTCTGGGATCAACTGGGTTCATCTCGCGATCTTGGATAGCTTCAAGAAGCGCGCTATCTCTACGCCAACGTCAAAGATCAAACCGGTTCCTGTAAAAGAACTTGCCGAACGATTTGGACTTCCTCAGCAAACAGTGCTTGCAGCTGCACGGGATCTCGAAAAGACGCCTCTCGCAACTCTTAGCCGCGAGGTACCCAAGGAATATAAGGCCTTCGTTCGCGAGGCGAAGGCGAAGCTATCGCGTCTGACGTCACGGAGTGCACAAACAAAACGCTCACAAGCAATGAATAGGGCGTGGGCGAAAGCGGGCACATCAAGGTTGAGAACAGGGAAGACAAGACGCGGCGTCACACTGCGTGGTTCGAGGCGCGCCGGAGATACAGTTGCGGCACGTCGGATGAAGGCCGCCAATGCTAGAAAGAGTCGGTTGGCACGCCTGGGGAGGGTCAAAAAAGGCCGCCAACGAAAAACATAGGGCGAGAACACATCCGAACTGCAATTTCAAAAGCCGCGACTCGTTCACTGCGCCAAAGTTTCGACGCCGTCAACTCCTCGTTAACTTGCATCCTTAGAAAGGAGATTGCGCGCAAACATTATGGGACTAAGTAAAACGGGTTGGGAAGTTTGAAAATCCGGATAGCACAACAACCGGCCAAATCGCTCGCTTGATCCCCGATGTTGAGGACGACCGTATAGCCGAGCTTCTCGATGGCCTCGCGGTCTTTCGGTTTGAAAATTCGAGCAGGCAGCTTGTGCTGGCCGGCGGGAACGTCGGGCTGCAGATAGAGCCCCGCCCAGCCAGAGTATCCAGCCTCCTGCAGATTCGACACCGTCCTGTCACGTTCGGACTCAGATCGTCCCGTGACAAAGAACACCGAGATGCCTTTTCCTTTGGCAAAGTTGAACAGCTCTAGCACCGGGGCAATCGCAGGATCATGCGCGTTCGAGTAAAGGTTGTCTTTGTAAAGTTGCAGTTGGGTCGAGTAGGCACAAAAGCCACACCCTGCCATTGCGTCCCAATTTGACAACGCCGTTTCATCGATATCGAAAACGGCGGCGACCTTCGCTTCCTTGGGAACAAACCTAGGGTATCGCAGCTCTAGAAACTCACGACCAGAGTTGGCTACGTCGCGGATTTCGCGCTCGTATTCACCTGAATCGTGATATCGCACGAGCCTTTCCACCTCTACTGCATGATTCTCGGGCTCTGCCGAAATCGTCTCGGAAGGCGGACATGTCGAGCCCTGCCCCCACCACGGGGATGCAACCAGCGCGACCATCAAGGCTAGCAACCATGATCTCATCGTGGCTCCTCAAGGAAGAAAGGTGAGGTCACCATAATAAGCTATTGATATCAGACTGCGAGCCGCAGAGAAGTACGCGAGCCGACATGAAAGGAATAGTCAGGATGCGCGACTGAGCTCTATCGTTCTTCAGACTCGATGGTGTTCAGGGAAAGAGCATCGCACGACGGTTCCCATTTTCTTAAGCACTCCACGATCCGCTTGTGATAGGGGCGAACCGCAAAACTGAGCTCGCTGGCTTTTGAGAGACGATGTACAACATACTTCTCTTGATCCCCCGTTTTGTCTTTCCCTCGATCGGTTCTTGGCTTCGACTCGCAAGGGTCTTTTGGAGCTACGGAGAGTTGCTGGGTGGAAGATGTTTTCTTTCCATTCTTGGTATCGGCAGCACCACTACTCTCGGTCTTTTTTGTGGTGGAGTCTTCGGGTACCGGTTCAAAGAGACAAATGTCCGATGGACTGACCTGGTGGCGGGGCTCAACGACAATGCGATCCCCCACAAATGGAATGCCAAACGCAAGGTCGGCTGCGGTTGGCACGACGACCGCACCGGTAACCGCGAAACTTCGGTGAAATGTTGGATCGGAAGGCAAGGGAATCCGCACCAGGGATCCAATGTATGGCAGCTCAACCAGCGGCGGGAGCATTGGGAAGCTCCGATTCTTGCGCCTCAGAGATGCTGAAAAAGATGACAGCTCAAATAACTTCATACTTTCGACCCGCACATGAGTCGCGACTTTGTGTTGCGCGACCCGGCTGGAGTCCTCTACTCGCTTCGTCTCGGACGAATCCTTGAAAATCACCTGGCTGTCACCATCTTCGCTTGCTTCGAGTTCTACATCCAACTCGGCCCCCGACGCTGTGATCAAACTTACAGGTGTCGCCTTAAAGGTTAAGGCACGACCGATACGAGCAACGGCCGGCTTCTCGACAGTGAGTCCTGCCATCAGAGCGGCGGCAGCGTGCGCTCCCATATTGGCCTGCACGGCGGCTGGCATGTTCGTTTCTACGTCCTTTAAAGTGCTGGCGACATCATTGATCGTTGGCGGCGGCGTTGCGTTAAAGAAGCTGGCAGTCTTGGTGTCCACTTCAGACGCGAGGCCACTGATGGCACGTACCGATACAATCCCCGTCGAGTAGAGCTCCTTCTTCTTGTCATAATGTCCCTTGCTTACAAGGTGATCTCTTACTTGAATCTGTACGTTGTCCAAATATTTGGCGACATCGCGATTAAGCGCCGCCATGAACGGCTCAAGTTGACCGTCCAACGTGGACGCACTGGTTGGGAGTTCATAGGGGACAAAGTCGTTCGGATACTCGACGGACCACTTGTAGTTGTACAAAAAGTCGACGTATGCTGCCCGCAAAGCACCAAGTTCTTTGCTGGACGCTGTTAATCTCCGAAGTCGTTCCCGGAAAGAGGGGAACGAAAGCAGAGGATCGGCGCTGTTCATTGCATTTACGATGGAGTCACCGACCGAATCGGGATTGTCGGCAGCGACTAGTATGAGCAACAGCCGCGTCAGCGACGGTGTCGTAAGGTCAAACGCATCTTTGAAGCCCAAGCAGTACCTGTCCTGCGCGCAATCCTGCTTCATGGCAAACAGCTGCGACTGACTGCGTGATCTGCAGCTCGAAAGCTCCAAAGACCCGCACTTAATGTCCACTTTCGAGACGTACTCGCGAAAGGCGTGTGCTCCTGGTGTCTGCGCTTCCGTCCACAATTCGGACAGCTTTGTCCAACCTGCTTCCAGCGATTTCTCAAGGGTGTCGTTGTAGGTATGCACCTGATCTTGCACCCATTTCGAATCTTCGTTGAGGGCCACGGGATTTTTGGAACTCATCTGCAGACTCCAGACGTTCAGGGTAACTTCTGGACGTGGGAGATCAAGCCGGGCGACAAGGCGATCGACGTTTGAAAAGTTGTGGGGAAGATTATTGTCTTTCGTGTCGTCCGATGCTCTTAGAAAGATCACGTCGTCGGCCGCTGCGCCGGCGTCGACCCCAGGGAAGGTCCCTTTGATGGCTGCAGCAACCTTCTCGGCATTGCGGCTGTTGTAGAGCCGGATCACATGGTTTTCATCGGCAGAACCGGTTGATGCAGCGCCGTCTTGAATCGCTTGTTCCAGGGCGGCAAGCGTGTGCTCGGGCACAGCCCCTTTGTAGCTGATCAATAGTCGCCGATCGTCAACAGCCTGAACTCGGATTCCAGCAAGGCGTTGGTCGAACTGCGTCTCAAGGTCCTTAGCGTTGTTAAAGGCTGCAAATCGAACATCAGAGCACTTACGTGCCCCATCTCTCCAGACATAATCTGCGTACGGACAGGAAATATCGATTTCTCGTACGGATGAATTGGCATCGCCGTCTTTTGAGTCCGTGGAATCGTCTTGCTCTGTGGCCTTGGGGTCTTTCGCCTTGGGGTCTTTCGTCTTGGGGTCTTTTGCCTTGGGATTCTTGCCTTGGGGATCCTTCGTCTTGGCCGGGGAGCTAGACTTATCTTTGTTAGTGGGATTCTGCTGGCTGCCTCCGAGTTTCTTCGCCTGCGAGGCATCTTGTGACGGGTCGTCGATTGAAACACAATCGGCGTGAAGCGAAGAAAAAAGAAAACATACGAAAAGAGCGAAGACCTTTCCAGCGCTAACTCGCGTCATACAACACCTCCCTGTACCAGGGACAAACGGTCTCGAATTACTCGGCCGAGAATGGTGGAACTGAAAAGAGGCCCACTCACTCCTGGAGAATCCCCTTTACACAGCCCTGATTAGCGATATATAAGTCTGGGGCATCACTTGGCCTCAACATATTTCTAACGCATTAGTCGTAAACACCTCGGTAAGCAGTGGCTAACATCGAAAATTTTGCTATCCGATCGTGTCGAGCGTCTTCGAGATGAACTAGCTCTCTAGTTTTCCTCCGATCCTTGTCGCCCTACCTTGTGCCACCACAACAGCTAGATATATACCCCACAGCATGTGTCCGACCGCCCATCACAAACTTCCGCCGCCGATGTGGAGTCAAAACTAGCCCTCAAAGCTTTTAATGTCAAGAGTCAAGAGTAAGGGCAGAGTTGTATTTATCGGGGAAGCCAGCGCCTAACTTCATGCAGAATTCATTCTCCCACGCACGCGAAGCTGCCAGTCACGAAAGCAGTCTTGACGAATACATCAACTCTAAAACAGAAGTGGTTGTTAGTTGTTTCGAAGGATTCCTTGCATGCACGTTTGTATAATATAATATTGTTGCGATCGTGCCTAAGTTGAGGTAGCTTTTAGGTCCGGTTCGGTCCTTTTCTTCCCCGACTTCTTTGGTGAGGTAGCCACCATGCAGCCCTCAGGGGAAAGCAGCTACAAGCCGTCTCAAGGGACGTCACCTCAAACTACAAAAGACGAATCCCACGGTTCTTCCGGCGGTAGCGGGTCCGCGTCGGCACAACCAAGATTGCTTGAACGCCTCCGGCGTGTGCCCAGGCTACGATGGCTGATCCTTGCAGTTATCGCTCTGGCGGGCGCTTCGGTGTTCTGGTATTGGCGATTGCAAACCTGGGAACGCGTCAAGTGGCGCAGATCGGGCACAGCGCATTCCCCAGCCCGCGGTGGTGGAGTGACCCAATCGTATTGAACCCGGATACCGCCCTACCTGAAATCTCAGGGCGACTGTTTGGCCTTGCTGTCCAGAAATCGACCGCGGGTGACCGTGTCTGGGTGGTCGGCGCCAAAGGCTTCCTCGCCTACTCCGATGACAACGGACTATGCTGGACGCGCTTCGATTATCACCCCGAACGGGGAGTATTCCGCGAAGGGACGACAAGTCCGTGCCCGAAAACCAGATTGGGGGAGCAAGCAACCGCAACTCCGGCAAGTGAATCCCCAACGGCAAGCCCGAAAGCGACGCTTCACTGGCCGCAGCTTGTTCCTACGGTCTTTGCGCAGTCGTCCGCAAAGAAGCCTACACCACAACCCCAGTCGCAAAACCTTGCGCAACAATCACCAACTCAGTCAGCAGAGCAGGCTCCCACTCAGCGGGGTCAGACCAACCCGACGACTCAGCAGCAAAAACCTCTCAATCAACAGGTCCAGCAGTCGACTGTGCAGCAATCTGAGTCCAAGTCTCCAATTTGGGTCAGCCCAAAGGAGGTCGAGTTCAGTACGGTTACTGACAAAGGGCTGAGTGCGAGAAGCCCCAACGAGACTCCTGGCTTTTCGCGGATCGTTACTGTGTCCAATCAAGTGGGTCAGGCGTTGCGAGTGAGGGCCTCGGCAGTTTCCGGAGACACCACCAACGAATTCCGCATCGATACCACAAAATGCGATTGCGGCATCGGAATTAAGGAAAGCTGTACGATTGCTGTGTTGTTTGTCCCCAGAGTAGATGGGGAGAAGCAGGCTAAGTTTGCGATCGAAACCAACTATTCTTCGGCATCCGAAACGATTCTTATTCACGCAGTTGCGATTGGATTTTCTCCTGCGAATTCAGATAAGCCGCCCGCTCGTGACCTACCAAAGCAGGGAACTGCAAAGAGCCACCGAACAGCGCGCGCTCTCCCTCCTCATCCCCCTCACCCGGGAATGCTCCCAGACCCCCAGCTATCGCTCCGGACTTGCTGGCGATCGACTTTGAACCAACGAGAAGTCAGATCGTTTCCACCGGGGGATTGACGTGGGTCCTGGGCCAGACGGGCGAGTGGGAGCCGAATTGGAAGCGCGCTGGGAGTTCCAGCCGTGTTGGCGGGGTTATTTGGACTTTTGGTGGCCCTGGTGCCGAGTGGGCGACCGAGACACGGAAGGAACCCACCACCAGCTTCACGGCTCGCGACGAGTTCAACAATCAGATCGAGCTTTTGTGGGATCCAAACAAGCCGGGAACCCAACTACGATTTGACAAGGGCGACGAGAAAGGAAAGTTCATCACCTGGCCCGACTCCCAACTCCGTGCAGCGGCGTTCGATTCTCAGGGACGAGCCTGGGTTGTGGGATGGTCCGGTACCCTGCCATACGAGCACGCAGTAGTAGCACGATTTGATCAAAAGTCCGGGACCTGGCGAGCCCTCACCCGCGGCGCGCTGCCCGTCGACCGCCGCGATGCGGCTGCCAACAGTCGCGCCTGGATGTGGATGCCGCGCTGGTATCTCGCCATGCTAATCCTCAGCCTGGCTCTGGCTGCTCCAGCGCTCCTCCCGCCACTACCATCGCGGCCACCGAGCGACGAGCAAGACAGCGTCGAGGGTCGCCTGTCCTCAGACAAGCCCCTTGATCCCGGTGATCGCGATGTGCTCGGTCTGACCGAGATCGCCCTTGGGGCACCGGCAAGAGTTCGCTGATGAACTTGCTGCGCTGCGATCTTTCGCCAGAGATTCGCGGAAGAGTTTCGCGATTTCACCAACGCTCTTGGCGACAGCCGACCGCTCGTGATCTTCATTGATGACCTGGACCGCTGTCTCCCCGCCAACGTGCGCGACGTGCTAGAAGCCGTCAATTTTCTAGTCTCGTCCGGCGATTGTTTCATCGTTGTTGGGATGGATCGCATACCGGTCCAGCGGGCCGTTGGTCTCAGTTTCAAAGAGATCGCCGAAGAAGCCAGCTCGAATCATACCCAAGGAATGCCAGTCCAAGTCGTGCCGTTGACGCCCCAGGCTCTCGCGGAGCCTCCGCCGAGGCCGCCCGCGAGAAGCGCGCCGAATTCGCGCAGAAGTATCTTGAGAAACTTGTCAACCTGGAGGTTCGTGTTCCCCTCGCCGAGGACGATGAAGTCAAAAAGGGGCTCTTCGCAAAGGATCCACCTCCCAAACCTATAACCTTGAAGGAGAAGTCGTTGCGCGTGGGGCTGCATTCGCTCCGGTGGGGAATTCCAGCAGCTTTGGTCACGTTGCTCTTGTGGGGATCGTATCACTACAGCTTATCTGCGGCATTTGCCGTGGGGCGTTGGATCAAGCAGAATCCAGAACCTCCGGCCACCGACACTGCTGCACTGAGTTCTCCGCAACCCAGCAGCGTGAACACTCTTGGCCCGGCTTCTGTACCCGTAGCCCAACCGCTCCCGACAGGCAGAGTATGTTCGATCGCGCAACAGAACTCGTGATTCCCGTTGGCGGAGCGGCGCCGGAATTAAACGACAAAGCGGTTTGGCCGGCGCGGTGGATGCTCTCCCTGCCGCTCGACCTTGGGGCGGTGTTCCTTCTGCTTGTGGTCAATGTCGTCCTCACGACACGACCCGGTGTCGTAACTCACGATTCGCAGCAGTTTACAGACGCATTGGGCAAGGTTTGGTATCCCCTCGTGCTCGAAAAACAGAATACGCCGCGCGCAGCCAAACGTTTCGTGAATCGCGTACGTTATCTGGCAATGCGGCAACGTGCCTATCGCGACCAGGCTTCACTCTGGGAACGAACCTTGTTCCCGCAGCGTCTGGTTTCCCCGGCGTCCACTCAGAAGACCGCCCGCATCCCTAAACCGCTCATGATCGCGCTGGCAGCGATGGAACAGTGCGACGCCGCGTCGGTTGGCGACGGTGAGATGTTCAACAAAATCGTGAACGGCAAGAATCTGCCGAACGGTCTCTTGGCAGCTGCGCGTGAACATCACATCGAGGAGTTCTCTCAGAGCAAGTCTTCGCAGTGGACCTTTTTTGTCGAATTATCGTGAGGCGTTTCTGAAGATATGGCCTAGGCTATCCCCGGAAGAACAAGCCGAAGAAACACTCGTGCCGGGGAACTAAATTCGAAAAAGATATGGGCTTCATGTCTGCCGAGGGTCTACAGTCTGTTTCAAAACTGAGGCCGAGAGAGCACGTTGTATCGTCCCGAACCCCAAGTCCTTTGCGGGGAATTTCCATCGCTTCTCCCTGATCGACTGGACTGAAAACTCTGCTTCACATTCGGAGTGGCGGACCACGAGTCGTTACCAGATACATGGCGAGCATGCTTACAGCGTCGTTTCATCGATACTGCGATGTCACGGAGCAGCTGACCATGCAATCGACGAGGCGAGTCCGCTTGGTATGGGCAGACGAAATTGGGCCAAAGATGTTCGGATTGAATAACCGCGCGGCGCATCGAATCTACCATAGGCAGCCTAACTGGATGTCTTTCGCTCTTCCACCTCCATCTAGTACTCTTACCGGCGAGCACGTCAGGCCATGGACAAAGCAAAAATTGTCTTAGACCACATGCGTGTCCCTGGGCCGTATGGCAACACCTATTTTCTCGGAAGCAGAGCGATCCGGCTTACCTTCTTGTCGCAACAGCAACGCGCATTCAACCTCATATGGGCTCTGCTGGAAAAACGGCAACTTGGGAAAAATGTTGCCGTGATCGGAGGGGGATTGGGCGGGATGACTGCTGCCATTGCCGCGCAGCAGGCGGGAGCTAAGGTCGTGTTGTACGAACGAAGAGGCGACCTTCTCCATCTCCAACGCGGTTGCCAGCTTCGCTTTATTCATCCGAATGTCTATGACTGGCCTGACGAACTCTCTTCACAGCCTTATACCCGGTTGCCTTGCCTTAATTGGGGTGCGGATATGGCCGTCCGCGTCGTCGAGGCCATTCTCACACAGTGGGAGGAAGTAGGCGGCAACATACGAACTCTGCTGAATCATGAGGTCCGGCAGATCATGAGTTTGGGCGATGGACAGACCCAGCTCCTATCCGAGGGTCCCTCTGTTCACCAGAAGGGATACGACTCGGTAGTGATTGCTGTCGGATTCGGGCTAGAAAGAACGCTTCCCAGGTGCCATTTCTTTCCTATTGGGAGAACGACAATTTTAGCCGTCCTGTGATCACCGGACCGATTCCACGAAGATATTTGGTTACTGGCTGTGGAGACGGTGCCCTTATCGATGCAGCACGTTTGCGTATCAGAGACTTCGATCATGCCCGCTTCGTAAGCGAACTCCTGGAAGACGACTCTCTGTCTCCAGTTAAGAAGGCGCTGCTCAGGATCGATCGGGATGCTGCAGAAGTGCGGAAGGATCCCGAAATTGGTTCTCGTATGTCCCCGCAGGAGATTGTCGAGTACCAGAGCGTTTATCTTTACAAGGAGTATGAGGCGCTGGATCTTCCGGAGAAACTCTGCGCGAATCTTCGGAATCGTTTGCGGCAGGATACAGTGGTGACGCTGAATTGTCCTGAATCCACTCCGCTCTCATTACGCGCATCGGTTCCCAATCGTTTTATCGTATTCTTGCTTAGAAAACATGGCGGATTACGTTTCATTGCTGGAACTGTTTCGATTACACCAGGTGGCAGCAATGTGAGCCGACAAGTCGTGTTCCACCGCGATGGACATCCCGATGAGAAGCTGGAAGTGGAAGAGGTCGTTGTCCGCCACGGTGTGGAATCGGAGATTGAGAAACTAGTTCCAAAAACCATTCGCGAGCAGTTGCGCCATTCCGGGAGTCTCGAGGATCCTACCCTACGACCCTGCTATCCGAAGGATTTTCTGAACAATGCGGTTTGGCAAAATGTGGCGCTGAAAGTCCGTAGAAAGTATGCCATTTCGAACTTCGCCGGCGCTTCGGCTGCACTTTTTCAAGTGCCGGAAGTCAAGCGGGTCGGACTGGACGTAGATAATGATGAAATTCGCTATCGTGTGGCAACCTCCAATTCCGATGCGAAGATTCGATTGAGGGAATATGCATCCATCCCCGTTGTCCTGGTGGAGTACATTCTGTCCGCTCAAGCCAAATCTAATTTGTATTCGATGGAGGTATCTTTACGTCTTGTGGCTTGTTGCAATGCGATCATGAAACTGCAGACCGGAAGCTGGCTGGCTGCATCCTTCTCTGGTACGGGCGAGTGTCCTGTGCTTTGTTGTTAGCGCTGATGTTAGCGGGATGTACCTCGCACAACGCACCGGTCTCGTCGCCTCCCAGCCAGCCGCAGGCAAGCCAGTTGCCGCAAGCGGAAACTTCCCTGCTTCGCATCGAGCACGCCGAGAACGGCAAGATGGTGAACCGCTTCATGGTCGCTTTTAATGATGATACCGATTCCGCGATCCCGGACGGCAACACTTGGCAGTTTACCGGTCTCAACTCGACCAGCGGCTGCGCCACATCCCCCGACGGCAAGAACTGGACGCGCCACCAGCAACTGGTTGCAACTCCCGGGCTCCAGACCGCCGGCGTGCATGCCTTGCACGGAGATCCCTGGCTTGCCGGATGGAACAGTGCGAACCCCGCTCTACCCAGTATCGTGCTTTACGTAAGCGTCGCTCAAACCGGGCTGGCCCGTATCGGCCCTCCCTGGTATCTGGTCGTCGCCCGTTCCATTGACAGCGGCATCAGTTTCCAGGATCCAGTGATTATCTTGGGTCCTCAAACATTCATTCCTGACGGTCCCAAGATTGCAATCACGGGCGATGGCCAATTTGCGATCGCAGCGTGGCACGAGGCCGCGATCCGATACAAGGTTCTGTCCAATATCCAGACCCCGACGGGGATGAGCATTCCTTCGGACCAAACTGGTGCGCACATGCTTGATCCCACGGCCATTGCCTCTCCTCCGCCGGGCAATAATTGCAACTACCAGGCGGACCCGATCTTTCACCCACTGGTTGCCGCATCGCAATCCGCGTTCTACATGGCGGCGCACATCTTCTATGCCGCCGCTATCGGGTCAGGGTGTTCTGACGTGACTCGCTTCGAGGTGTATCGTGCCAGCGCTTCCACCCTGGCTGCCAATCAGCCGGCCTTCGCCCGGGTGCTTTCGGTCAACGATCCGGCGGGTGTCATCGACCTCGCTGGTCAGAACCTGCAGGCCGGTACGTTTGCGCACGATTTCGACCGCGGCGGCCTGACCATGTCGCTGGGCGTTGGGAAAGATCCCGCCGGCGAGTACGTCCTTTTAGTGGTGCCACGGCAGGCGATGGTGCAAGGCGAAAACAGCCACAATGAAATCGTGCAGTTCCGGCTCGCCGCGGCCGATCAGTGCAATCCTGCGAGCCATACTGCCGACCTGGACAGTTGCGGAACGGTCAACATGCAACCCCAGAGAGTTGATACTCTCCCGCGGCTCGGGGCTTTCGAGGTGAAGCCGCAAGTCTTCATGGGCAAGGTGCCCAACGGCGGTGCACTCGACCCGAGCGTCGGGATTGTCTGGTATACGCAGCCTTATCGCGGCCAGCAGGGGGCCATTACCGACGAGATGCGCGCGCGCACGATCATGGAAGCCGCGATCAGCACAGCCAACGGTCTAAGCTATGTCAGCCCCATCCGCTTGTCGTCGAAAGACAACGGCCCGGGCCCGCCGACCGATCCAATGATTGGAGATTTTTTCATCCCTTGTCAATTCGAGGGCGAACCGAATGGGTATTTCGGTGAATACATCGGGGGGACATTCTTGGATGGCCACTCGAACCTGCTTACCGCGACCTGGGCTGACTCACGCGAGGGATGCATGAGCCAAAGCTCACCGGGCACGTTCCATATGCACGTGTGGAACGGATGGTGGGAGCCAACGGCGCCCACGAATGCATGCGGGGGCACTCAGCCCTTGCAGTTTACGCCGGGAGCTTCCTGCGAAGAGGCGGGACAGTGCGGACGCTGGACTTGCGTGGGAACCAAGTCCAACGCGGTCACCTGCGATACTTCTAGCTTAGCTAAAGGCTGTTGTGAAACCCCGATTTTAAAAAATTGGTGGTTTGAGCCAGTATTTTCGCGGCGGATGGGCATCCCGCTGTCGAAGGCTTGGCAGTTCGCCGAGCCGGTCGGGGAATACCTCACTTTAGCATCGAGCATAAAGAACAGGCTTTCCGAGCTCAGCTATAAGGCTGAAAAAAATTGCTCCTTTAAAATCCCTACCTGGAGGTTTCTGCATCCGCGAGCACGGGCGACGCTCGCAGAGACTCAGTTTCGCTCTCCACTGGCCACACTGTTCCCCCACATCGCACTGTTCCCCCACATGGCACTGTTGCCCCACATCGCGCTGCTACCCCACATGCCACTGTTGCCCCACATGGCACTGTTGCCCCACATGGCGGACGAACCCCACAGCGCCGATGAGCCCCACATCGCCGATTGGGAGGATACGAACTGAGAGGACCCCCAGACGGACGTGTTGCCCCACATCGCGGATTTCCCCCAGACCGACGATGGATCGTAGGTCAGAAAAATGTTTCCCGAGCTGGTGTCGTAGTTGG
>Ga0307479_10002382_pt1 | contig 17081 bp, 21 predicted proteins | sample atmos_gasesECM4C_FD_203743 | JGI IMG/M metagenome (GOLD analysis project Ga0307479, IMG submission 203743) | Hardwood forest soil microbial communities from Morgan-Monroe State Forest, Indiana, United States - atmos_gasesECM4C_515 | ecosystem: Environmental > Terrestrial > Soil > Temperate... | reverse complement strand
TGGCTCCTCCTGGTCGGGGTCGGGGCGCAGGAAGCCGCCCGGGCTGAGTCAGCCGGCTGACCCAGCCGCCGGGCCGATTTAGACCGCGCCCTTCGAGAGACCCACGATGTGGCCTTCCGGATCCGCGAACATCGCGAAGGTCAGGTGGAATTGCGGGATCTCGGTCGGAGGGAGAACCACGGCGCCACCCAGCTGCTCGGCGCGCTTCAGGTAGGCCGCCGGATCGTCGACCTCGACGTAGAAGGTGACGTGCCCGGGCCCGCCGTCGGGGCTTTTTCCGAGGCCGCCGCCGATGCCCTTTGCGACGGCGTCAACCAGCCCGTAGCCGGAGCCGTCGCCCGCGTCCGCGACCTGCCAGTTGAAGAGCGTTCCATAGAAGCGCTGCAGCGCCGGGCCATCCTTCCCCACCACTTCGAACCAAACCACCGGCTGCGGCGCGGCCGCCTCCTTCGCATTGCGTGAGTTCGTCTGCATCCTGGTCGCCATTTCGTTCCTCCTCGACCGGTGATACGATGTCTGCGATGGATGGTAAGCCACGGCGCACCGTAAGTCAAGGCTTACGCTTAAGCAAATCCGCCGACTCGGTCCTCGACGCCCTCGGAGACCCGACCCGGCGAGCCATCCTGCACCGCCTGCGGGAAGGTCCCAAACCCGTGGTCGAGATCGCGAGGGGCTTACCGGTCACCCGACCCGCGGTCTCCCAGCACCTCAAGGTATTGAAGGATGCGGGATTGGTGATCGATCGTGCGGAAGGGACCCGACGGCTGTACGCGGTCGACCCCAACGGCCTGTTCGCGCTTCGAGCCTTCCTCGAGCTCTTCTGGGCCGACGCCCTGGCAGGGTTCGTCGCCGCGGCCGATCGCACGCCCACGCGGGGCCGCCGTGCGTAACCAGGTCGACAGCGAGAACCCCGCTCCGCTCGAGCCGATCCGCCTCAGCGCCACGGTCCACCGCCCGACGGCCGAGGCGTTTCGTTTATTCACCGCGGGCATCGGAGAGTGGTGGCCCTCCAATCGGGGTTATTCCTTCGGAGGCGGGCGGTTGAAGGCCGTCTGCCTGGAGCCCATCGCCGGCGGTCGACTCTACGAGTGCTACATCGATGGCGAAGAGTTCGAGGTCGGCCGGGTCCTCGTCTGCGAACCGCCGACGCGCATTGTTTTCACCTGGAAGGGTCGATGGCCAGAGCCGACCGAGGTCGAGGTCCGCTTCACGCCGGTGGGGTCCCAGACCCGCGTCGATCTGGAGCACCGTGGCTGGGAGCGGCTCGGCGCATCGGCCGAGGAGTCGCGTCGCTCGTACCTGAACGGCTGGCCCACGGTTCTTCAGGTCTTTGTCGAGAGTGCGGCGATGCCTACGACGACTGGCCCAGGTCCTTGAGCCATCGCTGCATCCATTTGTGCATCGACTCGGCGCCGATGACGGTGTCGTCCGGGACCGTCCAGCCGTGTGGCAGCAGGACGAAGGGGAACGATTGCGGGCCACCCAACCCACCGTGCGACCCGACCAGTTCCTCGAAGGCGTAGACCTCCTGTCGTTTCGAATCGTAGGCGCTGTTGACCATGATGTCGGCGACGTGCGCGAAGCGATCGGTGCGCCGCACGTGCCGGGCGGCATTGGCACCGAAGGGCGCCAGCGGATCATCGCCTTCGACCACGCCCTCGTACAGGTAATTCACGCCGGCGCGACCGAAGACCACGGCGCCGCGGCGCCCGGAACGAACGAGAAAGAACCCGATGCCGGGGTGCGCGCGGAGCGTGGGGATGAGCTGCGGATAGGCCTCGTCGATCTCCTCCAGGGTGAGGCGGCCAGGCCGTCGCGGGAAGTAGATCAGGCCCAAACAGCCCGAGCCCATAACGACGATCTCAGCCGGCTCCGCGGTCGTCCCGCCGTTCCGCCGGCGGGCGTTGGGGCCGAGCTCGACAATGCCGTTGGTCGTCTTCGAGCGGGTCGCGGTGCGCATGACCCGGGCCCCGAATCCACTGCCGCCAACCGCCTCGGTCAGCGATCCGGCCAGGTAGCCCCAGCTTTCATCGCCCTGGACCGAGCCTTCCACACGGCCGCCGGCGCACGCCTTTCGCACCAGGTCGTCGAGCGTTTGCCCCCACCGCTGGCGAAACGTTGGCCCCTGCGTCTGTCCGTGATCGGAAATCACCACCAGCGCGTAGCGGCGCTTAGCCTCCCTGGCCGCGGCCTCGATCCTGGCCAGCTGGCGATCGAGCTTTCGCAGCACGGCGAGCGTTTCACGGCGCTCGATGCCGGAATGATGCGATACCTCATCGTAGGCGAGCAGGTCCGTATAGATGACCGGGCGGCCCGCGTAGATGTCGGCCATGACGGTCTCGCACTGCAGATCGCGCTGGATGACACATGTCCAGGCGCGAACCAGCGGGTACGGGAAACGACGGCTGACTCGGGGCTGGACATTGCGCCGGCGCTGCTCCGATGCGCTCCAGAGCTCGACGACGATCTCCTTGATGGCGAGGATCAGCGTCCGCGCCACGTTGTAGGGGTTCGCGAAGTAGGCGTAGTAGTCCTGGCCGAGGCGGCCGCCACGGTCGCGGCGGAGCACCGTGCTCATGGTCAGCGAACTCCGCGGTGCGTCACCCGAAAAGACGTTGGCCCGGCTCGTGCCATCGCCGGCGAGCAGCCCGGCCCCGTCGGAACGACGCCGCTCGATCTCCATAGCGTCGGTCGGATGGTTGCAGACCCTGGCGACGCCGGCCTCCTTTTCGAACCAGCGAAAGGCGGGGATGTCGTCGTTCGATCCGTGCAGCAGCCCCGCCTGTGAGGCACCGGTCTGGGACGACCAATCGGTCTCCCAGCGAAGCATCCGATGGGAGCCGTCGCGGAGCCAGCGCCCGATGGTGCTGACGTTATCCTGGCTGATAGCGCGCTCCAGGACGTCATAGGCGAGGCCGTCGATCTGGATAAAGACGACTCCCGGGATGTCGGTCGCCGTTTCGCCCGACTCCTCGGCCAGCCGGCGAACCACCTGCCGGTAATAGAAGTCGTCGTCGTCGATCGCCAGCAACGTTGTGAAGACGGTATTGACCAGGGTGAGGCCGACGGTGACGGCGACAGCCGACCAGATGCTGTCCACCTTGAACCCGGGGACGAGGAGAGACCCGAGATAGACGAATACCCCGTTGCAGAGCAGGGCCCCAACGCCCAGGGTCAGCACGGTGATCGGCAGCGCGATCCGGACGAAGATCGGCCAGACGAGCGCGTTGAGGAGGCCGATCGTCCCCGCCCCGAGGATCGCGGCCAGCCAGCCGCTGACGTGGACCCCGGGAGTCACCAGGGCGAATCCGTGCAGCGCCACGGCGGTGATGCCCCAGACGGCGATGACGCGCAGCAAGGCGCGGCGCTCGCCGAACCGCCTCACCTCGCCGTCCTGCGGGTCGTCTCTATGCTGGGGTCGGATCCGCCATGCTGCGAATCGCCACCTGGAACGTCGCCTTCTGCCACAGGCTGCCGGTGATCATCGAGAGTGCACGCGCCTTGCCGGCGCGAGATCTCATCAGCCTGCAGGAGCTGTCGACGCATCACGGGCGCACCGATGCGCAGTCCATCGCCACCGAGCTGGGGCCCTCCTGGCGTTTCGAGCAGGTCACCGCCCAGATCGTCGGCGGCCGGACGCAGGCGAACGGCATCCTCTGGGACTCGCGACACATCGAGCTCGAGGGCCTCGGCACCATCGATCTCCCGACGCCGTCCGGCCGTGTCATGCGCGCGCTGCCGCGTCAGCGACGCAACGCCGTGCTTGCCAACCTGCGGCTGGGTCCGCTGCGCTTCCGGCTTTATGCGGTCCAGCTCGATGTCTTCGGCATCGCCCACAAACATGCCCAGTTAGCCAGGGTGCTCGATCACGCCTCGGCGCAGGCGGCCGCCGACCTCACGCTGATCGCCGGCGATATGAATACCTATGGCATCGCCGGACGCCCACGCTGGGCGGAGCTGCGACGGCTGGCGGCCGCTGCAGACTTCGAGGAGGTGACCGCCGGCATCGGCTGGACGCATCGCGCGCTTGGAGTTCGCCAGAAGCTCGACGCCGTCTTCGCCGCGCCCCAGGGTCTTCCCCACCGTGCCTGGCGCGCGCCGCTGCCCGGTTCCGATCACGTCCCCGTGCTGGTCGATTTGGAGCTTCCGATCACGGCGTCACGTCGGCGACCGTGACGAGCAGGTCCCAGGTGTTGCGCAGCGAGACGACGAGGAGAACGACGGTGGCAATCATCAGCACGACGAAGGTCGCGCCTGCCGATGACAGCAGCAGAATGCCGGCGACGATGATGGCCAGATAACTGAGGCCGCTCAAGCCGAACCGCAGCGCCACGCGGAGACGCTGCATCAGACTCATCTCGAACGACCATTCCCGACTTCGGACGGCGCCGACCAGGCTTGGAGCCGTGATGATCAGGCTGACGATCCCAGCGCCGATGAGCTGGGAGGCGGCGGCCGACGGACCCTGCGGGATCACCATGAAGAGGGCGACGAAGAGAACCGCGCCGAAATTCGCCAGCGTCACACGAGCGAGGCTCCGTACCTCCGAAGCCGAGATCACGATCCGCAGATGGAGCGACAGGCCGACGAACAGAAGGCCGACCAGGGTGGCGGATGCCGTCCCCGCCATGATGTAGAAATCGTGCCAGCGGGCGACCTCCGCCTGGTAGGACATGTGCCACCAGCTTACGAGCGGACGATGCGGTATTTCAGGTGCGTGACCGCCGGTGAGGCGATCACCATGATCGGTTGAAGGATGGGATCGCCGACGTTCTCCAGTAACCGCTCACCCGCTCCAAGGACGACCGGCACCACGTGCAGGTACAGCTCGTCCAGCGTGCCGGCGGCCATGACTTGCTGGATGGTGTGCGCGCCGCCGGCAATCATGATGTCCTTGCCCCCCGCGGCCGTCCGGGCTTGCTCGAGGGCGGACGTGATCCCTGCCGTCACGAAGTGAAAGGTGGTGCCACCCTGCATCGGCAGCGGGTCGCGCGCATGGTGGGTGAGGACGAAGACCGGCACGTGGTACGGCGGGTCGTCGCCCCACCAGCCCTTCCAGCTGGTATCCCACGAGCCGTCGCCGCCGCCAAACATCTTCCGGCCCATGATGTAGGCTCCGACATTCTCGAAGAGCCCGCCGACCACCTCCGAGTCGACGGAGTGCTCCCCGCCGCTCTGCCCCTGTTGCTGCCGCCAGCTGGCAGTGGGGAATACCCACTCGTGGAGGCGCAGCCCGCCCTCGCCGAGCGGGTTCTCGAAGCTCTGGTTGGGTCCGGCTGCGAAGCCATCGAGCGAGATCGAGATCTGACACGAAACTTTGCCCATACCTATATCTATACGCGGACGCGTGCTCGAGGCGCGGGATACGATGGATCGATGGCCACCAGGCGGACCCCCGCGTCGGCTCGCAATAAGGCGCTCGTTGCCTTGAAGGCCAGCGATCGCAAGCTGGCGCGCCTCATCGAGGCGACCGAGCCGATCGATACCACGGCATGGCGCCGGGCACGGCCCCTCGGCGATCCCTTCAGCGTGCTGGTTTACTCGATCATCGGGCAGCAAATTTCGGGTTACGCGGCGCGCGCCATCGCCGGACGGCTGCAGGAGCGGTTCGGCGGGCGGATGCCGTCGCCGACCGAGCTGCTCACGCTGAAGGCGGCCGACTTCAGGGCGATCGGGTTCTCGGGGAGGAAGGTCGAGTACGTCCGTTCGCTCGCCGAGCACATCATTTCCGGCGAGCTCCAGGTCGACCGCCTGAACAAGCTGTCGGACGACGAGGTTCGCGAGCAGATCACCGCCAGCCGCGGCCTTGGGCGCTGGACCGCAGACATGTTCCTGCTGATCAACCTCGAGCGACCCGACATCCTGCCCATCGGCGACCTCGGGATCCGCTCCGCGGTCCAGCGGCTTTACCGGCTCGACCATTTACCGAGCCCGGGCGAGGTCGACGCCATCGGGGAAAAATGGCGGCCCAACCGCAGCCTGGCGAGCCTCTACCTGTGGGCCTCCACCCGTCAGACCCCCAAGCCCGTGAAGGCCGCGGCGACCGCGGCCGCACGATAGAGTTTTCGCATGTCCAATGACGATGGCGCCCCGATCCCAATGACCGCGTTTGGCTTCGAGGCGCTCAAAGCCGAGCTGACCGAGCTGCGCGCGCGCCGCCCCGCCCTGGTCGAGGAGGTCGCCGCCGCCCGTTCGCAGGGGGACCTGAGCGAGAACTTCGCCTACCACGACGCCCGGCAACATCTGGGGATGCTCGACGGTCGCGTGCAGACCATCGAAGCCACCCTCGCGCGGGTGCAGGTGATCGAGGAGGGAGGCACCAAGGGCGTCGCGCGGATCGGCTCCACCGTGGTCGTCCGTGACGAATTCGGCGAGTCCACCTACCAGATCGTCGGCCCGTCCGAAGGCAACATGGCGCGCGGCCTGATGTCGACCGCATCGCCGTTGGGGAGCGCGCTGCTGGATCACGAGGCCGGCGACACCGTCACCTTCCAGACCCCGGGAGGGAAGCGGCAGGCAACGCTCGTCAGCGTCACCTAATACCGGCGGGTCTTCGGGTGCGGACGATCGCGACGGTGGGGGTCTACCAATCCAGCCTCGACGATTTCCTGAATAGGCTGCAGCGCCATCGGGTCGCGATGGTGGTGGACGTCCGGCAGCGGCGCGGCGTCCGCGGCCGCGAGTACGCCTGGGCCAACTCGCTCCGGCTGCAGGCAGCGCTGAACGAGGCAGGAATCCAGTACCGGTACCTTCCCGAGCTTGCACCCACCACGCAGCTTCGCCAGCTTCAATACCGCGAGGACGACCGGCTCAAGGTGGGCAAGCGCTCACGCGTCGAGCTGTCAGCGGCGTACCGAGAGGGTTACCTGCGTGAGGTGCTCGACCGGGTCGACCTGGGGGCCGTCCTCGCGTCGCTGCCCGACGAATCGACCTCCGCGCTCCTCTGCGTCGAGCGCGACGCTGCGGCCTGCCACCGGTCGCTGATTGCCGCGCGCCTGCACGCCGAGTACCACGTGCCCATCCTCAATCTCTGACCGGCGTCCTCAGGCGACGACCTCGTCGACGATCTTCTCGATGCCGGCGATGTTCTTGACAAGCTCTGGAGGGATCCCGTATCGCTCGGCCAGGTACGAGGGGGCAATGTAACTCACGACCGCCTGCCCCCCGTCAACCGCGACCAGCACCCGCAGCGGCAGGTCGAGGGCGAGCGACGGTGAGGCGAGCATCAGCGGCGTGCCGCTCTTCGGATTTCCAAACACCACCACCTGCGTGTCGGGCATGGCCAGGCCGACCCGCCTGGCTGCGCCACTGTGATCGAACCGGGCGAAGATCTCGAGTTGCCGCCCTTGCAGGGCGCTATCGAGCCGAGCCAGCGTCTCCGCGAATCCGTACGCGCTCGGTCGTTTGACGACGCCCTCGGCCGGCTTCATACCGACATGATCGACGACGCACGGGTGTCTGCCTTCCCCTAAGGGGACGCCTGGGCCTCCTTACCTTTGGGGGAGCTGCCGACCTCGGCCGGTTCTTTCGCCTCGAGCAGCTCGCCCTCGATATTGATCTGGATATCGTGACTCACCACGAATTTGCCATCCAGCATCGCGTCGAATTTCATGTTGTAATCCTGGCGGTTGATCTTGGTCTCGGCGGCAAAGGCAATCCGATGGCCCATCCCCGGATCGTTGAATTCGCCGTATTTGGCCACGTTGAGCGTCACCGGCCTGGTCACGCCCTTGATCGTCAGGTCGCCGGTCATGGTCCCGTCGAGCGGCCCGGCGTCTTTGTCCCGGCCCTTGGTCTCGATTTTGGTGCTCTTGAAGGTGATGGTTGGGTACTTCTCGATCTCCAGGAAGTAGGACCCCCGCAAGTCGTTGTCGCGCTGTTCATTGTGCGTCCGGATGCTCGCGGTGTTGATGGTAACGTCGACCCTGGAGCTTTCGGGTTGGTCGGGATACAGGTCACCGGTTGCCGTTACCTCGCTGAAGTGACCACGAACGGTCATCATTCCCAGGTGCTTGGCGGAGAACTCGACTTGCAGATGCATCGGATCGAACTTCCAGGTACCCACTAGGCGCCTCCTTGTTAGTCGGTAAGTCCCCGATCAACGTAGCAGTGTGAGCTTACGTTTTGCAACTTCCAAGGAAAGCTTTGGCGAGCGGCGCTACACTGGCGCCGTGAACCGTCGTCGGGCGGCCACCGCCTGAGAGACTTGCCCTGATGGCCGAGCACGACAAGGGAGGATCCCTGATCAGGAGCTGGCGCCGTCTCGAGCGGCCCGTCCAGATTCTGGTCTTCCTCCTGATCGCGCTCTCGGCCGTGATGATCTATCACCAGAGCGAGTACCTGGTCGTCCACCTGTTCAACGTCTTACTGCTCTTCGTTTTCGCCGCCATCATCGCGCTGCTGCTCACCCCGGTGATCGACATGATGGAACGGCTGGCGCTCTTCAAAGGCCGCCGGGTGTTCGCCGTGCTTCTCCTCTATATCGTGATCATCGGCATCATCAGCGGGCTGATCGCGCTCGTCACCCCGGCGTTGATCTTCCAGGCCAAGCAGCTGCCGGCGCTCGAATCCCGCGCGAATGCCTTCGTCACCTACCTGCAGAATGCCATCGACAGCACGGGCATTCCCCTCAAGCTGAGCCTCCCGACCGGCGCCCTCAGCACCGCCGTGCTTGGATCGGTCCTCGGCATCCTGACCGGAACGCTGGGAACGCTGATCAGCATCCTGCTGGTGATCGTCATCTCCATCTACCTGCTGGTCGAGGGCCGGATGCTGATCGCCAGCACGCGCAAGCTGTTTGCCGGACGCGAGGAGGTCTACGACTTCATCCTCGTTGCGATTGGCACTACCATCGGCCAATACGCGCGCGGCCAGCTCGCCATGTCGCTGCTCATGGGGACCTACACCGGCGTCGCCATGACGCTGATCGGAGTCCCCTACGCCGTCGTCCTCGGCGTTTTGACCTTCTTTCTCGAATTCCTCCCGCTGATCGGCGCACCGATCGGGATGGGCCTGGCCGTGATCATTGCCCTCGTCTTCAAAGGCCCGTTCGTCGGCTTGCTGGCACTGGTGGTGGCGCTTGGCGGGCACGCGATCGAGGCGTACATCGTTGGCCCGCGCGTGACCGGCTCCGCCACCCGAATCCATCCGCTGGTGGCGATGGCAGCGCTCCTGGTCGGGGCCGAGCTGGGCGGCATTCTCGGCGCGCTCTTCGGCGTGCCGATCGCCGCGCTGCTCAACGTCTTTCTCGGTGCCCTCTATCGGTCGCAACGCGGCGAGGACACTCCGCTCTCGGCCAGCCCATCTGGGGAGGTCCATGCCGAGGCGCTCCCGCGGCTGTCCGAGGAGATCAGCGAAGCCGCCGCCGAAGGGCCCCTCGAGGACAAGCCGGTGCCGCACACCGCGGGCAAAGGCTAAGCGGCCAGCGGCCGGGCCGAGCGTTTCGACCATTCGGCCAGCCAGCCTTCGACCTCGCTCGCCGGCATCGGGCGGCTGAGAAGGTAGCCCTGCGCCGTGGAGCAGCCGAGGCGCCGCAGGATCTGCCAGGTGGACTCATCCTCGACACCCTCGGCGACAACCCCCAGGCCGAGGCCGCCCGCCAGCTCGATGGTGGCGCGCACGATGGCTTCGCTGCCGGCGTTGCTTGAAAGCTCGCCAACGAACGACCGGTCGATCTTGATCTCTTCGACGGGCAACCGCTGCAGGTAGGCGAGCGAGGAGTATCCGGTGCCAAAGTCGTCGATCGAGAAGCCAAATCCCAGCCCGCGTAGCTCCTGCATCGTCTGCAGCACCCGCGCCGGCTCCGTCATGAGGGCGCTCTCGGTGATTTCCAGCTTCATGCGCTGCGCCTCGGCGTCGCTGGCGACGACGATGTCCTTCAGCGAGCTCGGAAACCGCGGATCGAGCAGGTTGCGCATCGAGACGTTGACCGCAACTGGAATCGAGATGCCAGACCCATGCCAGGCGACCGATTGGTGGGCGGCCAGCTCGACCAGGCAGGCGGTGAGCGGCTTGATCAAGCCCATGCGCTCCGCCACCGGGATGAACTCGCTCGGCGGGATCCAGCCGCGCTGCGCGTGACGCCAGCGAGCCAGGGCTTCGAAGCCGGTCACCTCACCCGTGGCAATCGCGACCTGTGGTTGGTAATAGAGGATGATCTCGCGCCGGGCGATGGCATGGCGAAGGTCGGCCTGGAGCGCCACGCGATTCGGGTCGTACGGGTCGTCCTCGGCCCGGTAGACCGCGGCGCTATTGCCGGAACGTTTGGCGACGTACAAGGCGACGTCGGCTCGCTGGAGCAGCGTTTCCGCGGTCGATCCGTGTTCGGGGAACACGGTAATGCCGATGCTCGCCGTCACCTCGAGCGGGTGGCCCTCGATCAGGAACGGCCGCTCGACGCGAAGGATGGCGTCGGCCACCTTCATGGCATGGCCCGCGTCGGCATCCCGAATCAAGATGCCAAACTCATCGCCGCCAAGCCGAGCGACCAGGTCGCCCGCATCGAGCTGCCGTCGCAGCCGCGGACCGATCTGGCCCAGCAGGCCATCGCCGATCTTGTGTCCGAAGGTGTCATTGATTTCTCTGAAGTTGTCGAGGTCGAGCAGCAGGACCGCGAACCGGGGCCGGTCGGCAAGGGCCGTCTCGATCTGCTGACGGAACATCAGCCGGTTGGGCAGATCCGTAAGGCCATCGTGCAGCGCCTGATGCTCCAGGGCCTTCTGACCCTCCTGCTGGCGCCGCCGCAACTTCGCCTGCTCCAGGGCGTTCTCGACGGCGGTGCCGAGCCGCCCCAGCCGATCCTTGAGGACGTAGTCGGCGGCGCCCAGCCGCACGGCCGCGACCGCCATGTCTTCGCCAACGGCGCCGGAGACCAGAACGAAGGGGATTTCCAGCCCGGCCTCCTGCATCAGCTTCAGGGCGCGCAGCGCGTCGAACTGCGGCTGATGGTAGTCGGCGATGATCAGGTCGAGCTCAGGGTCGAGGTTGGTTTTGAAGCCCTCCTCGTCCTCGACCCGCCGCCAGGTCGGATCGAAGCCGGCACGACGGAGTTGACGCAGGGCCAGGTCGGCGTCCTCCGGCCGGTCCTCCAGAATCAGCAGCCGCAGGGGCCGACCACTCATGGACTCAACCAGTTCCAACGCTGGGAGCGGCAATTAGTTGTTAGCGCCGGAGTTCTATTGTCGTGACAACCGCCGCACTTGTCGCCGCCTTAGGTATCGCCAGCACGGTGGCGTTTTGCGTGATCGCCGCGCTGACGATCCGTGACTGGCTCGCGACGAAGGACACCACCCGCATGTTCCTGGCGCTGGCCATCGGCTGCCTGGCGACCGTGTCCCTCCTCGGGCAGGCGGCCAAGCTCCTCGGCCACTGGTTCAGCGGCGTGAATTCGGTTCTCACCATCACCATCTTCCTCGGTTCCGGCCTGGCCCTGCTGCTCTTTCGGGACAGCGTCATCCCTCTCGCGAAGCGCACCCGGCGGCTGGTCCTTGCCGTAGTAGCCGCAACCGCCGTGCTCGAGATCGGCGTCGCGCTGGGCGGGACGGGCACCCCAAAAGCGCTTCAACTTGCGGGGCTGTTCGCCTTTGTTGGCGTCTGGAGCGGCTGCGTGGGCGAACCGAGCGTCCGGCTCTGGCTGGCGGCCCGGCGGCGGACCGCGGTGCAGCGCGCCAGGATGCGCGCCCTCAGTCTCGGCTATGTCGGCATCATCGCCATCCTGCTGGCCGCCGTCTTCGCCGGCTCGTTGGGCTCTAACCCGGTGGTCAAGATCGGGGTCGCGGTCGCGACGCTGGCCATCGTCCCCTTCCTCTATGCGGGCTTCGTGCCACCGGCGTGGCTGCGCCGCGCCTGGCGCGACACTGAGGAAAGCAAGTTTCGCCAGGCGACGCATGACATCGTGCTCTTCGCGTCGGACCGCGCCACCCTTGCGGGACGCGCGCTCCACTGGGCGGTGCGACTCAGCGGTGCCGATGCCGGGTTCTTCCGTTCCGAAGGCACGATCATTGCCACGCTCGGGATGACGGCGGAGGAGGCCTCCATGATCGAGTCGGCGGTGTCTGCCGCCAGCGGACGCCAGGTCGTCGCCCTCGGCGGGCGGCCGCCCCGGAGCGCGATCATCGCCCCCCTCGCCGGGACCGATGCCGCCATCATCCTCGTCGGCGGCCCCTTCACCCCGGTGTTTGGCAGCGATGAACAGGCGTGGTTGCAGCACTACGGCGCGCTGGTCAGCACCGGGCTCGACCGCGTACGGCTCGTGGGTGAACTCGAAACGAAGGTCGCCGAGGTCACCGAGCAGACCCGCCGACTCGAAGCCGCGAACAAGGAGCTCGAGGCTTTCTCGTATTCGGTGTCCCACGACCTCCGTGCGCCCCTACGAGCGATCAGCGGTTATTCCAGCGTCCTGCTCGAGGACTACGCCAGCGCGCTTCCTGAGGAAGGTCTCGGATACCTGAAGCGGGTCAAGGAGAACGGTGACCACATGGGCCATCTCATCGACGATCTTCTCGCCTTTTCCCGACTCAGCCGGCAGGCACTTCGCCTCCAGCGGGTGCAGACGCGCGCCGTCGTCGACCGGGCGCTCGCCCAGCTGGCGCCGGCCATTGGCGGGCGCCACGTCGAGCTGGTCATTGGCGACCTCCCGGATTGCGATTCGGACCCGGCACTCCTGGAGCAGGTATTCGTCAACCTGCTCGGTAACGCAATCAAATACTCGCGGAAGCAGGAAGACGCCCGGATCGTCGTTGGTGCATCGCAAGACGACGCCGGCGCCGGCCCGATCTTCTTCGTCAAGGACAACGGGGCGGGCTTCGACATGCGGTATGTCGACAAGCTCTTCGGGGTTTTCCAACGCCTGCATCGCAGCGACGACTACGAGGGAACCGGCGTTGGACTGGCGATTGTCCAGCGTATTGTGAGCCGCCACGGCGGGCGGGTCTGGGCCGAAGGAAAGGTTAACCAGGGCGCGTCGTTCTACTTCACGTTGAGCTCAGGAGGTGCACAGTGGCAGCAGCCGATAGCAGCGTAGACATCCTCATGGTCGAGGACAATCCCGATGACGAGCAACTGACGCTGCGTGCGTTCGCCAAGAACCACCTCACCAACAAGATCCACGTCGTGCGCGACGGTCAGGAAGCGCTGGACTATGTCTTTTGCAAAGGCAAGTACGCCGACCGGAACATCGCCAATCATCCACATGTCATCCTCCTCGACATCAAGCTTCCGCTGATCGACGGCATCGAGGTGCTACGTCGGATCAAGGCCGACGAGCGGACCAAGACGATCCCGGTCGTCATGCTCACCTCCTCGCACGAGGAGCGTGACCTGGTCGAGACCTATCGCCTCGGCGTCAACAGCTACATCGTCAAGCCGGTCGACTTCGAGCAGTTCACCGACTCAGCCCGCTCGCTTGGCATGTACTGGCTGCTGCTGAACCGCCCCCCGAAAGCAGCCTGACCTAGCCCTAGAGAAACCGGTCGACCATCGCTCGCACGCGATCGTGTCCCGCGGACCAGGCCGTCCAGACGCTGGCGCACCACCGCAGGATGGCCTGATCGCGAGCCGGCCCCGCCTCGACCGCAAGGACGTCACCCACCGTGACCGGACCGAGATCGTCGGGCGGGTCAAAGCGTGGCCATTGCTTCGATGCGCTCCCCATCAACATGTGCATCCTCTGCACCTGGCGGCCGGTGAAGTGTCGTTCGACGGTGAGGTAGAGGCCGGCGAGGGCGAAGGCAGCCCCAATCGTGGAGGCCGACGGACGCACATGCTGAGCGCCGTAGGCGTCGACCACGTGCTGGTGGATGAACGCGGGATCGCCGTGGGCGAGCGTGTAATAGGTGAGCTCGTTCATCAGGGCGCGGCACTCGCCCGATGCGTTGGCCCTTCGATCCGGCTCCAGCCCAACGCTCGGCCGCTGCAGGCCACAGCCCGGGCACACGCTCACCACCTTGCGGAGAGTGAGTCTAAACGCTCGTCCCGAGCAGCGACTCCTGGATCGCGAACAGTCGGTCCATCATGCTGGCGATCCGGATGCGAGTTCGCAGTCCTTCCAGTTCGCTCGGCGGCACACCGGCATCGTCGAGCAACAAGCGGAGCTGGCCGAGCCGGCCTTCATAGGAAAGCGGTATCCGATAGATGTGTCGCAGGTTGAGGATCTCCAGGTCATTGATCAGCTCGTCGATCGCCCGCATCGGACGGCCGAGCCGCCAGCGCCGCGCCGTGTCGACCTGATGCTGCCGCTGAGCGGCGCGGATCTCGGCATTGGCTTGTGCCATGAAGCCGACGCTCATCACTGCCATCGTGGTTTCGATTTTGGTGGGCAACCGACCGGAGAGCACCGCTCTTCGGAGGCATGGGATGCCGGTACCAACGAGGGTTCCCATCTCACCCAAAAGTACTAGGCCCTGTGTTCGCTTGCCGGGAGCGCGCTAGCATGAATGGGATGCCGACCCCATCGCGTACCACGGCGCCAGCCGAACTCGAACGTGAGCTCGAGCAGCATCGTGCTGCGCTCACCGGCTATTGCTATCGCATGCTGGGTTCGCCCTTCGAGGCGGAGGACGCGGTGCAGGAGACCTTGCTGCGAGCGTGGAAAGGACTGGAGCGCTTCGAGGGTCGGGCGGCGTTGCGCTCGTGGCTCTACCGGATCGCGACCAACGTTTGCCTCGACATGCTCGACGGGCGAAACCATCGGGCGCGGCCGATGGACCTGGGCGCCGCACGTGAACCGGTGGAGTCGAATCTGAACACGCTGCCGGAAGCGACCTGGATCCAGCCTATCCCCGACAGCTTGCTTGCCGCGGAGAGTGATCCGGCGGAGCTCGCCGTGACCCGCGAGACCATCCGCCTCGCCTTCGTGGCCGCGTTACAGCACCTTCCTCCCCGCCAGCGGGCGGCGCTGATCCTGTGTGAGGTTCTCCGCTGGAAGGCGAAGGAGGTGGCCGAGCTCCTGGACATGAGCGTGGCGTCGGTGAACAGCGCGCTGCAACGAGCACGGGCGACGCTGCAATCCAGCGGGGTTAGCGCCTACGACCCCGCCCCACCGATGGATGCGGCCCGCCGGGAACTCGTCGCCCGTTACGTTCGGGCCTTCGAAAGCTACGATCTCAGCGCGCTGACCTCATTGATCCAGGAGGACGCTCGCCAGTCGATGCCGCCCTTCGACCTCTGGCTGAGCGGCCGCGAGGACATCCTCGCGTGGTGGTTCGGGCCGGGCATCGGCTGTCGTGGTTCGCGGCTGCTCCCCACCGTGGGAGCGAACGGACGCGTGGCGTTCGGGCAGTACAAGCCAAGTGAATCGGGCAGCGGGCGCGATCCCTGGTCGCTGCTCGTCCTCGAGCTCGGCACCGACCAGATCGAGGAGTTCACGTTCTTCCTCGATACGCAGGCGCTATTTCCGCTTTTCGGCCTACCGCCCCATCTCGACGCCGAGTCTTAGTCCGGCAGAACGGCGTTCAACCCCATGAGGCCCACCAGCTGACGGAGCTCGTTCGACGCGCCCCGCAGGCGGACCTGACAGCCGTGGCGTCGGGCCGCGAGTTGCAGCCGCGCCAGCGCGTCGACCGTAACCGCGTCGGCGTTGACCCGTTCCACCTCGCAGAAGGCGACCGGCGTGTCGCAACTCTCGAGCAATGCGCAGACACGCCGGTACAGACCGGGCAGATCGCCACGTGCGATCGGCCCGTTAATGACGAGCGTGAGCGCGTTGCCCTCAGAGGTGGGCATCGTGTGTCCATCTAGATAGACGCCCAACCCATGCAAAACTCATCGGACGCGATGCACGGCCGGCTCGCCGCCTTCCTTCTCGTCGTGATGGCGGTGGTTTCGTCCTGCGGCTCGCCCTCGGCCGGGCCGACCCCATCACCAACCCCGTCGCCCACGCCATCACCGACCCCGAGCCCGCTGCTTGCCTGTCCCGATCGAGTCTTTGCGACGATGACCGAGGACCAGCGCATCGGCCAGCTGTTCCACCTCGGCCTGGCGGGTGACCGCCTCGGGGCCACCGAAATCAATCTGATCCAGAACGATCACATCGGCTCCGTCTGGTTCGTGGCGACCAGTACCGCGGGCGTGACCGGGATCCGGGCGGTGACGTCAGCGGTCCAAGCGCAGGTGTCGAACGCGTCGACCGCGAACGTTCGGTTCTTCATCGCCGCCAACCAGGAAGGCGGCGTGATCCAGGCGATGCAGGGTCCGGGCTTTTCCCGCATTCCGTCGGCGCTGGTCCAGGGCACGATGACCCCGGCCGCACTGCAGGGCCAGGCGGCCACCTGGGGGCAGGAGCTGCAGGCGGCCGGCATCAATTTCAATTTCGCCCCGGTGATGGACGTGGTCCCGCCCGGCACCGATGCGCAGAACCAGCCGATCGGCGCACTGCAGCGCGAGTATGGCCACGACCCCGCGGCCGTCGGGAGTCACGGGGTCGCCTTCCTCACCGGCATGCACCAGTCGGGGATCGCGGTTGCGCTCAAGCACTTCCCGGGCCTCGGCCGCGTGGCGGGGAATACCGACTTCACGACCGCGACCGACACGACGACGACCGCGTCCGACTCCTACCTGCAATCGTTCAAGGATGGGATCGCCGCCAACGCCGATTTCGTGATGGTGGCGCTGGCGCTCTACACGCGCATCGATCCCAACCACCTGGCCGCCTTCTCGCCCGTGGTCATGACCCAGATGCTGCGCACCTCGCTCGGCTTTGGCGGCGTCATCATCTCCGACGACCTGGGCGACACCGTGGCGGTGGCGAACATCCCGCCGGCGACCCGGGCCATTGACTTCCTATTGGCCGGCGGTGACATGATCATCTCCAAGACGTCCGCCCCGGCCGACGCCATGGTCCAGGCGATCCGGGCGCGAGTGGCGGCCGATGCGAGCTTCGCTCAGCGGGTGGACGATGCGGCGCTACGGATCCTTCGCGCAAAGCAGACATACGGCCTCCTCCCCTGCTGACGGCGAGATCGTCCATCCCGAACGAGAATTTGCCGCCACTGCGTCCGTAGGCTCTACTCGGGTACCCTCGTTGAGTGGACGAGCCGGAACGCCGATCCCCTGACGCCGCCGCGGCTGCACCGCCGGTCAAGGCT